>JACCDO010130910.1_pt1 | contig 15504 bp, 12 predicted proteins | sample 7446101 | NCBI WGS metagenome assembly JACCDO01 (sample SAMN15323440, study PRJNA562643) | freshwater metagenome | isolation source: river surface water | place: USA:Blue River Watershed | collected 2017-08-16
AGGCTCCAATGGAATTGGTGGTAGAAATTAAAGACAAGGTGGAGACATAGCCAGCGGTTCCTAACCCTTGAATAGACGACTGAAGATCCGCAAGTTGAACCGAGCTGGTCATTGTGAAGGTTAAACCAGCTATAGTTGAAGTCAACTGGGAAGTAGAAATGTAGCCAGCGGTTCCCAAGCCTTGAACGGTAGATTGAAGATCCCCTAATTGGATCGAACTAGTCAAGGAAAAGGTTAATCCACCCACAGTAGACAAGAGCTGGGAACTGGAAATATACCCTGAAGATCCTAATCCTTCTACACTACTCACTAAGTTCAGAGTGCTCAATGCCCATAAATTCGTCAATTGGGATCCATCCCCAATGAAACGCCCATTAAAGGAAGAAGCCGTGATATTTCCCAAAGAAACCACAGGAGCATCTTGTTTGAAACCAAAGGTGCCTGCTTGATAGGTAAAATCACCAAATGGATTCAGCGCATCCATCGCGATCAAACGGTAACCAAATTTATCCGAAGGAATCACGGTATTCAAATACGAAGGATTCAGATTGGTCACATATTGACCATCTCCTGAAAATTTTCCTGAGCTGACCATACACAAGACTTCAATGGAACTCGCTTTCAGATTAATAGTGGACAAATTCGTGGTTGCGAAGACCCCAGCCTGGAATACCGCTGCCTCAATAGTGGAGGCGGTGAAGACTGCTGTGCTCAGTGAATTCACGGTCAACGAGCTTGTCTGGAGTTGACCTGTGCTCAAATAGGGAACAAAGAGTGATCCTTGCGCATCACGAATCCATATTTGTCCTGTGGAGGCCAGTGACGAAAGAGGAATGGTATTGGGTTTGAAAAAATTTCCAGTAATATCTCCATTAATATTCGCCAATGGAATATTGGATAAATAGAAACCACTTCCCACGAAGGAAGAAGCGACTAAGACTCCAGTGCTTTGAAGACTATTCAGAGGAATGGTATAGGGAGAAAAGACCGAAGTCGGCAGTGTACTGAATAACGCAGACGTGGGAACGCTGAGTCCCGCAATTGACCCGCTAGAAATAAACGCGCTCGGTGGAATGGTGCCGGGAGCAAAGACCGATGTCGGTAATGTGCTGAATAACGCAGCGGTCGGCACACTTACCAGTCCTGTTCCGCTCGCGATGAGTGAACCTCCTGAAATACGAACTCCAGTGGTTGTTTGAATATCTAGAGCATACTGGGGTGAGCTCACATTAATACCCAAACGTTTGTTCAAATTGTCAAACGAAAAAGCAGAATATTCAGGATAGATCGCTTCTAGAGTCCCAGGAAGAGCATTGGTTGAAATCATTGTAGACAACCCAAAATACAGATATTGCCCTGTATTATCGGGTAATATAAGGACTCTTTCTTGTTGGGAGGGAACCTCGGGAGGAATCTTCCCAAACGCTATACGATCACTTCTGAGAAGCAGATCATTTGTGGAAAAAGGGCCCGACATACTCGGTCAACTCTGTTGATGCCCTGGATAGTTTCTAGCGCGTTTCAACCTAAGCAGAAGAGTTCTGGTAGTGAATAGTATGGAAGATCCACACGGCTTAGCCCTTCCTGGAATGACACGAATGGGTCCAGAACCCTGTCGTGACTTAAAACCTTATAGATCACTGGATCATATTTCGCCTTTGGTTCATCGACCTATTTTAGTTCTTGCCACGGCCACCATTACAGAAGACAATATTTTCTCCAATGGTCTCTTCCAAAATATTTATTTACTCTACAAAATGTTTGATGCGATGGGCTATACCACTCTTTTATTGGTCAACTCCAAACCCAAAAATCTGGATGGAATTCCTGAAGTACTCCGGAGCTGTCGTGTTGTCGCAGTAGAAGACCTTATCAAACAGCCCATTCCTATCAAATACTACATTGAAATTGGAATGTCCATAGACAATATGATTCGCAAATTTTTAAAGATGGTGGGTGCTAAGACGTGTAAGCTTTATTTGGGAAATATCTTAAATATTGATACCGAGACACCTATTTTTTATCCTGGAATGAATTTTGCGCATCACGTGGTGGGGGAAATGGATGAAATCTGGGTATCTCCTCACTATGGTCAACACGCTGAATATGCTTCGGCTCTCAATCACGTAGACATTCAAACATCCAGAGCCAAAGTGGCTCCCTATGTTTGGGATCCCATTATTCTTACGGACGATGGAAAACGCCGCATCTCGTGGGTGCCACCGCAACCGAACGAAACTCCCAAAGTCATTATTATGGAACCCAATATCAGTTTCCAGAAAACCGCTTTAGTGCCCATTATGGCGATGGAACGCTGGTATCGTAAGCATAAGGACTGGAAAGGGGAAGTCTGTGTATTTAATGGTGAACGTCTGGGAATGACTCCTTTTTTCCGCGAAAGTATATTGCCCACCCTAGAGCTTCATAAAGATGGAAAAATCAAATTACTCGGACGCCGTGATATTATCAGTATTTTAAAAGAATTTCCTTCCGCAACCTTTCTATTACACCAATGGAACAATGAATACAATTATATGTTGTTTGAATTATTCTGGGCAGGATATCCAGCCATTCACAATGCAGTAAGCTGGGGAAACTTTGGCTACTCCTATGAAGGTTCCGATCTTGATAAGTTAGGATCTCTCTATGATGAGGTTTTACAATATCACGCTGAAAAGGTGGAAACCTATAGAGCTCACGCTAGAGCGTTGGCTTGGAAACACTCTCCTTACAACCCCGAAATACAAAAAGGATGGGCAGCTATCCTTGGCTAATGCGTCTAAAGAGTTGCTTTCGGAATACAAAAGTGATACAGAATGCGAGTAGGGGTAACTGCTCACTTTCAGTTTTCAATGTTTAGCGGCAGTGGAGCATCCACTGTTTTATCGGTCGCCGAAATATTTAAAATTATGGGCCATTCTGTGACTTTAATTAATCTAAATGGCACACAAGAGTGGTGGGATGATATGGGAACGTTAAAACAAATGTATGAACGTATCCATGTAGACGATATCAAAGAACCTTTTGATCTTGTCTTAGAGGTGGCCAATACCCTCAAAGATAAGGAAACCAGACAACGTGTTGGTCGGCATTGTATTTGGGTAATCCGCAAACCGATTTTATTAAGTGATATTGAAAGCAGCATTTTTCCTATCAGTATGAGTAAACGAAATACGGAAGGACTTTCAGCAGTTTGGTGCTTTGATCAAGAAACGACGAGTGATGAATTACAATACTTGGAAACGCTCACCCGTGTTCCTGTGCGTAAGGTTCCTTTTGTTTGGACTCCTACTCTTGTAGATTTGTATCGTCGTGAAGCGAATCATCCTCAATGGATTCAAGTCGCCGTCGGTGTGACACAGCAACTTCAAAAAGTGCTTCCTTGGTCAGTTCATATCTGTGAAACCAACAATTCGGCCTCTAGTAGCTGCACAATTCCTCTAGTTGTCTTACGCGAAGTGAAACTCCGCAAAGAATTTGCGGTGCAGCAATACAAACTCCATAATGCGCAGCCTCTCGAAAATTCAGAATTCTTTAAACAAAATGTCTTTTCTCACGTCCAAATTCAGGATCTGAGTGGTGAACTTGTAGGTCGTCAACGTATTGCGGATTGGGCCTTGGATCCGATGAGTTGTATCTTATCTCATTTGCGTTTTCGTAAGATTCGTCCTTATCTCTTGGAAGCTCTCTGGTGTGGAATTCCTCTTGTCCATAATTCTTTACTTTTGAAGAAACTGGGCGCTGGTTACGAAAAATACTATTATGAAGACAACAGTATTAGTGGAGCCGCTAATGCGTTAACCCAGATTCAGCGCGATATTGCGGAAGGTAAAGGAATGTTTCAGCAAGGAAACTATCAAGCTCTTCAAAAGAATATTCTCGATCAATTCTCTCCCATGTCTATTTTTGTCCAATCGGGTTGGAAGAAAGCTATAGAATCCTTAGCCTTACAAGCGGCTACACAACCTAGTGTTCCAAAACCTATTGTAGCCGTTCCACCCGTTCTGTCTACTCCAGATAGCTCTGTTGTGCGTATTTTATTTACGGATATGTGGGATGATTTCAATGCGGAGTATAATATGTTTTTATTAATCTTACAAGAAGGGGCAAAGAATCTTACACCCAAACCCCGTATAGAAGGTTACAGTCTTCAGACGCTTCCTCAGGGTGTTCAACCAAATCTGGTTCTATTTGGTCCCTTTGGACACCAATGGAAAGATGCTGCGTGGAACGGAATTCCTAAAGTCCACTTCACAGGGGAAAATACTCAACCGATTATCGCCGACAATGTGGTGCTCAATCTGGGCTTTCCTCACGCCGATTTTGTGGATGAACGTTATATTCGTCTTCCTCTCTGGATGTTAGAAATAGACTGGTTCGGTGCGGATGTAGATCGTATCTGTAATCCTAAGCCTTTACCTCTGGATCGCTGTATGAAAGTGTATCCCGAGGAAATTGCGCAAAAGAAAAAATTCTGTGCGTTCGTGGTCACCAATCCTTGTAATCCTGTGCGCAACTCCGCGTTTCACTGGTTGAGTCAATATAAGAAAGTAGATTCAGCAGGACGTTTATTTAACAATGTAGGAGAAGACATCTTTGCGGGATTAGGTGGTGGAGGTGGTGAATTACTCAAACACGAATTCTTAAAGAACTATAAGTTCTGTCTGGCTTACGAAAATAGTTCCTCACAAGGGTATACCACCGAAAAGCTTTTACACGCAAAGATCGCAGGGTGTATTCCTATTTACTGGGGTGATCCTAAGGTTGAACGCGATTTTGATCCCAAAGGATTCATAGACGCACGCAAGTTTAGCACTCCTGAAGAGCTCATTGAAGCCGTTCGTCAAGTAGACGCGGATCCCTCTTTATATTTACAGAAATTTGCTGTTCCAGCCTTGGACGAATATAAACGTGATTTAGTAAGACGAACCTTTAGTCAAATAGCCTATATGATGTTAAAGGCTGCTCTTCCTAATGCTGGGATTACGCCTGAAAAAATTCCACGTTTTTTAGGAGCCACGACTTCCGAAGAAGCTCAAAAACTCAAAGCTGAAAGGGATAGTCTTCCTTCTAGTGCCCCTAAGGCAAGTGTTTCACTCTCTGTCAAATCTACTCCTCTTATGGTGAAACCTGCGGAACCCGAAAAAGCACTCAACAATGACCCCCTCTTTGTAACAATGGCTACGCAGCGTTTTTTACCTAGCTTACATCAACTCTTAATGGGTCTTCAAGCTCAGAAGAAAGTAATGGATAAATTAGATATTCTTGTCTATATCGGTGGTGACGTGCCTGAGTCATCTCTAGACGCTTTGAAATCGAGTTTCACGACCACTGTGTTCCAACGCTTGCCCACTGAAACACCCAGCGGATTCGCCGACTACTGGGATCCTGCGCATTTTGCTTGGAAACTTTGGATTCTTCACGAAATCTCTCAAAATACTTCCTACAAGGGTCGTCTTATCTGTTATCTGGACGCAGGAGTCTTTGTTTCTCGTTTACCCAAAACGTGGTTCCAAATTGTCCAAGAAAAAGGAATCTGTCTCTTGGAAGATCCTCGTCAAATCAATGAACAATGGTGTCACACCGACTTTTGTAAAGCTCTTCAAGTCACTCCTGATGAGCTCAAGCAACAACAACTCTGGGCAGGATGTCTGGCCTTTATTCACGGAGATACAAATGCTACAAAACTCTTTGAAGACGCCTATACGTGGTCCAAGGAGCGTGCGGTCATCGTCGGACCTAAATGGGCAGGTATGCGCGAGGGTAAACCCTTTGGACACCGTCACGATCAAAGCATTCTCAGTATTTTAACTCAGCGAATGGGTATTCAACGCTATCCAATGGATGAACTCTATTGTGATGTGAGTTTACGAAAGACCTTCCAAACAGGCAAAGCGCTCTATGTCCATCGTGGAGGATTCCAAGTTCACAAACCTTTCTTAACCGAAATTGATGAGGCTTTTGTGATTAACTTAGACAGACGTCAAGATCGTATGGAGAAATTATTTACTCATAATCCTGAATTGAAAGATCGTGTGATTCGTCTTCCTGCATTTGAGGGAAGTAAGATCAAAATGACCCCTGCGATCGCCCGTCTGTTCAAACCCAATGATTTCTTTTGGAAAAAACCTATTCTAGGATGCGCATTAAGTCATCTTCAACTTTGGTGGCAACTTCTGAATGAAAAACCCGAAATTCAAACCTATTTAATTCTGGAAGACGATGTGAAACTCCAAAAAGGTTGGGAAGACAAATGGAACGTTGCAGCTGGATATATTCCTGACGATGCGGATATTGTTTATTTAGGAGGTATTCTTCCACCGAACCGACCAGGGTTTGAATCGGTCAAAGAAAAGGTCAACCAATATTTTAGTCGTGTGGCTCCCAATAGTTTCTTTGGTCAGACACCACCCAACCGCTACTTCCATTTTTGTAACTACGCCTATATATTGACCCGCAAAGGAGCAGAGAAAATCTTAAAAATTCTGGACGAACGAGACGGATACTGGACAAGTGCGGATCATATGGTCTGTAATCGTGTAGATAGACTCAATCATTATTTCTTGGATCCTTTGGTCGCAGGATGTTATCAAGATGATGATCCTAAATATCAAGCTTCTCAATTTAATAATTTTTCACGTATTGATGACTTTGACAGTGATTTATGGAACAATGATGAACGCTTTTCCGCCTTGGACGTAGAAATGAATCTCCAAAATGCGGATTCATCCACTATCAATATACAGCAAGCGTTAACCGATGCGAAATCTCCTCCCCAAATGATGAAGACCAGTGGAACCATTGAAGAAATTACTATCGGTAAAATCACGCAGCCTTTGAAACCCATCCTGGAACTATTGGCCAAACCTCCTGTGAATGCGAAACGTCGTTTTGTCACGTTAGAAGAACATAAGTTTGATGGGGTGAATGCGTATGAACGCGAATGGGTTCAAGAATTATTAGGAAAAGAATCCTCTTTTCTGGTGGAGCCTATTTCCAAAAGCGGCCCTGCTCCGAAAGATGCGCCTATTGTCATTGTTCAACGTCCGCACATTCAACTCTACAAAGCTCTTTTTGAGAGGTGGAATCAAGAAGGGGCTGATTTCTATGTCTTCCACGTCAGCGATGAATATGGCAATGATCCAGTGGATTTCTACGCACTGCCCCATTGTTTGGGCGTTGTTCGTATGTATCAGCGCGCAGACATTCCAGCCAGGACGAAAGTAGTCATCATTCCTCTGGGTTACCACTGGACAATGAATGGAGGTTCTGAAGATCCTCTAAATAAGACACCTCGTTTACCCTTTCGTAATGTAGTCTGGTCCTTTTTTGGAACCGCTTGGCAAGATAGACATACCAAGCTTCAACCACTTCAAGAGGTAAAACCGCACAGTTTGAAACTAGTAGATTCGTGGGATAGTCCAGAAAAGATTACACGCAACCAGTATGTCGCAAGTTTATTAGATACAATCTTTGTGCCTTGTCCTGGTGGTAATAATATTGAAACCTACAGACTGTATGAAGCCTTAGAATGTGGATGTCTTCCTCTCTATGTCAAAACTCCAGGAGATGATTTGTATGTAGAATGGCTCCAAAATGAAATTGGTCTTTTACCCGTCAGCAGTTGGGTAGAAGCTGCCCAATTGATGACTCACTTTCTGAGAGAAAAAGAAGTGATGGAGGGATATCGCAATACCTTATTAATTCGTTGGAAGAGCTGGAAAGAACGCTTAGGAGCCTCAGTGCGAACTCTATGGGGGCTTTAAAAACACCGCCACCAAGACTTCTTCTTAGGAACAATGGGCACAGAAGGCACTACAGGTTGGATAGGAGGACTCATCGCATTCCACTCATCTAATGTGTAGCGGTCTCCCATAGATTGATTACATCGTGCGCATATAGGAAAGAGATTTTCTACATTCGCAGGACCTCCTTTGCTTTCAGGGATATTGTGTCCCGCTTGAAAATCAAAGACATTAATGGTATTCGGACACCATTGGACTAGGCATTTTCCTTCAAAAATGCGACCCATTTTTTGAATCCAGATCGCTTCATAGACAGCCGCGTGGATTTTCGCTTTTCTTTTTTTCCCCATTCCTTTTCCTTTGGCGGGCGGTTTTTTGGTGAGAGGCGGTTTGGTAGGGAATAAGTGTTTCATTTGGAATCGCTTCATTAGAAGTATTTCGTGGGGATGTTTAAAGCCATCCCTCAATGGATTCCTAGAATGGATTCGCAGCTTCCGAATTATTTGAAAAGTTTAGAAGCCATTATTGCTAGTGGCTCACCAACCAATACTGTTACCACTGCTCCTGTTATGAATCTTTCTCCTCTCGTGAGCACTACCTCGGTAAGCTCTACCAACAAACAAAAGAAATTAGGTTTATTGATGGTCAGCACCCACGCTCATCAATTTACAGGATACAGTAAAGTATCCTATCATACTCTCCAAATTCTTTCTCGTCTTCCGTGGTTAGAAGTCACTCACTATGGGTTCCAAAAGATGCCCCAAGTGCCTGCGACCTACCGTCCTTATCCCTCCAACATTGATGTGATTGATGCCGCTGCGACTGAAAAGAAAGAAGGAGGTGGACCTGTCCAAGGCTTTGGATACCAAGCTCTTCCTGATGTCATTCGTAAGAAACAACCGCATGTAGTCTTAATTTACAACGATATGGCGGTCGTCACTCGTTTCTTGGAAGAAATTCGTAAATCAGGTATTCCTCGTGAATTCAAGCTTTGGCTCTATGTCGATCAAGTCTATAATCAACAATACCAAGCCTATCTGGATATTATTAATCGTGATGCGGATTTAGTGTTTGCTTTCTCCAATTACTGGAAGAAATGTTTGAAAGATCAAGGGATTACTCGTCCTTTGGATGTTATCTTACACGGATTTGATCCCAAACAATATTTTTCATTACCCAAAGAATTAGTGCGTAAACAAATGGGTATTCCTAGTGAAGCCTTTGTGATCCTCAATATGAATCGTAACCAACCTCGTAAACGTTACGATCTTTTAATTATGGCATTTGTGGAACTCATCGTCAAATATCCTACGAAACCTATTTTATTGCTCTGTATCTGTGATAAGGGAGATAAAGGGGGTTGGTGGTTATTTGAAATCTTCCAACGTGAATTGAAGCTCCGTGGTGTGCCTGTAGAACAATTCGGTGGACGCTTGATGGTTTCAGCCCAAGATATGTTATTCAAAGATGAAGATGTCAATATGTTCTACAATTTAGCGGATATCGGTATTAATACCGCCGACGGTGAAGGCTGGGGATTATGCCAATTTGAACAAATGGGAGTGGGGGTTCCACAAGTGGTTTCCGATATTGGTGGCTTCAAAGAATTTTGTTCTTCAGAAAATTCAATGATTGTAAAACCGAAGGTTCGCTACTATTTACCCACTGTCTACTCACCGGTCGGTGGTGAAGCCAATGCTTGTGATCCTCACGATATCTGTATGGCCATTGAAGAATATGTGATGGATACTGACAAGCGCTTGACGCACGGGAAGAAAGCCAAGGAAACTGTTCAAGGATATACTTGGGAAAAAGCTACCGCACGCTTAGTGAAGCGTTTAGAAGACGAAAAGAAAGAAGTCTTTGAAGAATAGACGATGGGTTGTTGCTGGAGTCAAATAGAAAAACAAGTTGATTATATCCCCATAGGACCTAATCAATATGATTTACGAAAAATTACGGAAGTGAGTGTGGAGACTGATCCAGATTCCGAAGCGGGAACGGAGATGAAGGCTCAGCATATCTAGCGACGGCAGACAACACATTTACAATTCTTCTTGTGGCCTGCAGGCTTACGAGTGCCTTTGCGTTTACCACCTTTCATCTTTGGCCAACAGCTCTTACAGTTACAACCTTTCTTATGAGATTTGCGGGTTTTACTTCTGCGACGACCACCCTCCATATTTACTTGAATATTGGATAGACCCGATACACCCATAGCAGCAGTATTCGCAAGTTTTAAATTATTACGCACTTTATTGGCCATTTCAACAACGAAGTATTTGCTTACATCTTCAGCAGGAACACCAAGAGTTCCCAAAAATTGAGTGACTAATTCTTCCAATTCTTTTGGATTTTTTGAACCAGGTACCACGCCACGTGTTAGATCGTGAATAAAATGAATTTTACAATCACGAGGACTTTTTTCATTTTCAAAAACATAGAAATCTAATAGGTCCATAGCAGTTTGATATACGCAAAAATCAGTAGCAATACCGCAAATATAAATATCCTTAGGATTCTTTTCTTTCAATTGTTCTAAGAATCGCTTACGTTCAGGAAATTGAGATACACCATCTATCTTTGCTATGAAAGGTGTATCGTTTCCTTCAGCATCAGCAATAGCACTATAAGAATCCTTATTGGCGTCAAATCCTTTGTAGACAGTGTAGACAGGTGATGTTACACTAGAAGGTTTTCCGTTTTTAAACTCATTCAATTCAAAAGCCAGGTCACTTCCATACTTGCCATCGGATTCATTTACTCCTTTTGGTCCAGTATAGTCTTGAGGATAATATTTATCATTTTTTGGAATAATACAATGTCTAGGCCACATCACTTGTGCTGTTAAGTCAACACCCAATGCAGCACCCCACCTACGTTTTGTATTACTAAGATTATATTCTCCAAGACGTAATTTTAATCCACCCGGTATATTGATATGCTTAGGTTTATAATTTGGATATGTTTCTTTGTCTTTTAACTTCTTTTCATTTTCTTGAATTTCTTCTTCGTGCATATTTCTCATAGACGTATTCTCAGGATGATGCATATCTTGTGTTAAATATACATCATCAAATGTTGTAGATGTAATAAAATCATATATACTTCTTACAAAAATTTTATCATTATCTGCTTTATTATTTCCTACAGGAAGTGATCCTCCAGGCAAAAAACAATTCTGTACATCAATGACAACAAGTGCTTTTGACATCTCTACTCTTTTCTCTGAAAATCCGCAGACTAAACCGGAATGTATATCTATTGCTTAGAGATGGGACTCTGTTGGTCTGAACCCCCTATGCCACCCGTTCACCAAGCTCCGGTTTCCACAATTCAGCCGTGTAGACAATGCGGAACCTGGAGCAAATTGGATGTTTGTGAGCGCTGTCTCCAGCGAAACGCGAATAGTTATATACAACCACAAGCGCAGCCTTCCGCACCCCCTATGTCCACTTATCCACAGTATCCTCAGTATCCTCCTCCGCAACAATATACTTATGCGCAACCGCAACAACCCATGGTTTACTATCCGCCACCTGGTCAATATCCACCGCAACAGCGACAGATGGGAACAGGAACAGCGATGGCGACTGGATTTGTAGTAGGGGCCCTACTGGAAGATATGATGGACCCTAACTAGAAAATTTTACACGAGATTTCTTACTGATTTTCTTATACCAATCGCGTGCCTTCGCGGATCGTTCCTTGGCTTTTCTGACTAAATCTGAGTCTGTTGTAAAGGCGGTTTTTCCGAGTAATAAGAGACTGCTCACACGCGCATATCCCCATTGTTGTTGTGTCGCACCGGGTCTATGTCCTGTTCTCCACGCAGCCATTCCACGATTATACGAGTCTTCAATCAAATCCAAAGGAACTCCTGTCAGAGCTGCTCTGTCTTTGAGCGATTTTACACCAGGAAAAAGTCTTTCCCATTCTTGAGAATATCCTGATTTTCTTGTCTTCACCCCTCTATTCGTTTTGAACCCCACGTAAGCTTTGGGATCTTTCCAGTCTAACGCACCATATTTTTTAATTTCTGATTTGCGTTTCTGTTTTCGGGTCTTGGATAATCCTCTGAAATATTTCTCGGGTAGAAACACCATACCTATTTGTAAATTTGAAAGTTTCCTCGACTAAAACCACTTACAATCACTATGAATACTATTCTTACATCTGTTGAATCTGAACCTGTAGATATGACTTATATGGGCATTGGTTCTTGCCCTCACGTCACGGGAAATGAACCTCTAGAAGCGAAATATGATCAATTAATTCCTGTCTGTCTTCACGAAACTATTTTGCGAGACAAGAAAACCATTCGCCTAATCCATGTGGATCCTCGCTTTGACGATTGTAAACCTTTCTTAGACGCTTATTTCCAAAAATGGGATCTTCTTCCTGTGGAGATCGCTGGAGGATATTCGTGGGTGAATAACCAAATGGAAGTCTTTGTGATGCCTACAAGTATTGACCATAAAGAACACTTTTCCTTCTTTCAAAAACTTACCCAAACAATTCTGAATACAAAAGGTAAACTTCTTATCCAAGAATATACGGGATATTCTCTTACAGACTTGGATAAACAACTTTATGAAGCGTGTGATCCAAAAGAAAAATACAAACGTCGCATCTTATTGGATATGACGTTTGGAACAGATTCGGGTTGCTGCACGGATATGACAAAAGCACAGCCCTTTTACGATTACGATGGAAACTTCTTAAATTTCCATTACATCAATGACACAGACGCACGACGCTGGGTAGGTATTTCCTTGAAAGTAGATGAACTCTTAAAGAAGAAATACATTGGATTCTTTCTTCAAACGTTGAATACTTACCACGTAGACTACCGCCGCAAACGAAATGGAGATACATTAATGTATGGGTCCTCTGAGTATAGTGAGACATCTACCCCTGATGATATTATGGCTGTTCTTCAAAAAACACTTCGTAAATCCTTTGATATTCTTGTGTTAGTGCGTGGTGTGAAGCCAGAAAGTCAACCTATTCTAGACGAGCTCTTCTCCAATTATAAGAATTATGATCCTTATAAATGGTATGATAAAGTATCCAAACTTATGACATAGGTCAGTAGCACCTTAAAAAATAAAATGAAGGAGGATAGGATGAGGTTGCTTCCAAACCTTGCGATATTCTTTACTTACATTTCGTCCGTATTTTCTCAATCTTTTTTAACGTTTGATGTCAGCCCAGCGCCCCAGATTGAGTGGGATCAACCCCCTTATACCTATTATACGGGACAAACAATCAACACAACGTGGACTTCCCAAGGATTTCAACCTACTGATCTGGCTCGTATCACGTATCCAGGTGTAGGTGGAACACGCACATTAACTACGGGCACAGGTGTTCTGATCAATGCGACAACGTATAAAGTGCGCTTATCGGATGCTTCCAATATGGTAGCCAATAATGTTTCTCTTACTATTGCTCTTACAACCAATACAGGTATTTTTGATTTGTCTACACAAACCATCAGTGTTCTACAAAGTAAGCTAATGTCTATCGTGCCACTTGATGGAAATAGAACTCTAGGAGGCGGTCAAAATGCTGTCTGCGATGATCGCAATCTTACTGTAAAGTGGCGAGGATTAGGAGAAGCCCAATTTGGCGTCGCAAGCATTAGCTTAAGCAAAGTCAGTGGATCTCCAGGAACCTTGGGCACGACCCAAACCAATGTTCCTATCTCAGGAAATAATTCCGTATCTATTTTTTGTCCACGCACCTCTACTCCTTCCACATTTTCACAGTATGCGTTTCAGATTTCTGTTCAAGAGCCTGGTGGAACCGCCTATACTGGAACATCGGCTTCCTTCAGTGTCGTGGCCGCACCTACTCCTACACCTACACCCACCTCTAGTAATACACCCAGTAATACTCCAACACCTTCTCCTAGTCCATCCAGAACACCAACTCCTAGTCCTTCTCAAACACCTTCCAATACTCCTTCCCCTTCCCAATCCAGAACGCCTACACCGAGTGTAACACCGTCCCAAACAGCTACACCATCCACAACGCAAACCGCAGATCCCAGTATTGATTACGTAGCCATTGGACGAGCAGCAGCGTCGCAAGTGGACACGACGACTCCTGCGATCGCAGGAGCCATTGGGGGTATTGGAGGTGTTCTTGTCTTGATTGGAGGATTCAAAGCTTACCAAAACAAAGTGATGACCGAACGTCGTAAAAAGAAATTAATGATGAACAAACGGTTTGTAGACCAGGCAAATCAGTTGTATGGAATTTCCACCCCCGCTCACGAGGATCCTAGCCTTGCGATGCCCGAGACGAAAGTGGTGATGTATACCGTGGCTCATATGCCTCAACGATCCACGGAATCTATAAAAAAAGGTTTTGCACCAAAACCTGCGCATAAGTAGAGCAAATGCAAAGACAAGGTGGAGGAGGTAATAATCCAAGTTGTGGCTGTGATATGCAAGCAGGTTGGCCTCCTGCGTCAGAGTTTCCTCGTGGAGGTATCCAAGGAGGAGGTCGTCGTATTGAAGACTTTAAACTTCAATTGCGTATGAACAACGGAACAGTTCAGCGTTATAAGGGAACACGCAATAATAATAATAATAATACCTCTTCGGCACGTTCACTGAAAAAAATGCCTATTTCGGGAAAACCTTACTATGTGAACAAGAAGACCAGAAGAGTCTACACCATGCTTTCCAATGGGAAAGTGGGCAATAATGTAGGCACGTTGAAAGTCAAGAAAGGTAAGAAGACAATTGTCTCTAATTCCAATTCCAATTCCAATTCTACGACGAGTAAAATGACAAATGAATATAATTTTGCTTCGGAATCTACTATTCCTAAGACACCTATGACACCTCCTTATGGTCCTATGACACCTCCTTATGGTCCTATGACCCCTCCTTATGGTCCTATGACCCCTCCTTATGGTCCTATGACCCCTCCTTATGGTCCTAAGACACCTAAGACACCAAAAACCCCTCCTTATGGCCCTAAGACACCAAAAACCCCTCCTTATAGTCCAGAAACCCCTAATTACAATACGGATGAATTCCAAACACCTCTTAGTCAAGAAGGAGGTGCGAAGAAACGTCGCACCCATACCCGAAAATGCGGTTGTTTCCTTTGTAGCTTTAAAAAACTAAAACTTCTATCACGTAAGTAGAATATGCAGCGTCAAGGTGGAGGTTCAATGCCTGTTTGCGGATCGTGTCCGTTTCCAGGCACAGGATATTGTGATTTTTATGCGAAAGGCGGTGCCGCCAAATCCAGACGTGGAGGAGGATGTGGATGCGCAGGTCGTTTTCAACAACAGGGAGGTGGCTGTCCGTGTTCCGAAGGTCTTGGACTCTTTAAAGGTGGCGGCACACGTAAACGCAAAGGTGGTTACCGTGCGACCAAGCGTAATCTCAAATATTTGAAGAAATGGCGCAGAGGAGAATCTATCGGATTCACAATGACCAGCTCGTTAAAAGCCAAAGGCTTAATTCCTCGCACCAGTAAAACGATGAAAGGTAAACGTGTTGTCAGTCGTAAATATAAACATTAAACCATATATTTGATTCTTATAAAGAACTCTGTATATTGTTTATCTTCTGCGGGTTAAACGCATAGCATTTGTCTGTTTTTTTGTCATATTCGCACGTAATCTATTCATACGTTTCGTATTCTTAGATTTATGATTTTTTATTATTGAACGATTCTTCTTTGTATTGCGTTCACGAGTGGATAAAAGAGTGCGCAGAGTTCGGCGAAT
>JACCDO011156413.1_pt1 | contig 15503 bp, 15 predicted proteins | sample 7446101 | NCBI WGS metagenome assembly JACCDO01 (sample SAMN15323440, study PRJNA562643) | freshwater metagenome | isolation source: river surface water | place: USA:Blue River Watershed | collected 2017-08-16
GCGAAAAACAGGGGGCTTTGCATGGCGCGCACTTGGCTGCCCACGTTTTGCGGATTGGCTCCGCCAAAAGGCAAATGGGCTTGGCGGAGACGTTGCCGCTGCTTAGGCGCATCCGAGACCGATTGGTTATGGGCCGCCACCGCTTGATTGAGCAGACTGTTCAGGCCACCACAACCCACTGGCGAGAGCGCCACATAGTCACCGGCGCCATGGGGCTGGCGCGGCAGCAAGAGCTGGCGCATGCGCGGAGATACCGCCTCCAACCCAAAAGCCGCCCCTTGGGCTTGTATCTCGGCCAGGGCTTGCACAATGGCCGCGCCCTCTTGGGGCGGCGCTTCGCCACGCTGGGCCATGTGGATTTGTTTCACCACCGTAGCGGTGTTGCCCACGTTCTTTTGATAATCCAGAGCCAAGGCCTGTTTGCGCGCCAACACGCTACGCGCCGACACATAAGGCATAGCCAGCCCCGCCTCTGGCCCCAAACGGACGCCACCAGAGCTGATGTTGGAATTCACTGTTTTCCATGAGAAATGTAGCAATTCCGGCATCACTTCCCGGTAACGCGACCAAGGCAGCTCTTGCCACTGCGCTTCCTTTACCTTCTTTTCTTTTGCCATAATCCCATCCCTTTTCTATGCCAGCCTTCAAGCATAAAAAAGCCAACAGGCTTATGTCAAAGAAAATCTAGGCACGAACTGTAGGGTGGATAAGCCATAGGCGCATCCACCGCAAACGGCCCCTTGGCGGATGCGCGGGGCTTATCCACCCTCCAACAAATGGCGACATCACCATGCACATCACCCTCATTTCCGCCTGTGAGCGGCGGGCTATTAAGCGCAGTAATGCCTTGTTGGATTCTTATGCCATTCGGACTGGGGAGCGCAGTTGGCAGACGCCGATCACCACTGAGGCCATGCGGGAATTGCGGGCGGCCTTGCGGCGGGTAGCCACACGGCAAACGGCGGTGGCCTGCTATGTCAATGAAGGCATGCGCCGCATGCGCTTGCTGTGGGTGGTGGGTAGCCAAGATAAATTCGGCCCGGAGGGGGCCTACCCCGTGGCCTATACCCGCCGCAAGCAGCCGCCCACACCGGATTGGCTGCGGCCCGTGGCGCTGCTGGCGCGCTTGGCGGGCTTGATCCACGATTGGGGCAAGGCCTCTAACTGGTTTCAGGCCAAGTTGCGGCACAGCAAGGCCCCCCAAGCCGACCCGGTGCGCCATGAGTGGCTATCCCTATTGCTATACCGCCATTGGCGTGACGGCCAATCGTGGCCGCAAGCGTGGGCGGCCCTGCCCGCTTGGTTTGCCTATCCGGCCCAAGACTTGTCGGAACGCCTGCCGTGGCTGCGCCAGGGCTTGAGCAGTTGGCGCGATGCCTTGGAATTTATCGTGGTGTCTCATCACCAATTGCTGGGGGCGGAAATCAGCAATTGCGAGCGCCACACCCTGGACCGGGGGCCGTTTTTCCGCCCCGGCCAGCCAGAAGCCCGCGCTGTGCCCCTGGACGCGGCAGGCGAGTTGCCAGAAGCGCTATTCAAAGAAGTGGCCGTGCTGCACCAGCGCTTGGACAAACTGCTGCACGACAAACCCCGTGACTACTGGTGGCCCCTGGCCTTGCAAGCGCGGGCGGCGCTGATTTTTGCCGACCACAAAATTTCCGCCGATCCCCTGCGCCGCAACGGCCAGGGGCCCCTGTACGCCAACACGGTGAACGATCAAGGCCAGCGGGTTTTGAAACAGGGACTGGCCGAGCATGTGCAAGACGTGGCGGTGAGCGCCGCCGACGCGGCCTATACCTTGGCCAGCGTGCGCTTACCGGCCTTGTCCCAAGAGGCGATTAGCCGCATCACCGCAGACGCCACCCCGGAGGGCCGATTTGCGTGGCAAAACCGGGCGGCGGCGGCCTTAGAAACCCTGCGCCAACACAGCCAGCAGCCGGTGTTGCTGCTCAATCTGGCGGGCACGGGCTCCGGCAAAACGCGCATGAATGCCCGCGCTGCCTGTCTGTTAAGCCTCAGCCCTAGGGTTCGCTTCGCGGTGGCTTTGAACTTACGGAGCCTGACCTTGCAAACCGGCCACGCCTTGAGCCAGCAATTGGGCATTGGCAGTGATGAAATCGCCACGGTTATTGGCAGCCGTAGCTTGAGCCAATTGCATGCGGCGGCACAGCAGGCATCCGCGCTGGATGAGGACGAAAACCCGCTGGAGACGCAGTTTTCCGGCTGGGGCGAGCCGTTCCCATTGCCCAGCCGCTTGGCCCATCTGGCGGAACGGCAGCCCAGCTTACGGCCCGTGCTGGCGGCACCGATCTTGGTGGCCACCATTGACTATTTGATTGCCGCCGGAGAGCCTCAGCGCCAGGGCCACCACGTAGCGGCGTGGCTGCGGGTGATGGATAGCGATTTGATTTTGGATGAAATCGACGGCTACGACCCCACGGCCCTAGTGGCGGTGCTGCGGCTGGTGCAAAGCGCCGCCCGCGCCGGACGTAATGTGATTTGCTCTTCCGCCACCCTATCGCTGCCCGTGGCCCGCGCCTTGCAACGGGCGTTTAGCAGTGGCGTGGCGCAACGCAGTGCCCTGCATGGACAGGTTTACACGGGCAAAACGGTGGTGATTGATGACCGCCTGCCCCCCAGCGTGTTCAGCCCAGAACAGGACTTTGACGCCGAATACAACAAGCACATCAGCGCGCTATGCCACAGCTTGGGCCACGAGCGGCACCGGCTGGCCTATCGGCAAACCATCGCTGCCCCTACCATGACGAGCTGGCTGGACAGCATCGTAGCCGCCGTACAGCGCCTGCACTCCGCCCAGCAATGGCCCCTGGCGGGGGGCCATGTGTCCTTTGGTTTGGTGCGGGTAGCCAACATCAAGACAGCCGTGCAGGTGGCCCAACATCTGCTCACCGCCCTGCCCTTGGCGCAGGTGGCCTGTTATCACGCCCGTGATTTTTTGATCCAGCGCCATCACAAAGAGGCGCGCCTGGATCAACTGTTGAACCGGAAGCCAGGCCAGCGGGGCATTGAGCAAGACAGGGAAATTCTGGCCGTGCTACGGCGCCACGCCGGGGCCGCCGTGCCCTTCATTGTGGTGGCTACGCCAGTGGAAGAAATTGGTCGGGATCACGATTTTGACTGGGCGGTGATTGAGCCGTCTTCCAGCCAATCCCTGGTGCAAACCGCAGGCCGGGTGAATCGCCATCGGCTGGTCAGGTGCGAACAGGCCAATATTGCTTTGCTGGATGCCAATGCCCGCGCCGTTCGGCGGGCGGAAGGACAGCTAGCGGCCAAGGCGCCAGTGTTTATTTACCCCGGACTGGAAAGCTCTGCGGCCCCTTACCCATCGGTGTTTTTATCCAAACTCTTGGCGCCCAGTCTTTTTGTAAGCGCCCAGCATCCCGGTGACAACCTGGACGCCCGCTTACGCTTCCAAGCGGAACGCCATCCCTTGGCCGCTCTGGATAACAACAGTCTGGAGCAACAGTTGAAAGAACCCTTGGGGCACCTGTGCCCGGAAAACAGCCCGCATCCGGTGCGTTTTCCCAGTCGTCGCCTCGCGGAAGCCTTCTACACAAAATATCCACTTCGGGGAAAGGAGAGCCATGTGGCCTACCGGGTGGATGAGGCGCTGCATTTCCAACGGCAGGTGCAAGACGGCTACCGCTGTACGTGGGTGGAGGCCGACCACGCTATGACCCACATTCCCCTGCCCCGCCCCCTGTGGTTGGCCCTAGACATGGCCGAGTTACAGCAGCTGTGCCTCGTCCACGGCATAGCCCCAACAGAGGGCTTGCGGGTGGATTTGCCAGAGCTGGACTCGCCAGCACAGACCTACCGCTTCAGCCCTGGCTTGGGGTTTTGGCAGGCACAGGGCTAAGACTGCACCATCACCGCTTCGATGTCGGCCACGGTTTTCGGGGCGTGGGTGAGCAGTGCCGGGCCGTTGGTGGTGACGTGTACGTTGTCTTCAATGCGGATGCCGATGTTGTGCAGTGCGGGGGGCACGTCATCGCCAGGGCGGATGTACAGGCCGGGCTCCACGGTGAGCACCATGCCGGGCTGGAGGGCGCGCCATTGGCCGTTTTCTTTGTAGGCTCCGGCGTCGTGCACGTCCATACCCAGCCAATGGCCGGTGCGGTGCATGTAAAAGCGTTTGTAGTCGCCACTTTCCAGTTGGCCATCCACCGTGCCGCTCACCAGTTTCAGATCGAGCATGCCTTGGATGAGCACTTTTAGAGCCGCTTGATGGGGATCGTCCCAGGTGTTGCCCACGCGCACGGCCTCGATGGCGGCGGCTTGGGCGGCGAGTACGATCTCGTAGCAGTCTTTTTGCGCCGGGCTGAAGCGGCCATTGACCGGGAAGGTGCGGGTGATGTCGGCGGCGTAGCCATCCAATTCACAACCGGCGTCAATGAGCACCAAATCACCGTCGTGCAGGGGCGCGTCGTTGCTGACGTAGTGCAGGGTGCAGGCATGGGCACCGCCCGCCACGATAGTGCCGTAGGCGGGCGCGGCGGCGCCACGCTGGCGGAAGATGTGCAGAAATTCGGCTTCAAGCTGGTATTCGTACAGGCCGGGGCGGGTGATGCGCATGGCCCGTTCGTGGGCTTGGCTGGAAATAGCACCGGCGCGGCCCATGATGTCCAGTTCAAAGTCGTCTTTGAAGAGGCGCATTTCGTCCAAGCTTTCGCGCACATCGCAAATTACCGCCGGGCAGCGTTTACCTTCCCGCGCTTTGGCGCGCACGGCGTTTAGCGCCTGGATCACGTGCCGGTCCCAGTCGGCGTCGTAGCCGAGGGAATAGTGCAGCCGGTTTTGGTCGGCCATGAGCTCGGGCAGTTTGCTGGCCAGCTCTTCAAAGGGATAGGTTTCGTCCACGCCAAATTGGCTACGGGCCGCCTCTGGACCCCAACGGAAGCCATCCCAAATTTCTTTTTCCGGGTGCTTGCTGCGGCAAAAGAGCACGCTTTTCGGCGTAGCGCCAGCGATCAACACCAGCAGCGCTTCTGGCTCAGGAAAGCCCGTGAGATACCAAAAATAGCTGTCGTGGCGATAGGGATAGCTGGTATCCCGATTGCGCAGATGTTCTGGGGCGGTGGGAATAATGGCGACCCCATCCCCCATGCTGTTCATCAGGCGAAGACGGCGTTCTTGATAGACGTGGCTCATGGTGGCAATCCTGTGCGCTAGATAGTCGAAAAAAAAGGACCGTTGCCGGTCCTTTTTTGTGCGTGTTGCCTCGGCTTACTTGGCCCGAGCAACCAGCTTTTCCTTGATACGTGCGGACTTGCCGGAGCGGCTGCGCAGGTAGTACAGCTTGGCGCGACGCACATCACCGCGACGCTTCACTTCGATGCTGGCGATGGAGGGGGAGTAGGTTTGGAAAGTACGTTCCACGCCTTCACCGGAGGAAATCTTACGCACGATGAAGGAAGAGTTCAGACCACGGTTACGCTTGGCGATCACCACGCCTTCGTAAGCCTGCACACGCTTGCGCTCACCTTCAACCACGTTCACGCTCACCACCACGGTGTCACCGGGGGCGAATTCGGGCACGTTTTTACCCAGACGGGCGATTTCTTCTTGTTCCAGTTGCTGAATCAGATTCATTGTTAACTCCAAGTGTTGTCCTGATTGCATTGCTGCTCTCCTCGGCGTGCTAAGACGCCTCAGGATTCCTTATCTAACTCTTTGAGCAGTTGCGATTCCTCTGCCGTGAGAGCCCCGCTCTCGCGACGTTGCGCCAGCAAATCCGGGCGGCGCGCCCTTGTCCGCGCTAACGATTGTTTTAATCGCCAACGCTGAATGATTTTGTGGTGTCCAGACAGTAAAACGTCCGGCACCCGCATGCCTTGGTATTCTTCGGGGCGGGTGTAGTGGGGACAATCCAGCAAGCCTTGTACAAAGGAATCTTGCTCTGCCGACGCCGCATCATGGAGCGCCCCCGGCAACTGTCTAACCACCGCATCCACCACTGCCATGGCGGCAATTTCACCACCGGACAGTACGAAATCTCCCAAGGAGATTTCTTCATCCACTGAGCGCTGAATGAGGCGTTCGTCCACGCCTTCATAACGACCACACAGCAGAATCAGATGTTGTTCTTGCACCAAACTCAACACCTTGGTGTGAGTGAGGGGCTGGCCTTGGGGCGACATATAAACCACTTTGCCGACCGGCTGACCTTGGGCCACACGCTGGGCTTTCGCCGCCGCGATGGCTTTATCCAGGGGTTCCGCCAACATCACCATACCGGGGCCGCCGCCGTAAGGCCGGTCATCCACCGTGCGGTAGTTGTTGGTGGTGAAATCCCGAGGATTCCAACAGTTGAGCTGATACAAGCCCAGCTCTTGCGCCCGGCGGGTGATGCCACTGGCCGTGACGGCAGCGAACATTTCCGGGAACAGGGTGATGATGTCAAAAGCGATGCTCAAGACGATAATTCCTAACCCACTGACGGCTTAGTCCAGCCCCCAGTCGGCTCCCCATTCCACAATAATCCGGTCATCCTCCACCTTTTGCACCACCGCTTCTACGAAGGGCAAGAGGCGTTCAACGCCAGATTCGTCCACTACACGCAGCACGTCATGGGCTACGCCATCCAGGACTTCCGCCACCTGACCGAGTTTTTCCCCTGCCAGATTGACGACGTCCAGACCGATCAGATCGGCCCAGTAATACTCATCCTCACCGGATTCCGGCAAGGCATCCCGAGGCACCCCTAGGTAAAGACCGCGCAGCGCTTCCGCTGCGGTGCGGTCAGCCACGTCTTTTAGACGCGCAACCCAGGCGTCCCCATGGGGTTTAAATTCCATGAGGCCGTAAGACAACCATTGGGAATCGGGCGCTGAGTCATCAGCGCTGAGCCACCAAGTTGGCATCGTGGACCAGCTTTGCGGATCATCACCAAAGGCGTGAATCCGTACCCAGCCACGTATACCGAAGGCTCCAGTGATTCGCCCGAGGACGACCATGGGCGAAGCCACTGATGAAACGATTAGGCAGCGGCCTTAGCGGCAGCTTGCTTGACCAGACGAGCAACCGTGGGGGACAGCTGAGCGCCCTGGCTTTGCCAGTAAGCAACACGCTCGGCGTTCACAGCCAGGGCTTGGGTGTCGTGTTCAGGAGCTACGGGGTTGTAGTAACCCACGCGCTCGATGAAACGACCGTCACGGCGATTGCGGGAATCGGCCACGACTAAATTGTAGAAGGGACGCTTCTTGGCGCCGCTACGGGCAAGACGAATGACGACCATGACAATCCAACCTAGGAAAGCAGAAAAGCGCGGGATTATAAAGGCAATTCCATTAAAGACCAAGCATTAATGGAGAAAAACGCCACATCACACCCGCACATCGACGTTCTGCCCTAGGTGATCTGGGTTGCGAGTGGCACTGACAGGAGGCGTTGCCGCCGTTTGCACCAGTTGCAACACCGATTCTGCCTCAATATTGAGCGCCTTTTTCAGCAAACCGACCCCAGCCGCGCTTTGAGCACTGCCATCGTTCACCAAACCTTGGTTAATCTGGGCAGAAATGGAAGAGATACCGTTCATGTTGACGCTCCCAAGAGAAATGCAGGGTGGCCATGCTAACAACAAGCCAGCGTGAGTGCTTGAGTATTAAAGGACTGGGTGGGCGACGACCTCAGTCCGCCAAAAGCAACAGCCCCGCGCTGCCTAAGCAACGAGGGGCTGTTTGGATGCAGCAGGTGTGGATTACAGGATCTGGCGACCGATGTACCACGCCAAAGCGGCTACCAGCGCACTGCACGGGATGGTGAGGAACCATGCCCAGACGATGCTACTGGCCACACCCCAACGCACGTTACGCGGGCCTGTGGTGGAGCCTACGCCCACGATAGCGCCCGTGATCGTATGGGTGGTGGACACGGGGATGCCTAAGAAGCCCGCCAGGAACAACGTCATGGCGCCCCCGGTTTCCGCACAGAAGCCGCCTACGGGTTTGAGCTGGGTAATTTTTTGCCCCATGGTGCGCACAATGCGCCAGCCACCAAACAAGGTACCCAAGCCCATAGCTGCGTAACAGGACAGCACTACCCAACTGGGAATCGAGTCGGATGAGGTGGTGTAGCCCGTGGCAATCAGCAGCATCCAGATAATGCCCATGGTTTTCTGAGCATCATTACCGCCATGCCCCAAGCTATACAGCGATGCCGAGAATAGTTGCAAACGTCGGAACCAGCGATCCACTTTGCGCGGCGTGCTGCGGAAGAACAAACGCGCCACCAGCACCATCAAGAGTGAGCCCAAAATAAAGCCCAAAATCGGGGAGACAAAGATGAACGCCACAGCGCGACCTAAGCCCGACCACACCAAGGCCGTTGGGCCAGCCTTAGCCAATGCCGCCCCAACCAAGCCGCCAATCAGTGCGTGAGAGGAACTGGACGGAATGCCGAAATACCACGTAATCACATTCCAAGTAATGGCCCCTACCAAGGCGCCGAACACCACATAATGATCCACGATACTGGGATCAATGGTGCCCTTCCCCATGGTGGTCGCCACTTTCAACTGGAAGACCGTCAAGGCTAAGACATTGAAAAATGCAGCAAAAGCCACCGCTTGCTGAGGTTTCAACACCCCGGTGGATACCACGGTAGCGATAGAGTTAGCCGCGTCATGGAAGCCGTTCATAAAATCAAACAGCAGTGCTAACGCGACCAGCACAACCACCACGGTCAAGCTGATGTGCAGGGTATGCATATCAATACCCCTCTTAGGAATTATCCAGAACAATACCCTCGATGGTATTGGCTACGTCCTCGCACCGATCCGTGATCGTTTCTAGCATCTCGTAGATGGCTTTGAACTTCATGATCTGGCGAACATCGGGTTCGTCACGGAACAACTTGGACATGGCAGAACGCATCACCCGATCAGCTTCGGATTCCAAGCTGTCGATCTTTTGGCAATGCTCAAGGATACGGGGGGCGTTATCCATGTTGTGCAGGAGCGCAACCACCTGCTTAACTTCAGCGCAGCAGGATTGGCAAATGGAGGCCAATTTGCGCGCCTCGTCGGTCACAGCACGGATGTCATATAAGACCAGGGATTCGGCCACATCCTGGATCAGATCCAAGATGTCATCCATACCCGAAATGAGTTGATGGATGCTTTCCCGATCAAGAGGAGTGATGAAGGTGCGGTGCAGCGTCGCCACGGTATCGTGGGTAATACGGTCTGCGGCACTTTCAATTGCATCGATTCGTTTGGCGCGGTCTTCCGCCTCTTCGTTGGATACTCCCACCGCTGCCAACAGCGCCACTAATTCAGCGCCACCCAAAACGATCTGTTCAGCATGAGCATTGAACAGATCAAAAAACTTGCCCTCACGGGGCATAAGATTCCCGAACATCAAGTCACTTAGCGTTGTCGCGAAGCCGCGATTCTATCAGGCACCTGCGGGGATAGGTGGGGAAAAACCAGAACTTTCCTTATCCTTTCCTTACAAGAACGTGATGAATTCTTGAATTTTTAGTGACAAGAAAAGGCTTTTCTGGCACCCCACCAAGCAGAACAAGGCGAGCTGTGGCTACACACAGCGCCGCCTCACCCCGTTTTCTGAGCGCTCTAGAAAAAGCGCCGCAACACCGTTTCGGGCAACGTCATACCCGTGCTTTGCGCTCGCTGCAACAATTGCCAGTAATAACGGTACGAAGCACGATCATGCAGACGACCTCGGTGCTGAATCGGCCCCCACTGGGCATCTTGGGCGGCACTGATGATTTCGCACGCCTCTTCCACCTCGGCGAAATCGGGACGCATCGCATCCAGAATCGCCTCAATTTGGTTGGGATGTATGCTCCACATACGCAAGAAACCAAATTCCTGACGGGCGCGGCGGGCATCGTCAAACACCACCGCCCGATCTTTGAGCTCCGTACAGACATTATGAGAGGGCACCACACCCATACCCAGGGCCGCTGCGGCAATCTCGGCCTTGGCCCGCGCCACTAATGGATGCTGAAATTGCCCCGGACTCTTCATGGCTGCGCCCGGAATCGCACCATGGTGGGCGCTAACAAAATCCATGAGGCCAAAATCCAGGGATTCCACACCATCGAGGGCGGCAATGGCCCACACATCCCGCAGCGCGCCGTGCGTTTCAATCAACACATGCACAGGAATCGGTTTGGCGAGGCCGCACCGGGCTTCCACGTCACGCAAAGCCGCCAACTGGGTTGCCACATCGCCCACAGAACGGGGCTTGGGGAAGGTAATGAAGGGCAAACGAGTACCGGCACGCCCAACCAGAATCTCCAGATCTTCCCGCCAATGCTCATGGGTAACATCGTGGATACGCGCTGCCACCCGGCCAAAACGGTTGTCGGCAGACATAATCAAGTCGGCACACAATTCCGCATGCTCGCGTTCCGCCCCGGCACGGGCACCGTCTTCGCAATCGCAGGTAATATCAAAGACCGGGCCCAGCTCATGCTGCAAACTCATCGCTTTTTTGATGAGCTTTTCACTTCCCGCGTAGTGATCTACCGCAGGCAATACGGGGAACGGCTTTTCCCCGGCAAATAAGATTTCATTAGGATGCATAGCGTTCGCACATTAAAAGACCGCAACGCGGCAAAACCGTGGAGCGCTATCATCAGCCTAGCGCTCCACACGAAAAAGCCCCTAATTATCCCGCAAGACTGGCGCCATTACCGCTATGATTGCGCCCCGCTCCGCCGACCTTGTGTGCACGGCTCATTACCATCACGATCACGACACCATGACCCATCAGCTCAGCCGCATTTTTCAGTTCAAAAGCCTGTCGAAAACCCTGATGTTATTCACCGTTCTCGTCTGGATTTCCGCCATCGCCCTGGCTATCTCCTGGCCCTGGAAAAAGAGCAATCAATGGCAAGCCGATTTCCCGCTGGTGGGCGCCTGCGCCCCACAACTACCCTGCCTGATGGCCTATGGCGATTTGGATAAACTCAAGGCGGAAGGCAAACTCATCAGCCTGCAACCACCGAAAGCCAATGGTGAACTGAGCGACACCCCAGAAATTTGGGTGCAATGGAGCAGCCCCAGCAATGTGGCTTGGCAATACGAAGTAAAACGCTCCTCGTGGAACTTTGAAACCAAAGTACGCTACCGCTTGGAAGGCGAAACCCCCGTACTGGTGCAATACCGCAAGCTAGACGGGCAGATTGTTATCCTCGCCCTGCCCATGGCCGCCTTCATGCTGCTCGGCCTACGACTACGCCAACTACGCAGCCCCAAGAGTTAAATCCGCCAATAGCAAGATCATTTTCTAGGGGCGAATAAATGCGCCCCTACGGTGGATGTCAGTGCAGTTATTAGGTTAATAACGCACCGAGCAAAACAAAAAACCCCGCACAGTGGCGGGGTTTTTTGCTGAGGAGACACCAAGTGGCATCTCCATCCGCATCAAAGCAATTAGGCAGCGAGGCCCAGAGACTTGATGGCGGAAGACAGGCGGCTCTTATCACGAGCAGCCTTGTTCTTGTGGACGATACCTTTGTCCGCAATGCGGTCAATGGTGCCGACGGAGTTTTGGAATTCCTGCTGGGCAGCTGCCTTATCGCCAGTAGCGATTGCTTTGCGGATGCGCTTGATAGCGGTGCGCATTTCGGAGCGCAGGCTCATGTTACGGGCGCGTTGCTTAACTGCCTGGCGGGCACGCTTGCGGGCTTGTGCGCTGTTTGCCATGTCTTATTATCCGGTAGAGGTTGGACTGGAAAAGCGCGGGATTATAGTGCCTTTATGCCTTTTTAACAAGGGTTCTCGGCTTTATTTTTTATTGGGCTATTCGAGATCGTCGGGCCTAAGCCCTCTGCTCTTCCCCCAATTCGCCGCCCCGCCTTCATAATCCGCCCTTTCTCATTCTGCGAAAGCGGCTCATGGCCCTGAAATCCACCATTTTTAAAGCCGAGTTACAAGTGTCAGACTTGGATCGTGCCCACTATGGGCAATACAGCCTCACTTTGGCTCGTCATCCCTCAGAAACCGATGAGCGCCTGATGATGCGCCTACTCGCCTTTGCCCTCCACGCCCATGAACAATTGACCTTCGGCGGCGGGGTGTCTACAGAAGAAGAGCCTGCGCTGTGGCAAAAAGATCTGACCGGGGCGATTGAGCTGTGGATTGAAGTGGGCACACCAGATGAAAAGCGCCTCAAGAAAGCATGCAATCGGGCGCCCCGTGTCGTGTTACTGAGCTACGGGCGGGCATGGTCGGTGTGGTGGCGCGACAACGAAGCCGCACTAAAGAAGCTAAGCAACCTAGAGGTATGGGCGATTAACCCTGAACAAAGCCAGGCCCTAGCTCAACTGGCACAACGAAACATGAATTTATGCGTCACCATTCAAGAACAGCAGATCTGGTTTGCCAGTGACTCACAAAGTGAACACATCACACCCACCCGACTACAAGGCAGTTCCGACGCATAAACCAAATACTTTTTACCAAACAAGACATTAATAACAGCACACGCCCAACCACCGCCCTACACAACCTTTGCGTTCTAGCTAGTGAATACGTCAGAATTGCAATAACTTTGCAAAGCCAGGGAAATAAACAATAATCCGGTAATGCATTAGTAATGAATTAGATGTGTGCCAGACATATTCCTACAGCACATCGAGAAGGTGAGGAAGACCATGAGCAAAGAAACAATTTTGGTTGTGGATGACGTACCAGACAATATTGATGTACTGGCGTCAATCCTAAAAGAAGATTACCGGGTAATCGTTGCCACCAACGGTGCCGCTGCATTGAACACGGCCAAAAAGCAAAAACCCGACCTCATCCTCCTTGATGTGATGATGCCGGGCATGAGCGGTTACGAGGTGTGCCAAAAGCTAAAAGAAGATCCCCACACCCAAGACATCCCCGTCATTTTTGTCACCGCCCTGTCCACCTCTCAAGAAGAGTACAAAGGCTTGGAACTGGGGGCCGTGGATTTTCTACACAAGCCCAGCCACCCGGCTGTAGTACGCCAGCGGGTACGCATTCACCTACAGCTCCATAATCAAAATAAGGCGCTGGAGACCAAGGTCAAAGAGCGCACCCAAGCCCTAGAGCACAGCCGCATTGAAGTGGTGCGCAGCCTAGGGCGGGCCGCCGAATATCGGGACAACGATACAGGTATGCACATCATCCGCATGAGCTACGTGTCGATGTTGATCGCTCAAGCGGCGGGCACGCCCGAGCCATGGGCGGAGTTGCTCCTCTTAGCCGCCACCATGCACGACATTGGCAAAATCGGCATCCCCGACGGCATCCTGGTCAAACCGGGGCGACTCACGCCGGAAGAACGCAAGATCATGGAGCACCATCCCGAGATCGGCGCCAAAATTATTGGCGAACCGGATTCTGACTTGCTGCGCATGGCGCGTACCGTGGCCCTCACCCACCACGAAAAGTGGAACGGCGCGGGCTACCCTTACGGCCTGAGTGGTGAGCAGATCCCCTTGGAAGGGCGCATTGTGGCCTTAGCCGATGTCTACGACGCCCTCACCAGCCATCGTCCCTATAAGGAACCCTGGCCATCCGAAGAGGCCGCCGCCTACATCGAAGAAGAGTCCGGCAAGAGCTTTGACCCCCATCTAGTGCCGCTATTCCTTCAGTTACTGCCGGAAATTCGCATCATTGCCAATAACTATTCAGACCAGTAAGCCTGTTCTGTAATCACAATCGCCCGAAAATCATTGACGTTTGTGCAGGTGGGGCCAGTGATTAACTGGTCTCCCAACGCAGCAAAAAAGCGATGCGCATCGTTGTTATCCAATAGCGCTTGCGGGCTTAAACCCAACTGCCTCGCCCGTTCCAACGTATCCGGGCCTATCCAGCCCCCCGCCACCTCCTCCGCACCATCCACACCGTCCGTATCCGCCGCCAAAGCGTACACGCCCGGCATGGCACGGAGAGCCAAGGCCAGTGCCAGCAAAAATTCCACATTCCGGCCCCCTCGCCCGCGACCGCGTACCGTGACCGTGGTTTCCCCACCAGAAAGCAACACACAGGGCGCCGCAAACGGCTGACCGTGCCGCACGATAGAACACACTATGCCTGCCATCACTTGCGCCACTTCCCGCGCCTCGCCTTCCAGCGCATCGCCCAAACTATAGGCCGACCAGCCCCGAGCACGGGCCGCCTGTGCAGCAGCATCCAAAGCCTGCTGCGGCGAGGCGATGATATGGCTAACGCACCCGGCCAAACGAGCATCCCCCGGCTTGATGGTTTCCGCCTGCTCACTACGCAGACAAGCACGCACCGCCTCCGGCACCTCCAAGCCATAACGAGCCAAAATCGCTTCCGCCTCTTGGCGGGAACTGGCGTCCGCCACCGTTGGCCCCGAAGCGATATCTGACAAGCGATCCCCCGGCACATCTGAAATAAGCAGACTGGTAACGGGCACTGGAGCGCACGCAGCGGCCAAACGTCCACCCTTCAAGGCCGACAAATGGCGGCGCACACAATTAATTTCCCGAATCGAAGCGCCACAACGCAGCAATTCACGACTCAGCTGCTGCTTATCCGCCAAGCTCAAGCCAGGTAAGGGCGCGGGCATCAAAGCCGAACCGCCACCGGAAAACAAAGCTAAGACATGATCGTCCGCCTGCAAGCTCTGCACTAAGCGCAAAATAGCCTGCCCTGCTGCTAAGCCTTGCGCATCTGGCACGGGATGGGCCGCTGTCAATACTTGAATACGCTCACAGGGCTGCTCATAACCGTGGCGCGTTACCACCAAGCCTATAAGCGGCCCTGCCCAGTGCTGCTCCACGGCCCGCGCCATGGCAGCAGCAGCCTTGCCCGCGCCCACCACCACCAAACGCCCCTGCGGTGGTGCTGGCAAATAACGCGGCACGCCCGTGGCCGCTTGTGCGGCCTGAAGTGCACTATTAAACAAGTGCAATAACAAATTTCTCATGGCACACCTAACGAAAGTAGATCATTGTGCCCCCCAGTTCAGGGCAGAAAATCGCTAAAAGCTGGCTTTCACCGCAGTGTAAGGATATATTGCGCGCCCAGGAGGTAGCTCGATGGACATTGTCATTCGGAAGTCGGATGTGGATCTGCACGTCGCCCCGAACTTTACGGATTATGCAGGCGAACGCAGCCGCTTTTCCTGGGCGCAGATCGAACGCGAATTAACCGAGCAGCCAGAGAGCCGCTTCAACATGGCCTACATGGCCGTAGATCGCCATGCCAACGGCCCCTTGGCCGACAAAACCGCATTTCGTTTCTTAGCACGCCATCGCCCGGACTACTGCGTGAGCTGGGCCGATTTAGCCCGCAGCAGCAATCGTTTCGCCCGTGCCTTACGGCGCTTAGGCCTCGGCAAAGACGCCCGCCTGTTCACTCTGCTCAACCGCTGCCCGGCCCTGTACACCGGTATTTTGGGCAGCCTAAAAAACGGCACGGTAGTGGCCCCGCTATTTTCCGCGTTCAGCACCGAGGCCATTAGCACGCGCATTGGCCTAGGCGAAGGCCAAGTGCTGCTCACCAGCGA
>JACCDO010030422.1_pt1 | contig 15500 bp, 9 predicted proteins | sample 7446101 | NCBI WGS metagenome assembly JACCDO01 (sample SAMN15323440, study PRJNA562643) | freshwater metagenome | isolation source: river surface water | place: USA:Blue River Watershed | collected 2017-08-16
CCTCTAATGATCCAATTTCGTTTTGATACTTCAGATGGTTCGCTTCACATTTATGTTTCGTCAGTTTAACAAAATTTTCAGTTTTTGAAGCATAGGTTATAAATGGATGCTTTAATAATTTCTCTGCACTTGGTCGATTAGCAGGTTCTTTTTGTAAACATAATCTTACAAAATCCTTAAATTGTGATGAAAATTTATCTCCTTCTAATGAAGGAGGCTCATTTTTTGGAATTAGAAATATTGCTTGCATTGGATGTATATGTGATAATGGTGGTGCACCCATCGCTAATTCTATTGCAGTAATACCAGTGCTCCAAATATCTGCACATCCATCATAGCTAGATTGTGATATTACTTCTGGTGCCATCCAATATGGTGTTCCTATTCTTGTTTGTCTTTTATTGATACTTTCTGTTAATTGAGATGTAACACCAAAATCAGCAAGCTTTAATGAACCCGTATCAGATATTAATAAATTTGCTGCTTTAACATCTCTATGTATTTTTCTTTCTCCATGTAAATATTTTAAAGCCAACAATAACTCTTTCATTACATATGCAATACTAGCTTCATCAAGTGGACCAAAGTCTCTTACAATTTCGACTAAATTACCCGCTTCAAGATATTCCATGACAATCCAAAGAGATGAAGAAACTAAATGTGACGAATAATATCTTATCAATTGAGGACAATCAAGTGCAGACATAATAGTTATCTCTTCGTTTACATGATCAATTTCATCTCCCAAATCTTCTAAATTTAAAACTTTAATAGCCACAGCTTGTGATAACCAAGTATCAATAGCCTTATACACATATCCATGTCCTCCTTTCCCAATTTTATTCTGCATTGTGAATCTGACTCTTGGATCATCAGGAGGGTGACTAGTCTTATTCGATCCGATCAGCTGCATAAAGAAACGAGAGAGATCCATTTTCCTCTTCCACGTGCGATACCGTATTGAAATTCTATGCTATGGTTGAGCTAGGAAGGTTCCAGCTAAGGGGCCTGATTACCCATGGGTATGTGCTTTTCGCAAAAAGCGAACAACAAATTTGATATATCAATAGTATTTATAATAATATACAATGTTACTCTCGTTACATATCCGTGGAATTAATGATTTTTAAAGAACTTTGCAGTTTATTTGTATAACGATTCAATGCTTCTACAATCTCATCATCCTCCCTTTCTCTTAACTCGCTTTCATTTCTGACGTCATTGTGCAATTTATGAACTTCTCGATCAAAAAATGAATTAAATCTTTCAGCGGCTTTATCGCGTAATTTTATATTATCTTCTAATATTTCACGGATTTCTAAATAACGAGATTCTCTACTACTTATTTGTTTTTCAAACTTTTCGCCAACTTCATATTCGTGATCTGTTAGTTGTTTTACCAACACTGCCTCTCTTTCTAATCTTAATTTTCTATCATTTTCAAATTGTGCGTTAAATTCAACTAACATTCTAGCTAGTTCATTACCTCTTTCATCAATTTGTTTTAATATCATTTGTTTCTCCTCTTCAAACTTTTCATCCAATTTTGTAACTCTTTCATTTAATTCATCCAATCTTATATTTGTTGCCTTATGTCGTTCTTCAATTGTTTCATGAAATGTTTTATCTAATGATGATAATTGTTTTTCAAACCACATTTGCGTTGATCTATTCATTTCTGTTCTACGTTTAATTTCAGCTGTTAACTCTCCATCTAGTCTCTCCATTTGTGACTTTAATTCAGCAATTCTAAATTCATCCTTTTCACGTCGCTGTCTTGTCCCTATTTTCATGTCACTATCAAATTCATCAAAACCTTGGACAATACTCGCTAATCTTTCTTTAGTGGATGGACCTTGGTTCTTATTCAAACCGGAAGGGTCCATCGTCCCACTCGATCGCAAAGATGTGGTCGACATTCTTCACAATGTTATTGTTTTTGTAGTATTTTTTTTGATCTAAAGAATGATCAAAAATAACAGTCTAGTTAACCGGTACTTTATCCAAATCGATAATCCGATAGAAAATCTATTACAGATATTGACACATGATTGGACAGTCAATGGCATTAACTAGATGATGCGCAGTTGGATCGTCGACAAAATGATATCGTTGAATTGTTGTAACTATTACATCTGTTATAACCTACTTAGCTTATGGTAATTTGTTTCATTCAACAGAATTTACTAGTTATTGTTATTAGGTAAGTATTAAAGATGTTAACTTGTGTCCCACTTTCTTCTAAATACATAAACAAATATGCCTTAAATTAGACTCTTAATCCCTACGATTCCCACTGATTGAACTTTCCCATGGGACCCATACCAATCCATTTCAATTTAAGAAGATGGCAGAAACAATATTCGATGAAACCCTCCGTCTGTTTAACGAGTATATCAGTGATGGCAGATCGCAGGCATTTTTCAACTTGGAAAGCTTGTGCATATGTTACCCGGGGAGAATCACTGGATCAGATAGTCTAGAAAGTGCAATAGATTTTTTCATTGAATTAGGATGTAATTATATGAATTTACCTAATTTAAATGTGCAAAATGTGTGTGTTCCTTGCTGGGATCGAGGAAATTCCAATGAAGAAAGGCTTGTTGTTGATATAAGTCCAGGCACTGTAAAATTTCCTTTGCCCAATCCAACACGTCGAGAAATTATGTGTCTAGCGAATGGCATGTCGATTGGTGCAAATAAATTGAAAGGAAAAATTATTGTTGTCAGATCATTTGAAGAGTTAAAAGTACTTGGTGGTGATAATATTGAAGGAATCAATTTTATTAATGGTAATATTGTTTTAATTGATTATTCGCCATTCGTGTTATATAAAGATCAAACTAAATATAGAGGGTATGGTCCTATAGAGTGTAGTAAATACGGCGCAATAGCATGTATTACAAGATCACTTGCGCCGAACAATTCAACTAGTGGTATTCACACTGGAACGATGCATTCGTTTCCAGAGGATATTAAAGCAATACCTGCAGCATGTATCTCCATAGAAGACAGTGATTTGCTTACAAGATTGAATAAAAGAGGGTATGAAATAATGGGAGAATTAAATTTGCCATGTTCCATTAATGTAGATAGACCTACTAGAATGAGTAGAAATATTATTTTTGAAATTAAAGGAAACGATGATACTATTAAGAATCAAGTAGTTTTGCTAGGTGCGCACACTGATTCGTGGGATTGTCAGCATAATGGATGTCAAGGTGCCCATGATGATGGACAAGGGGTTATAATCTTACTAGAAATATTAAGAATTATGAAAGAGTTAGACTTAAAGCCGCGACGAACAATAAGAATTGTGTTGTTTGTAGACGAAGAAGTTAGACAATCTGGTGCACAAGCATATTGCGATGCATGTATCGATCATGAAAATATAATTGCAGCAATTGAAACGGATTTAGGTGCGGGTCCAGTCATAGGGTTTGGCTTTACTGGATGTGATGAAGGAAGAGAAATATTTAAGGAAATTATTTCACCATTAAGTTTTTTTGAAAAAGATAAAACAGAATGGTGGGAAAATCAATTTGCTTTAAAAAATCAAGATTTACAAGCAAGTAATATTAAAAGTGTCGTAACAAATGAGGAAAATAATATTAATCGCTACGCTGTAAATTACGTAGACAACTCTTGGGAGGGTTGGGGAATTGATACACGACCTTTAATATTTCAAAAGAATGTACCCGGAATTTTACTTCGCCATAATGATACCTTTTGGAATAATGATTATTTTCATCATCATCACACGCTATCCGATTCTATCAACAATATTGATCCCAAACTATTAGAATTAAATTTAAAAGTATTGATAAGCACAGCATGGTTACTAGCGAATCATGACAAAATAATTCCCAGAAGTAAATAGTTTAGCTATTGTCTCTTCAATATTGGTTTGCAATACAATTCCAAGTTCTGCCCAAGTTAATCCGATGTCCGCTAGTGCATTTAGTAACCCTGGTAGAGTTGAGACGCTTGTAAGACCAGGCACACTAACAATGTTAGAGATGCGTTTACTACATGTCTAGCATTGAATACCTCAGACTTGATGGTAAACTTAGCCATTTAATATTCATTTTACTGAGACCGCCAAGTGTCATGATTAAACCAGCGACAGCGAAGTCGCCACAACGTGCTTCGATCGACAGTAAAAGCTGCTGTCGTAGTTTAGTAGGAAGTAAGTTATCAGTAACGCCCACTTTACCTAAGCTATAAATTGTACTCCTTCACTGTATGAGGTTATAAGAGATTCCGACGAGGTGCCTCTGCATATGCTAATATGGTATACTGTGATTGAAGAGCACTAACTGACTAACTTCATTAGGGGCGGGGCGAGCTTGTTAAGGTCTCGCTTAAACCGCTGGTTGGAGTGTTGGTACCACATTATAGTCATGCTCTTCGTATCTTCGTAGACTCGTTGTTCTATGGTACGCGCCACTCACTCACCCACTTACTCACTCACTCACTCACTAGGTAACCAAGGAAATTGACGTCATTCGACAGAGTATCAACAAGCGAAAAGCAGGCAGCAGAATTATAGAAATTTTATTAAAACTTACATTATTTTGGTAAATAAAACTGCTTAATATTAATAACTCTTGATTCTATAGTATGACCGTTGCCCATATCGAGTTGGATATTATGACCACCAGCATCATTGTAACTCTTGGAGGTGCTGTACCCACGACTCTGTGGTCGAAAGAGGGCTCTATGAGCTGTGATATCTTTAATTTGGAAAATATGAACATAAAAATCAGCATCTTTAATTTTATCTTTGTGTCTCGGGGTATTGACAAGGTGACGAATCGCTTTTTCTACAGATTCTGATGCCCATACACAACTCTGGTTACCATGTTGCTTGTACTTTCCTGTTAGAAAACCATCCAAGAGGATAGCTGTCCCATAAACCGTTGCATGGAACAAATCATTCACACCAAATTGGTCCAAAATTGGAGGTCTTATTAACAGCATCTGACCAATCTGAGCGGATTCCCTAGCACTGTTACCAATTGATTTACCGATTGATTTACCAATTGCTTTACCAATTCTCTCTCCATTACCTTTCCCTTTCTGAGCTTTCCACGTCCCAGCAGCGCGTGCTTTAGTAGCCAACCCAACTCTCTCCCCAACACCGCGCCCTTTCTGAGCTTTCCAGCCCGGCATCCCTTTCGTTAATCGGATCATCTTTCCGGTTTTTTCCTTACCCTACAAATTTCCTAACACCCCCCGAGACCTACTAGGGTTAAATCCTACTCCTGCATAAAGAAGCACGACTAAAGCTTGTATTATGATATAAAATCGAAATTCGCACTAAAAGCTGTTTTGTCCTAGCTGCAGCTGCTAATTTTAGCTATTACTCACTACTTATCGCATACTATTTCATTGAAAATACAAACGATGCAGCATCATGAGTAGTTAGTTGGTACTTCCTATTGCGTCTCACCAGTAATATTGTTAATGTAATAAGACATCCACGAACTACTTCATCCAAAATAACCAGGCCCTAGTAGAACGCTAAGGAAGAGAGCGTTGAAAAAATTCAAAAAATAATTTTAACGAATGTTGTTTAACGCAGCTGTGTGTCGCTTGGATGCGGCTGGTGACTCCTTCGTGAGCCTTCTCGCGTGGAGCCACACAGATACGATCGCGGCCATCGCAACATTAACATTAGATGAAAGAAATGATACAGAAACGTTTCAAGTTCAGCTGATGAATACAGATGGTGAAATTATTCCCAATTCATCCATCAGTCATAATTGTGAAGCTCTTTGTATCGATTGGCAACCCAATGGGCGCGTTCTTGCAATTGGGTGGGCAGATGGCTTAATTCAATGTTGGATGATAGATGGTAAAAGTAAACCTACTGTTACTTTCTCTAATTCGATACAACATCATGATTCAGCAATTTCAGTATTAAAATGGAATCCATATGGGAAAAGATTAATCTCAGGTGATAAAAAAGGACAGATTTGTATTTGGAGTGTGGATCCTAGAGGATCATTAACTCCACTCCGGCAATACCGTAAGAAAGGAGAAATATCATGTGCCGCATTTTGCGTCATGAATAACGTTCGAGCAACTAATGAAAATGATGATACATCGAACAAAATGATAGGATCATTATATCAAGTCGCTAATAAGAACAACATTAGTGGTAAAACATCGCCACCTTTTTTCTTTGGAACTGACAAAGGTGCTGTAATTTATGCCGATGATTTAGGCCATTGCTCAGACGTTCAGCAGTTATCTTCATCGATTGATACTATGCTTTTCTATGAGGAAAGGTCGAGATTAGTCATAATCACCAGATCATTATTGCTTACCCAATATCAAGTTGCAGATGACGGAAGAGTAAACAGGGTTATGCAGGTCAAATTAAGTGTTGCTGGGGATGTTGCTGAGAAGGGTCTTAAGAATGTTATATGGGCCAGTCCAGGGTTAATGGCTGCAGCAACTCATGAAAAGCTTGTTCGGTTACTAGATATTGGTGCCGATGAAAGTTATAATCTGTCGCTTTCTGCTGTTGGAGATATAGTTGAACGTTCCGACCGCGTAATTTCCGTCGCATTTGGTCCGTTAGATAGATATTTAGCAGTTGGAACTCAGGATGGTGTCATCGCCATTTGGAAATTTAATGGCCCAATAAGAGATGTTAGAGGTAGTAGATCTACGGTTCCTCCAACATCATCTTCCGATTGGGAATTATATTACGCAACAAAATTGCCATCCCCAATACATCAGTTATCTTGGCATGATGGTCAAGGTACCTTGGGCGCTGTTACTGATGAAGGTGCCGTCATATTTACAGAATCAATTATGCAAAATGGTATATGCGGTAATGTATCAGTTACCCAAGCAAAAAGCGATGAACTTACCGTAAATTTTGAGTCATTACTTCATAGAAACGAAATTATTAATATTTCACAAAAAGTTGGTTTTCTTATTAAAGGTTTATCAGTTAGTCGAAGCTGTTTTGTCGCGTGGAGTAATAAGTATGCAAGAGTGTATAGAATAGATAACCAGTTGCAAAAGATCGAACCATTGGAACAATTCGCTATTAATAGCAATTTAGCGGTTATCGCTGATAACTATCACATATCAGAGGAATCGCTATTTATTGCCGAACAATCTAGCATAAAAATATGTAACTTGAGCGGAGTTCAAAAGGGTTCAATTACGTTCAGTGAAGTTGAAGGCTCTCCAGAGAGTATTGATATTAATGGCAAGTATCTAGCCGTTATTACCAATAAAGGTTGCATCAAAATCTTAGACGTGAGTACACCTACTAAGTCAAAGCAAGTAGGAACTGTAGGAAATTTTGATTTTTCCACAGAGAATTCCAGTCAAAATAACGGCAAAACAGATTCTAACCGAACGCTTCGTGTAAGATGCATAAAAGTTAATTCTAATGGCACCAAAGTCGCTATTTTAGCTGACCATGTAGAAGGAACATTACACATTCGTCATCCGGATAGTCGTTTACATGTGTATGACAGAAATAGAGGTAATATATACTCTTTCGATTTCGCAGAGATGAAACGTCGCCCAATTTCTATCTTTTGGGATGAATCTGATGATAGAATGTTAGCGTGCGAGGCACTAAAAAATAGATTGATCCTTCCTGCCATCGATGCAGCATCCACAGAAAGTCCAAGCAGCAACGAGTCTCAAAATTCTGAAGTAAACGAAGTTGAAGTTGTTACCTTTTTTGCAACCAGTGATAACGGGTTATTAATGCAAGATTCATTTGCGCGTAAATATCCTTATGGTCCAATGATAGGCTTCATCGTACCAAAGCTTTATTTCCGCGATACACCGTATCAAGTGAAGAAGTCAGACTCTGATCGTAATGAGTCCAAAGAAAGTGATGTTGACAAAAAGATTTTCTTTAAAGTGATGAGAGATTTTATTGGCATTGACGTAGTCGATGATGCAGTCAAGTTAGCATTATTAGATTTTTCATATAATCTTACATTAGGTAAACTGGATGAAGCTTACAGATCTGTGAAGGACATCGACAGACCTTCTATATGGGAAAATATGGCTCAAATGTGCGTAAAAACAAAAAGATTGGACGTTGCAGAAGTTTGCTTAGGTCATATGGGACATTCTCGTGGCGCCAGTGCAGTTCGTGAGTCTAAAAAGTATAATAATGTTGATGCCAGTGTAGGCGTATTAGCTGTACAGTTAGGCTTACTTGATGATGCAGCGAGATTGTTTCGGGAAGCGAATAGAAACGATTTGTTGAATCAATTGTATCAAGCAGCTGGTAATTGGGAGAAAGCCATAACTATTTCACAGTTTAATGACCGTATACATCTAAAAAATACTCATTATCATTATGCTAAGCATTGTGAAAGTATTGGTGATGTACCAAATGCGATCAAGCACTATGAGTTATCAGGAACCTCGCATGTTGAGGTACCACGAATGCTTTTTACCAACAGTCGCATGGAAGAGTTAGAGGAGTACGTCCAAAGGAGTAACGACCCCGTGCTGTTGAAGTGGTGGGCTGCGTATTTGGAGAGTAATGAAAGATACGACAAAGCAAAAAAATATTATAAAAAGGCTGACGATTATCTTTCTTTAGTTCGAATTGCATGTTACAAAGGCGATTTGTCCAAAGCAGCAGAAATAATCAGTTTAGGAAATGACAGAGCTGCTGCGTACCATTTTGCGCGACAATTAGAAAATCAAAATGATTACGAGCAAGCCATTAATTACTATTCGGTGTCTGGATGCTACAATCATTCAATACGTCTAGCAAGAGCGCATGGTTTAGATAGTGAATTAATGAAATACGCGTTAAAATCGACCCCTTCTTTAATGCTAGATTGTGCTGCGCACTTTGAAGAAAGAAACGAAATGGAAAAAGCAATACAACTTTATCATAAAGGTGGTAATATCGTGAAGGCTTTAGATCTTTGTTTCAAAACCGCTGGCGAAGGTGTTTCTTCTGCTCTGAATAGAACGGGACCAAAGAATACAAATAATGCCAATGCTGCTATATTTGATTTATTAAATGCAATTGCACAAGATTTAGGTCCCGAAACTTCTCACACCACACTTAGTAAATGCGCGGAATTTTTAATGCAACATAAACAATTTGATAAAGCAATCGAACTTTACGTCATGGCTGAGCAGTTCACTCAAGCCATTGAGATGTGCATTGAGTGCAAAGTTCCTATTAACGATAACATGGTTGATAAACTGACACCACCAGAGAATATGGAACCAAATAAGAGAAAAGAGTTACTGAAGAGCTTAGCGAGTGCATTGAAGAAGCAAGGATTGTTTACCCAAGCATCGAAAAAGTATACCCAAGCAGGTGATCGAGTTCGTGCAATCAAATGTTTAGGTAGAAGTGGTGATACGAAAGCAGTAATTCAATTTGCTGGTATATCAAGAACACCTGAAATATACACGTTAGCAGCTAACTATTTACAGCAAATGAATTGGCGAGAAAGTGTTGATATTATGAAAGCAATAATAACATTTTACACCAAGGCAAAGTCATTTGAACAATTGGCTGGGTTTTATGATAGTTGTGCTCAAGTAGAAATTGATGAATATAGAGATTATGAAAAAGCAATTGGAGCATTAAAAGAGGCCATAAAACATTTAGGCAAAGCGGAGTCATCGCGTACAGTTGATAATATGTTAGCATCGCTAGAGAAACGGATATCTCTCATAGAAAAGTTTGTGCAAGCGCGACGATTGACACAGAGTGAGCCGGATACCGTTGTGTCAATATGTGAAACTTTACTTCAAGATCCATTATTAGAGGAAGCAGTTCGGGCAGGTGACTGCCTTGCAATGCTTATAGAAAATTTTCACTCTCGTGGAAGAATGAGGGAGGCATATGCATATTTACAAGAAATGGACGAAAGACGGATACCTATACGTCCTTACATCGATCAGACAATCATTGAACAAATATATAAAGCTGTAGGAGTATCTGCAAAATCATCTAAACAAAATGATATGTCTAGAGACTCAAAAAGTAAATTATCGTCAAATAGAAAGATTGATTCGCCAGAAAGAATTGTTTTGCCAGACGCAGATGATGAAATTGTTGATGATATTGATGAAGAAATTGAAGAGGAATTTGAAACTTTTCAACAGAAAAAAACAAGTGGTAGTTCAAGACCAAAAAGTGCAGCTAACAGAAAGAAATAATAATAGTTGTTTTTAACATGTAATTGATTAGAATACAAGTTTAAAACAATATAATCAATTTTATGTTATTAATAGGTTAATATTTTTTAGGTTTTTTTTTCGCCATTACCTTTTCTTCTTTACGAAGACAATTAGTAAAACTTCTAATTCTACTACTGTCAACTTCCCCATCTTCTAATGGATTTGATGCATATATTTCATCATAGCACGACTTAGACACACATTCATTTACACAATTATAAGCTTCTTCAGGTATCAGTGCTGAGCATTGATCCTTTTCACAATTAGCCTTTCGAGCTTTCCATTGACGGTCTAATCGAGCAATATTATTCTTATAATTATGTGATTGCGCTATTACAGTGTCCAAGATTATTAAAAATACGAATAGAATCGCAAACATCGTATTAAAACGATAATATCCTTGACAGCGGTGGGTATTAAGCTATTTGTTGCATCAACGATGAGGCTGAGTAGCGGAAATCGAAATCAAAACAGACGATAAACCCCAAACACCTGTTTAATGTCGCAATATTCTGCTGTGACTCAACTGTTCAGTTCAAAAAAAAATAAACACCGGTACTATTTACGGGTGTGGACGAAATTGAAAAAAATGGAAAAAATAAAAAATCCATAATTATTAACTCTATCATCTCCAATAATTAGACAAGGATTGACTGGCTGCTGGAAGCTGAATAAGACGGCATTTTTAGCAGCTTCGTAACAAATGGCTGATCAAAATATTTGGTTTGATACAGATTATTTTCTTCGTGAAACATCAAGAATATTGGATGCTGCCAGTAAGAATACAATTTTAAATTTAGATGCATTGCAAGCAGAAGAGGAAGCTGATAGTCAGTCTAATGAGTTACTAAACGATTGCATGAATAATCCAAATATCGAAAATCCCGCTGTAGATGAATTTATATCTGTGGAAAGTCATTTCCATGAACAAACACCGTTAAAATCATCAGAAAATGTGGAAAATGTCTCTTCGCCTTGGGATTGGGACACCCCAAGCTCTAAAGCATTAGACTCTTTGTCTGCATCATTGAATCCAAAAGTTAGTATGAATCATGGCAACGTTGATGATAATGTAAGACATATGATTGGAAGTAACACGCAAGACAAAAATATTAGCGACTCATTAAATTCCATGGGGAAAAATGTAAATATTACAGATGGAACACAAAAAGAAAAGGCAATAACAAAGAAAACAAAAACAAAGCAGAAAAATAAATCATTAGATTTTTTTGGTCTTTCAAGTACTGATAATACCGATGAAGTAGATAACGACAATACTAACTTTGGGACTATAAGACTACCGCACATCAATATAGGGTATAATATGGATAACACATTTTCATTTTTCGACGATATCGATGACATTGATCTGAACGAAGACCGAATTTTGAAACAAATCAATGATTTTAACGTAAGAGGTATCCACATGCACTACTTATTCATCACATCTCTTGCTAACCCACTACCTGTTTAGGAACGAGCTTTGGACCTTTTAATTTTTCAGAAATACCATCTATTAATACTTATTCTATCTTAAACATGTACAATAACGACAAGACAACACCACAATCATCAATCGCTAGTGATGAAATTGGAGCTGATGATAGCAAAGTGTTAGGCACCGATTCTGTTAATAGTACACAAAACGGGAATGCGTACGTCATCGCGAAGTTATTTATCAGATGCTTAAAGGCACTCCTGAAGGTGCTATTATATGTATTTTACTTTTTAAAGTATATAATATTGGAATTTAAAAATATACTATGTGATGCTATCAGAAATAGGCAAATCGATGAAAGTGAAGGTCGCTTCAAAAAGGTATTGGTCGGTATAATGCGATCAATCATTACATCCAAGTTTTTCTTTGTATTCGTCATCTCGATATCATTTGTATTTTTATATTTTATGTTTTTAAGTGTATGAATTGTAACTAATTTTTTAACATCTTGTAACATATTTTACAAATATAAAATTAATTAATCTTCACTAGAACCAGTAACCAACTTAGCCAGTGCCAATCTGCGCTCATTAGCAAGACGCAACTCTTCGAGTGCTGCCGCCATTTCGGCTTCTTCTTTTGCTTTACGCTCAGCTTCAATTTTTGCTTCCTCAGCAGCAATAACTGCCAACCTTTCTCTCTCAAGATTGTCCAAATATTCGCGTTCTTTGCGAGCAAGTTCATCGGCAAGTCGTTCCGCTTCTTCTTCGGCTCTTTTGGCAGCTTCTTCTTTCGCCAATCGCTCCAACTCGTCATTATATTGAATGACCGACGCTAATCTTAATCCTAGTCTGAGTAATTTAATCTCCGCACCCTGTCCTAACTTCGTTCCTTTCACTTTAGAAACTAATGGATGCCAAGATTCATCTGGCTCGTAGTTCTCTAAGAATGATTCAATATCGTCCGGTGTAAAGTATAATCCACCCAAACATGCACCTTTAGCACCATTCATCCCACTTTCATCCCAGACCTCTATAGCCAAAGTGCAACCTTTGGAAGTGCCATTGAAGTCTTTATTTTGCTTCGTTGGAAGTAATGGCATCTGCAAGAAGTAAATCTGATTGTCATACATTGGATCTAATGTATTATCAATTGTGTATGTGCGATACACTTCCACTTTGTTCAATGTTATCGTAACAAATGGGTCACTATTACCAAGTAAATTGGCGCGAGCTAATTTTCGGCATCCCAGAATACCAATAACTCTTTCCGATTCCAGCCGTCCCGACGCAGGACCGCAACGACAGACGATTTCTCCACGAACTAATTTCTGTCGTTTTGGATCTTTATCTTCATCTACTTGCAATTCAAAGGTCTGGAGAGTAGCAAATGGTTTATCCATAAGTGCCGATAATTGCTCCCCTTGAACAATGATACAACCCAAAATTTCAGGAATTATTGCACGCTTACTGTATTCCATGACATCAATTCGCAATATACTTTCAAGACAATTAGTTTGTCCAGTTTCTGTTTCCACCGCAACCGCTTGATTAAATTCAAATAACGTACTCTGTAGCTTGCCGTCATCTGAAGAGACTAATTTCATAGATGCCGGTTCAGATCGACATACTTGGACGTAATTCCATTCAAGCATAAATATCGCTTGTGAAACTCTAGCTAATCGCTTAGCCGTTAATATTTTTACCTCTAATAATTTACCTGGTTGAATTGGTAAACCGACTTTGCCACCGATTAATGTTAACATTCCACCGACAGGCATTTTTCTAAACTTCAAAGGTATATTTTTGGATTGCTCCATCTTATGAGTAATTCTCGTGGACCAAGGTTCATTCCGCGTTAAAAAATTCACTAAAGTTGGACCCGTCAATTGAACAGATCCCATAAATGCCCCTTTATCTCCCATTTGAGAACCCTTTTCTGTCGCCGAACCCCATACTTGTATCTCGAGAAGCATATCTTCCAAACTTTTCCCAATTGGTACCATAGGTAAAGGAAATGTTTCATTCCATATAGGATCTCGAGGCTCTTTTCGCTCTGGTAAAGTCATTACCAACTCTTCTTTATTCCAAAAAGCCACAGCAAATGGCTTACTTAATCTATCATCTAATTCAACCAAGTTTCTACCGCCAACAATACAGCATTCGTATCCAGATACAGAGCCTCGAATTTTTAGAGTGCCAGTAATCCGTGATTGATCCTGTTCTGAAGCACTCTCTAATCTAGGCTGTAAATCTAAGTCCAAGACAACGCTATTACCATTTCCTATAAACTTTGCAAGTTTTGATCCTGTAAGCTCTACACAACCTAAAAAATCACCCAATTCATCTGCAGCACCGTCAAATCCAGCATCGACATCAAATAATTCAATACGCAACACACAAGAATTTAATTCGACTGTAGCTGGCACAGTAAACATAAAAATTGCATCTCGCCATACAGGATTTAAAGTATTTTTCTTAGGTTCGGTTCTTCCTATTTCATTTTCATTGAAATAAACTATTCCGAATGGATCCGACGCACCAAATAAATCGGCACGCATGATATTACTCGCCGACAATACAGATATCTCATAAGCTTTATCTGGAATTTTGAAATCTAATTCAAGCCTGCGCGTGTCATCAATATCAGCATAGGAATCCCAATCAAATGGCACTAGGTCTAAAGGCTTCGATAATCCGAGTGTTATTGGGGTAGAGCTGTATGTTACCAATTGTCTACTGCTTTCTTTAGTCTCCATGACCCAGCTTATACCATTTGTGATATCAACATGAATGTAGAATTTTTCGGGATATTTACGAAGAAATGAACGAATCGAATATGCTTGCAAGGCATTAGGCACCTCAACCTTCTGCTCTAGGGAGGATATTGTTATCATATAGTTTTCCGCTTCCCTTATGGCTTTAATTACGTCACAAATAAACTTCTCTACATAAAATTCCTTATCATTCCAATACCAAGAACCACTAAGTGTAGGCTCACATATCATCACATTTCCATTATTAACTCCTAATCTTTTCAGTGCCCATTTCTCTCGATTTTGGGGTACAAATTTACCATCCGGTAATCTAAGAGTCATTCTATGAATTGAAATTCCTTTCAATCTCTGAATTTCGACCAATGCATCATATAATGTTGATTTTACTGTCAATTCAATTTCAAAATCATCACCCATACATTGTTTTCCATCCATAGGACGAATCAATACATTTAAGTAATTATCCGCCATTATTTAACAATTTAAGGGAACTGCTAATCACGCTACTATTACAACCAACACTATGGACGACATCGTGCTCAACACACCTTCATGCTTTGATATAACAATAATTCTGTCCAATTTTCTGACAAAATTACTTTTTTTTTGAGTCAAAATTTTGACAAAATTTAATTCATAAAGTTTGTAATCTAACCAAAATTTTTTGTTTTTTAAAAAAAGTCCACACCACCCAAAATGTAGCTAGCCTAGCCTAGCCTAGCCAAATAAAGAGTCTGTAAGAAACCTAATTGAATCAGTCAGTGAAAAAGGAGATTTGACCACAGTAGATTAAATTACATTTAAAATTTAAATTAAAGCATTCTCACACCTACTTGTAATCCCTAATCTCTAATCCCCCGAAACAGAAGGCCCCGGCCCGTGAAACGATCAAAAGAAAATCAAGAAGAGAAAATCAGCGAGTTTATGAGAAATGCAGCCATTGCAAGACAAGGTAAGGCTTAATTTACACAAATCATCGAAATATTCTTACACTATTTGTTATTGTACAGTTTTATGTATGGGAAACCGATTACCACACAGTGAACAATCATGCTCATGGATACTACTATCGCA
>JACCDO010056620.1_pt1 | contig 15497 bp, 10 predicted proteins | sample 7446101 | NCBI WGS metagenome assembly JACCDO01 (sample SAMN15323440, study PRJNA562643) | freshwater metagenome | isolation source: river surface water | place: USA:Blue River Watershed | collected 2017-08-16
CTGGCACCTCCAACGCCAGCACCCGCATGATAAGAAATATCATTCTCTTTTGCGGGAGTGGCGCCGACGGCAAGTAGAGCTACCGAAGGGCCAGTTGGTTTGCCTTGTGCTTGACGAGAAATCGTTGAATCCACGCGTCGCTCACCTGGTAAAGCACCATCCAAACCTACTACTCCTTGTTCTTTAGCTCGTTCGAAATCAGGCTTCGTTCTAGCAAACGTCACATTCGAAATGGCCGTAGTGCTAGGAAGATTATGATTATTCGTGTCGATTGCTTGCACTCTAAAGTAATATCCTCGCTGCGCCTCCAGTCCACCCACACGGATTGTTTTGGTCGGATCGAAGAATGCATCTTTTCCATTTTGAACTGTGGAGGACAACACAGGGTCAATTGGCGACGCTTCAAAGCACGCGCCTACACGGCTGCCATCGATCACATTGACTGCGGAGAGACTGTGTTTATGTAATTGAAATCGTGGGATATCACCCATACCCTGCACTTCCACAGTCCAAGTATAGCCATTATATTCATTTTCTATTCTATGAATAGTGATTCTAGGATTCGCTCGGCGTATTTTTCCCATAGTATACAGGGCACTAGTCAACTGGTCAGAGGTGGCATCGAATGGTATGCCATCTGTGACGGCTTCGGACACCGCATCTGATTCCACCAAACCTAAATTCAAGAAAAAGTATCCTGCGCATCTTGTTTGAATATCACTCAGAATGCTACCAGTAGTTTGGTTGTAAGTAACACGTCTGCCGGTTGCACGGCCGATGATCTTCTGAATCTCGACGCCCTCTTTGCGCGTTTCGAACGTCACCATTTGAGGATAAGCATGCCAAGCCTTTTCAAGCTCAGATCTATATTGCAATCTATATGTGACAGGTTTTGTTGGGGCAAGTTTTGTGGGATTCGAGCGAATAATGACATCAATATAAGCGCTGCCGACGCTGTCCGCTACATTCTCGTTCACGTCCGGCGGTAAAGGTATGAATGCATTGAGTGTATCTACTGCCGTCGTAATCGCTTGAGAAGGAGATGAGAATACGCTCCCTCCGACTGCATTAACAGCTTGGCATCGAGCCTCATATTGCGTATCAGGTTCTAAACTCTCTAATTTTAGAATAACGGTTTTACCTACGGTGAACCCTTGCTGCATGTAAGCACCCGCGGCCTGTTGATCAGAATATTGCACGAGATCAACAGAAGGTCCACGAATCCATGACGCAGCACCCACTTTGCGATATTCGCTATTAATAAGAAGAGCACCTTGCACAGCCGGAGGTAAAGTCACAGTCAGTAACACACGTTGTGCTTCCGCTGACAGAATTGTGGGAGGTTTGAGACGTGAAGGTACCCGTGGTTCTAATGTTGTCACGAAGTCAGAGATCTTGCTGTAATCAGTCCAGAACCCTGGACTGCCTTTGCCTGTTCCAATGGCGAGGCTCGTGACGGATGGCAGCTGGGTGTGACTGACATTGGTCACACCGCCAGTGCCTCCTCCATCAACAAAGGCTCTGGTTCGAAATGCGTATGGTGTCCCAGCTTGCAAGTCAGTGACATTTAATGTGCATACATTATGTAAACATAGTGAAGGAGCAATCATTCCGCGTTGTAAACGATGCACGGTGATTTGGGGACCCCCCCCACTCCAGGTCCCGACCAGATCGTTTCGATATAAGAACATGTTATAGACAGGTTGACTGTCTCCGCCTCCAAATGTGCCTACAGGCAAATCAAAGACAACAAGCCAGCGATAGGCGCCATGATCACCCCGTGGACAACCACTAAGCCATTGTTCAAAACCACCATAGCCAACATCGGACTTGCCACCTAAGATACGTAAAGAATTGTACACAAGTGGGACGAAAAAAGGTTAGACTTGCGAAGAGCAGACAGCAATTTAACACGATATGAATCATTTCTGAATTCTATGTGCAACGAAGCATGATATTAGGCTTCATTCGTATGAGGGATCTTTGAAAGCAAGCTTACCTCCATCGCCGAAGACATCGCAGCGTTTCACATCTCGAACTTTGACATTTACAAGTTGCTGCAAAGCGCTTAGCATTTGCTGAGCGGTTGCATCATATGGTATCTCTGGAGTCCGCGCAGCTTGCTGGAAATCTGAAGGGTTGAGTCCAGACCGAACCACCCCCAACCGAAATGTGCCACCAGTAATTGAGCTACTTGGATCCACGTGAACTTCTATAATTTGGGTTTCTGCCATATTTGCACCAGCATTGCCTAACTTTTCAGATACAACCTCCCACTTTGAATTAAGAAGAGATCGCTTGGACACTTCATATGCTATCGTATTACCACTACCGATTGCGACTACAACTGGAAATTGAATTAATAAAGAACTCGCAGTACGCGTAGTTGCATTGTAAAAAGTAGGTGCATTCTGCGAAGCTAGTTGTGCATCACCGAGAGACCCTAGGTTACCCGCGGTCACGCGCGTTATTGTCATGTAAAGCACCCAGAGAACGGAAACTATGCCCCGCATCGTATTTATCCGCCACCCGTTCATAGGGAATCAAATATCAAATATGCCCAAAGAAATTTATGTAATACAAAATCACGGAGGAAGATAAATAGTGTTTTTATTCGCTCTTTCTTTTTTAAGCGTAATTCTTGTAAATTTGAGAAGGCTGATGTCGTACATACGGTTGACTTGAAATCCTGATAACAAACCGAAGGTTCTATTCTTAGGTAAATTATTTTTGCTATTTTCAATACGTAAAGTGGTTAAACACATGCTTCAGATAGTTTAAGGACAGTTTTAATACTACGGATACTGATTTGTCTATAAATTTGCGGTACCCACTTCTTGCCTTCAGTAATCGGAACGATACAAGTATATCATCTTCTTGAGATCAATATATCGTTTTGTAAATATCTTTTATGGCATCTAATACTGAAGAATCTAAAGGCGGGTCGCCCCTCAAAAAGGCTTCAGGCAAACCCTTAGAGTTTAGCCGTGAAGAAATCCTGAGTCAAATTTTCGGTAATGTAGGCGACCTTATGGATGATTTCAGTTGCGCTGTGGAAAGCACAGTACTACTTCATGGACGTCTTTATGTCACAGATCGTTTCGTTTGCTTTTATTCGAATCTCTTTGGTTTAGAAAAGAAAATTCGAATTCCCTTCTCTCACGTGACGGTAGTTACCAAAGAAAACACAGCAATGGTCATACCCAATGCAATTTCAATAAGTACATTTAAAAAGCAATATATATTTCGCAGCTTCTGGGATCGAGACCATTGTTTTTTTATGTTAAAATCTTGCATCAGCAAACATTGTAATAAATCTGCCAATCTGTCCATGACTGTGGGTGTGCAAGGAGGCGCCTTGGGAAGCCCTAGCGGTGGCCGTGATAACGACGCCATTTACATTGTTGCAAATAACCAACTCAATAAAGCTATTGCAATGCCCACAAGTGGCACAGGAGTAGACGGAGGAATCAGTTCCGGCGGCGACCTTCCTGCTGCAGCCACCCCCTTTCGGTTAGGGCCAGGGGCGAAGCCCAGATCCAGAAGCGAAGAATCTACCACTTTAAGTACAAACAAAAATGTGCCTATAATCACGCGAAACAATGCACAGGATCAACAAGCGGTAATTGAAATTTTAAACGGCAATGAAGACGACGACAGCCGCGACGGCGACAAGGATGACGAGGTCGACGACCAAAATTTCACCTCTACCGCGCATGCGAGTGCTGGAGGGCGACTTGCACAACATATTGTGCTAGATAGCAGTAATTCTTTGAACACAATGGGACAAGGCTCATCAAGCGATAACAACAAGCCATTGACCAGCCCGGTCTTCTCCCACTTTTTGTCAGAGGACGACTTCCCTGCTGCAGCCAACGGCGCCAAATACGAGGTTGCTATCCCTCCTACAGAAATACCGATCTCTGTTGGGGACTTCTATTGTCATTTCCTTGCAGATGATGCGAAACATTCTTATGCTCAATATCATACAGATATAGGGGACAGTGAGGTCGTGGCAACACCTTGGGCGGCAGCTGATACGCATACTCCCACTCGTGAAATAAAATTCTTCAAACCTGTTAATTTACCTGGATTAAAAAGCACTCGTGGAGTGAAATTGCAAAGCGTAAAACGCTATGGCACAGCAGGACTTATTCTGCGTTCCTCAACACGTCTTGAGGATGTGCCTGCAGCGGACACCTTCTCCGTGGAGGATGTAGTAATCGTACGTCGCATCGGCCGCGCAGCCAGTAGCTCTGCAGTATCAAATCATTCTGATCGATGCTCCATTGAAATATACTTTGAAGTGAAATTCCATAAAAGCACTTTCATCAGATGGGTCATTAGCAGCAACACCACTACAGAGATGACCAAGTGGCTCACCACCTTCCAGGAGCATCTGAGTAAATGTGCAAGTTTGCATGTTAAGGATAGAGCGGTGAAGTTGGATAGCATCAAGAGTGTGTTGACAGAGGATCGAATGGCAACGCAGGACGATGAGGAGCAGGCTGCGGACGAGAATGGGACCGCCGGGGCTCCAGGGCTGCTGCCTCAGAAGCTTTCGAAAGGTATTAAGGTTGCTGCCACGACTGTACAAAGCACCGTAACTGACAGCATTGAAAGCTGGCAGCGTGTAGAGGGTCGGCGCTTTCTCGTGCTATGTTTTGCTATCATTTTTATAACCCTGGCTATAGTGTACATACAAGTGAGACGTCAGGGCAGGCAGATGCAGGCCGCTCTGAGTGAAATCCAGTCTTTGCAGGGCAAGCTGGACACACTGCTTACGCTCCACCAACAGAACAAATGTGGACTGCCTGCTAGAATGTAATGCATTTCTACTTGTTCATAGTATATATGTAGAGATAATGGTATGTTTTCGTCAAGATAGTGTACCGGAGGGTCGCCGCAGTCAACTCATTATAATAGTTTGTTATGTCGCGCTTGCATTTTTTTTTTAACAAAATTACAATAACTCTCTATTCAATATAAATGTCTTTAATCATCCAGTAACTCTTCATAGTAATTATAATTTCCCCCTCGAGTATTACCTGACGACGCACCCGTGCCCTGGTCTCCAGCAGAGTGTTCTATGTGGCGCTTACCAGAGCGGTGCTTGTGCCGTTGAGCACGATCTCGTCTGTGTCGATGTGCCTGTGCTTGCCGCTGAGACAGCAAGAGCGATTCTGTCAATCCAATAGACAAGCTTATCGATTGAATTTCTGTTTTGAGACGACGTAAAGCACTGCGAAGTGTGGTGGCGGGACCTGCTTCGCCTCCTCCTGCAGTGGCACTCATGCCCGTTTTGTCAGCTAGCTGCTCCATCGCTTCAACAGTTTTCTCGTCGAGTTCAGCAAATGTATTACCAAGGCCGGATACCCTCATCGTTAAAGCAGAGAGTCCTGACTGAAGGCTCGCGTACTCTTGCTGCTGGGCCGACAAGCTCGCAATGAGTGGCTTTAATGGAGTTCGAGCAGCTATTGCAAGCTCTCCACGTCGCACACTATCTGATTGCTGAGACAATGTACGTTTGAGTGCATGAATCTGCTGTACTAATTGAGAGAGCTGTCCTGAGGTTGCATCGATACCGGGACTGGGAGTGCCGATGACGGGAAACGTATTTACAGGGCCTACAGCGGTGGTACTTGTATTAGCGCGTGGATTGCCTGTTATGCTTGCAGACACGAAGGGCGCAGATTCTTTGTCAAGCATCATATACCGCGTCCGAAATCCTTGCAATACTTGGAGCCGGCCTCCCCAGGAATCCAGACCAGACCCCAGGTATCCTCCGCTAGGACCAGTGCCATTCATCGCATTGGCTTTATGTAATAATGGAGTTACCTTTTCTGTTTCCAATCTCCATGCTTCTGCATCAACACTTGGATAGATGATTTGACGATGGTGATGTTTGCTCATACCCCCACCACCTTGAAGGCTGCCAAGCAAACTGCCGCTGCCATCGAGAGATATGTCTGTACCATCCTCATAGACCCCTCTGGCTGTTGATCCATCGCCATCGCTGTCTTCATCATCATCATCGCCACCTTCTGTAGTTGTAGGATGGCTGCGAGAACCTGCCTTCCGTTGTACGGCGTGTTCTGCAGCCTCCAATACCTCCTCGCTTTCGCCTTGATGAGCACCGTCACGACGCCTCGTACGACGATCTGTACTATCATTGCCTATCGCATTGTCTATGACACCATCTCTGCTATCAAAAGCAACGTCTACAGCAGTGTTGTTGTCAGAAGGATACTTTAGTGGCACAGCTGTCAGCTTACCACCCGCGAGGTGTTGCTGTGCACACGTGGCCAAGTCCAGCAGCAATTGGCAAACATTCTCGCCATAGCCTACACTTAATGATGTAGGCGTCATGGCATTAAGCGAGTCTGACGGGACTCCTGCAGCTGCCGCGGCCACGAGCAACTGCTTGCATACCAAAACAGAGGAGTCCGAATCGGGATCAGCAGTTGCCAGCAAATTTTCTGCACGCCCTCCGATCTGAAAACACAACCAACTGGCTACATGCATCATTCTACGGAATTGGAAATATTGCTTTGTCGTAGTAGATTGTTGGCGTTGACTTGCATTACTCGTTGCAACACTGCCTGCGCCATGTCCGGCGATTCCTTGACTGCCACTCATTTTCCCCAAATCGAAAGCAAAATGCATTGGTAATAATATTCCTTGCCCTGCTGGTAATTTTAATGGCTTTTTAGAATTTTGTGAGCTCTTGAACAGACTGCTGTCGGTTGGACCCATCGGATAGCCAAGGACGAGCAGCTTCGTATACAGGGCATCCATGAGTCCAAAGGCTGTACTATTCGCACCAAATGCAGAAAGTTCTTTTGTTCCAGACATTGGTTCTGATATATCTGGAGAAGCTATGTCAAAGGGCATCGCGGGAATGGCATTTTGCTCTGTTCCGCCTTTGTTTAATCCAGTTGTGCTGCTGGTTCTGTTAACAGCGCCTGACGAACTTCCTCGCTCTGGTGTAGTGTGCACCTTAGGCTTGGATGCCATCTCCCCTCCAGCATTGGTGCCTGTTCCCGTAAATACTTTTGGTCTTCTAGTAATAATCGGTGCCGCTTGAGATGTTAGGCGTTCTTGATTTGGTTCCGGTTGTTCATACGAAGGGTACATAGCAGGGGAATTATTACCGCGCTGTATGCCTACCGCAAGTGGTGTAGTGCCTGCGACGTCTTTGCTTTCATCTAATATTGATTTCCGGGCAGAACTCTCGTTTGTTGCGGGCTTAAAAGAGTTGGGAACGCTCGAACGAATCATTGATCCCGAGGCGTAGGGATTCGGACTGCCCTGACCACCAGCAGACGGCTTGATATCAGCCGGATGCAATTCTTGTCCAGTTACTTTTGAATCCAATTTAGGTGGCGGAGAGAAGCTGGCGTAGTAATCTTGGACAACCAATCCTGAAATATCCTTCTGAGGGCCATTGGCACCATTCAAGGCATCCTTGTTATGAGCATGATAAGCGGAAGTGAAATGCATGTCTGGAGAGAAATCGCTGGGTTGCTTGCTCGAAGCAGAAGTGCTGGTATGAGAATACATCTTGGAATCTTTCGCATCCGCAGGTTCGTTACCCCGCTGTAGGGCGGCTGTGTCAGTGGTGAGAGCACTCCGTTCATCAATAACGTGACCAAATGCTGGCACGGCAGAGACACTGTACCCCTTTGTGTCATCTCCTTTTTCGCTGTAAGAAGGAGCTGAGTTGGATTTGCTGGTCTGTCGAGACTGATCGGCATGTGATGCATGGTTGGCTGCTTGGACAGCCGCTGGCTCTGCAGCCGCCATTATTTCCGTTTTCACAGGAAGATCTGTTCCTGCATTTATGGGCATCACAATTGCACCAATGTTCTTTTTGTCGTTGAATTGAATTCTTAAATCGCGCGCGATTTGACATGACGAGAGCATTTCTGGTCTGTCCTCAGGCTTCGTGCTGATCATACGGTAACACAGATCACGCAGCCCTTCCGAATAATTGTCTGGTAAGGGCACATAATCACCAGCAGAAATCTTTTGAAATAAAGAATATAAATTTAAACCTTCTGCTTTGAAGGGTGAGCGCAACATTGCCAACTCATACAATATGCATCCGAGGGACCATACGTCTGATTTAAAATCATAACCATCGCCTTTCAACACTTCTGGGGACATGTACAAAGGAGTGCCTACTTTGCTATGTGCTTGAATAGTGTTTTCACTCAGCTCCCGACTTAATCCTAAATCACCTACTTTTACGGTGCCATCCAAAGTTAGAAAAATGTTAGCCGGTTTCAAATCTCGATGCATAATTCGTCTTTCATGCATATGAGCAATTGCATCGCATATTTGACTGAAATATTTCCATATTACACGCTCTTCGAACCCCACACCTCTTTCTTGAGCTTTACGTAACTGTCTTTTCAAATCTCCGGCAGCCGCCCATTCAAATACTATGACAAGGTCATTATCTGTGATGAAGCTGTCCATATACTTAATAATATTTGGATGATCAAGAGATTGCAATAGTCCCACTTCTTTTAGAGTTTTTTCGCGAGCTTTGTTGTCAATGGAATCCACGTTGATGCGCTTCAGTGCAACTACCTCGTCTTCAGGCAATTTCTTTGCTCTATAAACAATTGCAAATTTTCCCTTCCCAATAGCTTTCACTATCTCATAGGGCCCATAGCGCTTAGGTTGATCAAGCGAAATACCTTCAGTCTGAGCTTCTGACATTGACGTGAAGAGGTCCTTTGCAGACTACACACAGAATTAGTTCTCAAGAGCTTCTGAATCTCAACTTTATAAGATCCTATAGCACCGCGTCAGTTTTATGCGACCACCATAAAGAGCACGTATACTTGATCCTGAAAATTTGTACTCGTGTCTTGAGTTACTTTGAGACCCTCTCCTACCTTTTCTTTTCATCTTAAAAAAATGGGCGTCTAAAATTTACATTTCAATATCTGGAAGTGATCCAAGGAAAATCGACTGATTCTCTCTCCACTTCGAGTTTGTAAAGTATTCCTCGCCATTTATTATCATAAATCTGTACAAATGCGGAAGAGAGCGAATTTGTCTGGTGAAACGAATGAAGCGCCTGATTTACTAGAACAAGTCTCATTACGGATGGCCGATCACATGGCGAATGGCGTCCCAACTGTCGCTTCTTTGCTGAGCGAGCTGGATATGGCAGAGAAATCTAAGCTAGGTATACAATGTGGTTACCTAGACAAGAAAAATTCCAGTCTCGCACTTTGGTTATGCCCATCCTTGACAAAGTGTCTCCCGTTGTGGCTCATAAATATGTTCGGTTTACAGCCATGGAAAAGAAGATATTTCGTATTAGTTGGAAACTTTCTATACCGATTCACGGATGACCAGGCTGATACCATAAAAGGTACTCCAATTCCAATTCAAGCGACGAATCCTATCCTTTTGCCAAATCCTGACGATAAAGATGGCTCTCAAAGCGAAGCTTCCTCTAACACTTCCGCTGGATACGAGCCAGAAGACAGCCCCCATTGCATATTGCTATCATCTATACGTAAAAATGTTACCATCCGCGCTTCCAGCAGGGTAAGTGTAATAGAGCTCACGGAAGTATCCAGAGCCACACAGACTCGTAAGAACCCGCTAACCTTGTCCTTCACTTGCCGCTCCCTTCACATATATAAATTCATTTATAATAATTATTTTAATACTTAGGAAGAAGTTGTCACATGGATGCGTGCCTTGCAAGATCGCAAGGTCATCGCGATTCGGCAAGGTTTGGGTCACCTACCTCCCTCCGACAAGCGCATACGTTCTTTAGATGCCGCTGCACAGACAATGTTTGATAACAGTATTGAACGCGAAATTCGCCGATCAGCTGAGCTGCAGCGGAAGAGTGAACAATTGCTCGGTAGACCGCTGACCGGCGTGGAAGATGAGGCGGCTTTGGAGAATTTGCGTGCCCACCAAACACGCCATCATCGCCATGCTGCTGGGGCTGCTGATACGGAAGAAGATTGATGAAAAGGTCCGAATACATTTAAAATATTGCGATATTCTGAGGCGTAAAGCCGGTACTGACTTTGGGTGTATCTGGGTTTTATTTCTGGATAGCTGGCATGGCTACGTTCTGAATGCTCGGTGCAACAGCAAACATGGCCACACTTCAAATGATGTTTCTAAGGATTGATAAGTTTTAAAGCTCTTATTTTGAAATGTCGCCGAAAGCGCTTATCGGAGACTCCCTTGGCCTCGCATTGGACCCGCACGTTCGGTATCATTTCAGAACGTCTATATAAATTATATATGTATACATATAAGATATAAGATAAAATGAAATAAAAACTAAAATCTATAAACAAGTTTGCAGAATCCCTCTGATTGGAATCACTGAAATAGACACAATTTACCACGACGCTGTGTATATGGAAAGCTGAACTCCATTTTTAATTGGGTCAAATATTGATAGGAAGGAAGGGGAAGTTTCGCCTTTGTTCTAGCTCTTTGCTGAATTCGAGTCACGCGAGTCACAACTTATAGTATTAGGTTTATATAGCGCAATATGTTTCAGAATAAATCCACTTGCAAAAGCCCCTTTTTCGTTCTCGCTGTGTTGGTGTTCATCTGCGTTCGACAACTAACTGCAGCCATGCCACCTTTAATGGCTATCGAGGAAACCGCAGCGCCTTCGGCGCGTGTGCTATGTCACACGACGAAAGGCGACCTTACAATAGATATCCATGCTGAATGGTGAGTAAATTTAAAGATGCTTGCGACACTGAGATGAGCAAGGTAAAATGCTGCTCATATGTGCCTTTCTTGAAAGCTAAATTTAACAACTTATATGCATATATTAATGTCACATCCGATTTCAAATATCATAAAACTATTTATATTCTTTACATTATACAGGGCACCTCTCGGGGCAGCGCATTTCATTAAATTGGTTGAAGATGGATTCTATACTGATATTGCTATGTACAGATCAGTCGAAAGTTTTTTAACACAATTCGGTATAAGCGACAAACCTCAATTTACACTCAGGCATCGATCTACTATCCCCGACGACACCCCCAAAAGTATTCCTATTCGTCAAGGGTACCTTTCCTTTGCTGGTGGTGGACCGAATTCCCGCACAACACAAACTTTTATAGCGTATGAAGACTTGGAATTCCTCGGAAAAGAGCCATGGGAAACGCCATTTGGTAAAGTGCCATTGACTGAATCGAATAAAATCGTTTTGAAGGCAATACACAAACTCGGAGATATTGCGCCTTTCGGTCCAGGTCCCGACCAAACAATTTTATCAGCGTAAGTGCTTATATATATGCTTGTTGTTTTGCATTTAATGCATTTTAATGTCTATCTGTATGTTTCACGAAGCTATGCAATAGCCTAATGTTGTGCTCCAAGTGTCCTGTGTTCATTTCTTGAGATGAGCTAACATTTTTCTCAATGTTCGTACGGTAATACGATACGACCACTTCGACTGACATGTACCACTCATCCTACTAGTCGCGGCAATTCATACATTCGAGAGAACTTCCCTCAAATCGATTTTATTCAATCTTGCAGCATGCTTGTTGACGAAATGAAAATTACTGAGGCAGACCATCGTCGTGAACTGCTCGTGCAAGATGCTTTGAAAGTAAATACTCCAAATGTTGGCGTAGATCATATAAAACACCTTGAAGATACTGCAGAAGCTTTGTCACGGGAAGCAGAAAAGGCAGCGGAGAGCTTGCAGGTCTTCCCTGGCATGCATAATATTCACAAACATGTAGCAGAGCATGCCCGCAGATCTATCGAGTTATTGCGAGCTAAAAAAGCTGAAGAGGACATGCGTAGAGCGAGAGGAGAGATTGTAACTGAAGAACTGACACCAGAAGAGCTACAGCGGTTAGAACGGGATGCACGAAAGCACAATCACCAGCCAATGGAAGTACCCCCGCTAGAAGCTGCGATCATTGTGCTGTTCATTATTGCAGTAGCCTTCGGCTATCAATGGAGTAATAAAGCATTACTTAGAGATGCCAAACGACAGTAGACTTACTATAATTTTATTTTCTCATTATTTATAAAATATCTATTCACAACCCTCGACCTTCATCCAACGATGGCACATTGACTAGCTAACCCAGGGGGCAGCCATCATCATGCTGGCCGTGCAAACCGAGGCTGTGTAGTTGTCACCTATGCTAAATTAAAGAATATACTAGATTATTTTGAAGAAAATTCAATTCGCGTTATAATTATAAAGTTATGTCATAAAAAAGACTGCATAAAACAATATTAAGGTCATAAGCTGTTACACTGGACAGTATGCATAAAAAAATTGAAATATCTGCTTCTGCATTTCAATTGGTGGGATTATTATCGATGAATACAGATCGCAAGGCCAATATCAGACATTAAGATTCTAGATCCATTGTGTCAACACGGTTTTATGCCAGTAAAGAATGCAAATGAAAACCGAATCTGAAGCTTCACTAGCAGAATTAACAGTTATCTAGTATTGTTATAAAAGGAATAAAGAGGTAGTGCACTGTGACGATCAAAGCATTTGCTATCGTTCACTTGGAGAAAGAGTGTGAGACCTTGGCGATTCTGAGGCAGGTGGTGAGCCTGGCACTACGCCGCTGCTCGCACCACTACCTGGCGGTCCAGGACTATTTCGCGTCTTGTGCTGTTCAGATGCCAGATAATCCGCAAGTCCGCCTGATAATTGTTCTTTCTTAGCTATTCGGGGATAATGTGCTGTTGGACGCAAGACTTTAAACGAGCAACGCATATCCTTGTCCACACAAAGCATGGCACCTGCATTATCGAACTCTCCGCAGTAGTTCGGTGCGGAGAAGATCGTCACTAATCGTCTCCCTGCTTGGAATTCATAGCCATCCTCTACCACTTGGTGTGCTCTACATATCAGATCTAGCTTGTTTGCTTCCAAAAACTCTGAGATCACATCGTGTCCGAAGGTAAAAGAGACCCCGCGAGCATTGTACCCCCAACCAGGTATGCTGGGATCTGGATCAGCCCACAGCAAATCGCACAACAAACCTTCATCTGGAATATCGCAAGGCCTTCGAATTTCAAAAATTTGGCTAAGTTGCACTAAATCTGGTGAAAGACCTCCATGCATACACAGAATGCGATCAGCGACAACCGCAGCGACTGGCATGCACATGAAGCAGTCAGCAAATGTGCGCCACAGCTTGACTGAATACCTCCTCTTACATTCATCGTAGAAACCATATATTCGATTTAAAGATGCACATTCATGATTTCCTCGCAATAAAAAGAATGATTCCGGGTATTTGAGTTTATAACACAAAGCCAAAGTGATGACTTCAATCGACTGTTTGGCCCGATCTACATAATCACCTAAGAACAAATAATTTGATTCAGGAGGAAAACCACCCATATCAAAGAGATGCAACATATCGGCATACTGACCGTGAGTATCACCACAAATATTGACCGGCGAACTGATTTCCAACAGCATTGGCTGCGCCAAGAACAATTCTCTGGAAGCGCGCACGATCCTCGTGATAAGTTCTTCCGGCAAATTAACTTCGGTACCAGGTTTAGAATTTTTCACTGATAATAAAAGACGGATAGCGACGGATACATCTTCTTGCAATGTATTCATTTGGAAAGTATCAGTGTTTTACGGAAGCAGCGAGCTTTTCAGCAATACAAGGTAGTTTTTAAGGATAAACTTGAATATTTAATCGGCTAATAGTTTCTTAAATGTTCGCTTGCACTCTTCACTCCTGATACTTTCCCCTTATTTGTCAAATTCGCACACTATGTAGAACTCTTGGAACATGACGAGCTCGGGAAATGTGGGAACTATTTAGTTTTGGTTGGGATATGTTTCCCACAAACACAGAGATACCGTACTCTTCGGAGCTGAGGACTGTAAAATCTTAGATTTGGCAAAGCAGATTCAATTCTGAACTATTATTCCATATTATTTTGCCAGGTTGCAAAATTTAATTTCAGCATATATCGATAAGGGCGGAATTGCTTAATTCGTAGAAGTTTGCTTACACGAGAACATGTCGCAAATATTACAAATACGATGTTATGGAAGTAGGTTTCAGTTATCGTTAATGCTCCTATTCATTTGTTGTACGGCTTTTGTCAAATCAAACTTCTACTATGGCGATTTTAACGAAACTACGGGATTAGTATTTATGGGTTCCGCAGGTACAACTTCCTGTCGCGACAATGAGCTCTTAAAGTATGGTGATGTGCAAGGTAAGGCCGACCAATTCAACGAAAATGTGGTTAAAGAAATAGGCGAGACAACTGATGAGGTGTCCACTTCCTCAGTCGAAACACATCAGCAAATCTACAACGCTGAAATCGAAGCATCACAAGCGGGTTTCTTGCATCGACCCGGTACCCTGTCCGCACCTGTCGGTTGCGCAGTACGAGCCAGACTGACACCTTCAGGTCCTTCCAAAGCCGGAGCAGTATGGTTTCGTAGTGAAGTGCCTGTTAGCAATGGATTTGATACGTATTTCACATTTCAGATAACCGATCATTCAAAGGAATGTAGTGTTCACAAAGACCAATACTTTACCCAATTTTCCTATAGAACTTGCAGCGTGCATGGTGGCGATGGATTTGCTTTCGTAATTCATAATGCTGACAGTTCAAGGTATAAAGGTGAATATCAATTAGGCCAAAATGGTGGTCAGATGGGTTTCGGGGGGATACCGAATAGCATTGCCGTTGCTTTTGACACCTGGCAGAATCCTGGACAAGATACTATTGGTGTAGATCATGTCAGCATTCAATCATTGGGGCAAAATCCAAACGATGCATTAGAAGCAGGGTTATTGGGGGTTCCTCGCTACCACGAGATTGCTGACGGAGTTATTCATACTGCACGAATTAAATATTTTCCTGAATTAAAACCAGAATATCTTGATAAATTAGTTGCAAGTGACAGTCTAATTCCTTACTTATTAGATAATGGAGAGCAAAAGCGTGTGGGTACTCTGGTGGTGTATATGGACAAGGGAATCGAGACTGACACGCCTTTGCTTGCCATGCCTATCAACCTTTCATTATTGATCAAAATGCCGTCAGATAAAGCTTTCGTAGGATTTACCGCATCAACAGGAAGATTTTATGAAAAGCATGATATTATTTCATGGCGATGGTGTGACGAGGAACCTTGCACATGGCCCGTACCATCTGATTTCGACACGCATCAGACAAGCGAACTGGACCAGTCAGTGAAAAGGTCGTTTACACCAGGTCCAGGATATGGTGGTGGAACTGCAAAAGGTTTCCCATCCAAGAATCAAAATCCTAACACAGACCCGTGGTTCCAGTCTCAGGAGCACTTCGCCTCTGGTCGAGCTTTCAACTTGGCGCCAGACGCCAACTCGCAAGTACCACCTGCTACTGACTACTAAACGACCGACATTACTCTTTCAAGAAGCGACCTATATTACGACTATGTATTAACATGTAAGATATTATATACA
>JACCDO010360625.1_pt1 | contig 15497 bp, 12 predicted proteins | sample 7446101 | NCBI WGS metagenome assembly JACCDO01 (sample SAMN15323440, study PRJNA562643) | freshwater metagenome | isolation source: river surface water | place: USA:Blue River Watershed | collected 2017-08-16
ATGGCGCTGTCGAGCACCTTGCCAATCGGCTCACTGGCCGCCTGCGGCGCAAACTTCAACACCGCCTGGGCGTCGCCTGCGTTCATACCCCGAATGAGGTCGATAACGCGGCGCGCCTTCATGGGCGTGACGCGGACGTACCGCGCTTGGGCCCTGGCTTCCATGTCTATCCCCTTGCTGCTCGTTAGTGCGTGAGTTAAGTGCGTAGCTGTGGTGAAGCGACTAGCGCTTCTTGCTCTTGCGGTCGTCCTTGACGTGACCCTTGAAGGTACGCGTCGGGGCGAACTCGCCGAGCTTGTGACCGACCATGTTCTCGGAGACGAACACCGGCACGTGCTTGCGGCCGTCGTGCACCGCAATGGTGTGACCGAGCATCGCCGGGATGATCATCGAGCGGCGCGACCAGGTCTTGATCACGTTCTTGGAACCGGTCTCGTTGGCCGAGTCCACCTTCTTGAGCAGGTGGCCGTCGATGAACGGGCCCTTCTTGAGGCTGCGAGGCATGTCGTATTCCCTTAGCGCTTCTTGCCGGTCTTGCGGCGGCGGACGATGAACTTGTCGCTGGCCTTGTTGGCCTTGCGGGTACGGCCCTCGGGCTTACCGGCCGGGTTGACCGGGTGACGGCCACCGGAGGTCTTGCCCTCGCCACCACCATGCGGGTGATCGACCGGGTTCATGGCGACACCGCGGACGGTCGGGCGCTTGCCCTTCCAGCGCATACGGCCGGCCTTGCCCCAGTTGATGTTCGACTGCTCAGCGTTGCCGACCTCGCCGATGGTTGCGCGCGAGCGCAGGTCGACGTTGCGGATTTCACCGGACGGCATACGCAGCTGGGCGTAGGGGCCGTCCTTGGCGACGAGCTGAACCGAGGCACCTGCGGAACGGGCGATCTTGGCGCCGCCACCGGGCTTGATCTCGACGGCGTGGATCACGGTACCGACGGGGATGTTGCGCAGCGGCAGGTTGTTGCCCGGCTTGATGTCGGCACCGGGGCCGGTCTCGATCGGGTCGCCCTGCTTCAGCTTGGTCGGCGCGATGATGTAGCGCTTCTCGCCATCGGCGTAGTGCAGGAGCGCGATGCGCGCGGTGCGGTTGGGGTCGTACTCGATGTGAGCGACCTTGGCCGGCACGCCGTCCTTGTCAGCACGCTTGAAGTCGATGATGCGGTACGCACGCTTGTGACCGCCACCTTGGTGACGAGTCGTGATCTTGCCGGAGTTGTTGCGGCCGCCCTTCTTGGGCAGCGGACGCACCAGCGACTTCTCAGGCGTAGACCGCGTGATCTCGACGAAGTCGGCCACGCTCGAGCCACGACGGCCCGGAGTGGTCGGCTTGTACTTGCGGATTCCCATAGCTGTTCCTCTTCAGTCAGAAGGCCGGTCAGGAGACCGGGCCTCCGAAGATGTCGATGCGGTCACCGGCGGCGACGGAGACGATGGCGCGCTTGGAGTCAGCGCGCTTTCCGACGCCGAAGCGGGTGCGAACCCGCTTGCCCTGGCGGTTGGCGGTGTTGACAGCGGTCACCTTGACACCGAATACCTGCTCGACCGCGATCTTGATCTGGGTCTTGTTGGCATCGGGCGACACGATGAACGTGTACTTGTTCTCCTCGAGAAGGCCGTAGCTCTTCTCGGAGATCACCGGGGCGAGCAGGATGTCGCGGGGGTCAGCGATCCTCATGCCTGCACCTCGCTTTCCTTCGCAGTGGCCTTAACAGCCTTACCCGTCGCCGGACCGGCGAGGAAGTTCTCGAGCGCAGCCGAGGTGAACAGCACCTGATCGCAGACGAGGACGTCGTAGGTGTTGAGCTGATCGGGCGAGAGCACGTGCACGGTCGGCACGTTGCGCAGGCTGAGCCAGCTCACGGACTCATCGCGGCTGACGACAACGAGAATGCCGCCCTCCAGGTTGAGTGCCTCGATCGCCTTGACGGCCGCCTTGGTGGAGGGGACGTCACCGGTGACGAGCTCGGAGATCACGTGGATACGGCCGTCGCGTGCCCGATCGGAGAGGGCGCCGCGCAGGGCAGCGGCCTTCATCTTCTTGGGGGTGCGCTGGCTGTAGTCGCGCGGGTGGGGTCCATGGACGACGCCGCCACCGACGAACTGCGGTGCGCGAGTCGAGCCCTGGCGTGCACGGCCGGTGCCCTTCTGCTTGTAGGGCTTGCGTCCGCCACCGCTGACCTCTGCACGGGTCTTGGTGTCGTGCGTGCCCTGGCGAGCAGCGGCCAGCTGAGCGACGACGACCTGGTGCATCAACGGGATGTTGACCTGGACGTCGAAGATCTCGGCGGGAAGCTCAGCCTTGCCGGCTGCCTTGCCCGCAGGGGTCTGGATGTCTACGGAGCTCATGCTTATGCCTCCTTCGCGGCGGTGCGCAGGAACACGAGGCCGCCCTTGGGGCCGGGAACGGCACCCTTGACGAGCAGCAGACCGCGCTCAGCGTCGACACTCTGGATGACCAGGTTCTGCGTGGTCTGGCGTGCGCCACCCATGCGACCGGCCATCTTCATGCCCTTGAACACGCGACCGGGGGTCGCGCAGCCGCCGATGGAGCCCGGCGAGCGGTGCTTGCGGTGCACGCCGTGCGAGGCGCGCAGGCCATGGAAGCCGTGGCGCTTCATGACGCCCGCGAATCCCTTGCCCTTGGTGGTGCCGACAGCGTCGATCTTCTGACCGACCTCGAAGGTCTCCACGCCGATCTCCTGGCCGAGGGTGTACTCGGTGGCATCTTCGGTGCGAATCTCGACCAGGTGGCGGCGCGGGGTCACGCCAGCCTTCGCGAAGTGACCGGCCTGGGGCTTGGTCACCTTGCGGGGGTCGATCGCGCCAAAGGCGATCTGCACGGCGGAGTATCCGTCGTTCTCGGGGGTGCGAACCTGGGTGACGACACAAGGTCCGGCCTGAACCACAGTGACGGGGATGACCTTGTTGTTCTCATCCCAGACCTGAGTCATGCCGAGCTTGGTGCCCAGTACGCCCTTAACGTTGGTGCCCATTCGTCTGTCGTCCTTACAGCTTGATCTCGATGTCGACGCCAGCCGGAAGATCGAGACGCATCAGCGAATCAACGGTCTTCGGCGTGGGATCGAGAATGTCGATAAGACGCTTGTGCGTGCGCATCTCGAAGTGCTCGCGGCTGTCCTTGTACTTGTGCGGCGAACGGATAACGCAGTACACGTTCTTCTCCGTCGGCAGCGGCACGGGGCCTGCAACCTGCGCGCCAGTACGGGTCACGGTCTCGACGATCTTGCGCGCCGATGAATCGATGACCTCATGGTCGTAGGCCTTGAGCCTGATGCGGATCTTTTGTCCCGCCATGGTGGCTTGCGTCCTTACTTCTCGTGTGCCGATGCTTCTAGTTGTCAAATCTCTTGTACCGCTCCCCCGGAGGGGCTCGGTGTCCGGTGGCGGCCTTTCGGCCGCCACCGGGTCAAACCGGGTTCCTGAGAGTTACTTCAGGATCTTGGTGACGCGGCCTGCGCCGACCGTGCGGCCACCCTCGCGGATGGCGAACTTGAGGCCGTCCTCCATGGCGATGGGCTGAATGAGCTCAACGCGCATGTCGGTGTTGTCGCCGGGCATGACCATGTCCTTGCCCTCGGGCAGGTACACAACGCCGGTCACGTCAGTCGTACGGAAGTAGAACTGCGGACGGTAGTTGTTGAAGAACGGGGTGTGACGGCCGCCTTCGTCCTTGGACAGGATGTATGCCTGTGCCTCGAACTCGGTGTGCGGGGTGATCGAGCCCGGCTTGCAGCAGACCTGGCCGCGCTCGACGTCCTCGCGCTTGGTGCCACGAAGGAGCAGACCGACGTTCTCGCCTGCCTGGCCCTCGTCGAGCAGCTTGCGGAACATCTCGACACCGGTGACGGTGGTCTTGGTCGGCGGGCCGGTGTGGATGCCGACGATCTCGATTTCCTCGTTGACCTTGATCATGCCGCGCTCGATACGACCGGTGACGACGGTGCCACGACCGGTGATCGTGAAGACGTCCTCGACGGGCATGAGGAAGGGCTTGTCGACGTCGCGCTCCGGGGTGACGATGTAGTCGTCAACAGCGGTCATGAGCTCGAGGATCGAGTCGGCCCACTTCTGGTCACCCTGCAGTGCCGGGAAGGCAGCAACGCGAACGACGGGGATGTCGTCGCCGGGGAACTCGTAAGCGGAAAGCAGCTCGCGAACCTCCATCTCGACCAGCTCGAGGAGATCCTCGTCATCGACCATGTCGCACTTGTTGAGTGCGACGACGATGGCGGGAACGCCGACCTGGCGAGCAAGGAGGACGTGCTCCTTGGTCTGCGGCATCGGGCCGTCGGTGGCGGCGACGACGAGAATCGCACCGTCCATCTGGGCTGCGCCGGTGATCATGTTCTTGATGTAGTCAGCGTGACCGGGGCAGTCGACGTGTGCGTAGTGACGCGCCTCGGTCTGGTACTCGACGTGTGCGATCGAGATCGTGATACCACGCTGGCGCTCTTCGGGCGCCTTATCGATCATGTCGAACGGCGTGAAGGGGTTCACGTCCGGGTACTTGTCATGCAGCACCTTGGTGATTGCAGCAGTCAGCGTGGTCTTGCCATGGTCAATGTGACCAATGGTGCCGATGTTGACGTGCGGCTTGGTGCGCTCAAACTTGGCCTTCGCCACCTGAGTTCTCCTTCGGATTGCCGTCCGGCGTTTTCGCGGATCGGATGGTTTCTTTGGTTATTGGATGGTGCTGTGATCCGCGGTTATTCGCCGCGAGACTTTGCGATGATTTCCGTCGACACGTGCGCCGGAACCTGTGCGTATGAATCGAACTGCATGCTGTAGCTCGCGCGGCCCTGTGTGCGGCTGCGCAGATCGCCTACGTAGCCGAACATCTCGGACAGCGGAACCAGTGCCGCAACGACACGGGCTCCTGAGCGCTCCTCCATGGACTGGATCTGTCCGCGGCGGGAGTTCAGATCGCCGATGACATCACCCATGTAGTCCTCGGGGGTGGTGACTTCGACGGCCATCATCGGCTCGAGCAGGACGGGGCCTGCCTTGCGAGCCGCATCCTTGAACGCCATCGAGCCGGCGATCTTGAATGCGAGTTCTGAGGAGTCGACATCGTGGTAGGCACCGTCGGTGAGGGTGACCTTGACATCGACCATCGGGTAGCCGGCGAGAACGCCGTTCTCCATGGCCTCCTGGCAGCCTGCGTCGACCGAGGGGATGTACTCGCGGGGAACGCGGCCACCGGTGACCTTGTTCTCGAAGGAGTAACCCTCTTCGTTCGCGCCCTCGGCGCCGGCGTTCGGGGCGATGTCGATGATGACGCGTGCGAACTGACCCGAACCACCGGTCTGCTTCTTGTGCGTGTAATCGACCTTCTGAACGGCCTTGGTGATGGTCTCGCGGTAGGCGACCTGCGGCTTGCCGACGTTGGCCTCGACCTTGAACTCGCGACGCATGCGGTCGACGAGAACCTCGAGGTGAAGCTCGCCCATGCCACCGATGATGGTCTGGCCGGTCTCCTCGTCGGTGCGGACGTGGAAGGTCGGATCCTCTTCGGCGAGACGCTGGATGGCGACGCCGAGCTTGTCCTGGTCGCTCTTGGTCTTCGGCTCGATGGCCACCGAGATAACCGGAGCGGGGAAGGTCATCGACTCGAGAACGATGGCGTTAGCCGGATCGCACAGGGTCTCGCCCGTGGTGGTGTCCTTCAGGCCCATCACTGCGACGATGTCGCCGGCGCCTACCGAATCGATCTCTTCGCGCTTGTTGGCGTGCATTCGGTAGATCTTGCCGATGCGCTCCTTGCGATCCTTGACGCTGTTGAGAACCTGGGTGCCGGTCTCGAGGCGACCTGAGTACACGCGCACGTAGGTGAGCTTGCCCAGGTGGGGATCGGTCATGATCTTGAAGGCGAGGGCCGCGAAGGGCTCCTTGTCATTGGGCTGGCGCTCGATGAGCACCTCTTCGTTGCCCTGCTTGTGACCGGTGATCGCGGTGATATCCAGCGGGCACGGCAGGTAAGCGACGACGGCATCGAGCATGGGCTGGACGCCCTTGTTCTTGAATGCCGAGCCGGTCAGGATCGGAGTCAGCTTGTAGGCCAGGGTGGCGCGACGGATCGCAGCCTGGATCTCCTCGACGGTGAACTCGCCGCCCTCGAGGAACTTCTCCATGATCTCGTCGTCAGCCTCGGACAAGGTCTCGAGCAGCTTCTCGCGGTACTCGTTCGCCTTGTCGACGAGGTCAGCCGGGATCTCCTCGACTGCGTAGTCCTCGCCCTTCTGGGTCTCGCCACGCCAGGTGAGGGCGCGCATGCCGATCAGGTCGACGACGCCGAGGAAGTCGGACTCGTTGCCGATCGGAAGCTGGAGAACCAGCGGAGTCGCGCCAAGGCGCGAGACGATCATGTCGACGCAGCGGTAGAAATCAGCACCGGTGCGATCGAGCTTGTTGACGAAGCAGATACGCGGAACGCTGTACTTGTCGGCCTGGCGCCAGACAGTCTCAGACTGCGGCTCGACACCGGCAACACCGTCGAAGACGGTGACAGCGCCGTCGAGAACACGCAGCGAGCGCTCGACCTCGACGGTGAAGTCGACGTGGCCGGGCGTATCGATGATGTTGATGGTGTGGTCTTTCCACACGCAGGTGGTAGCAGCGGACGTGATCGTGATGCCACGCTCCTGCTCCTGCTCCATCCAGTCCATCGTGGCTGCACCCTCGTGAACTTCACCGATCTTGTAGTTGATGCCGGTGTAGAAGAGGATGCGCTCGGTGGTCGTGGTCTTGCCCGCGTCGATATGCGCCATGATCCCGATGTTTCGGGTCTTGGCGAGATCGAGACTCGTCGAGGTAGACACGCGATGTTCTCCGTTTGCTTTCGAGGGCTGTCAGGTAAGTGGTGGGGACTACCAGCGGTAGTGAGCGAAGGCCTTGTTGGACTCCGCCATCTTGTGAGTGTCTTCGCGCTTCTTCACTGCTGCGCCAAGGCCATTCGATGCGTCGAGGATCTCGTTCATCAGACGCTCGGTCATGGTCTTCTCGCGACGCTGGCGCGAGTAGCCGATGAGCCAGCGCAGGGAGAGCGTGGTGCTGCGATTCGGCTTGACCTCGACGGGCACCTGGTAGGTCGCGCCACCGACACGGCGGGAGCGAACCTCGAGGGTCGGCCTGATGTTGTCGAGTGCACGCTTGAGCGTGGCAACGGGATCAGTGCCGGTCTTCTCGCGGCAGCCTTCGAGGGCGCCGTAGACGATGCGCTCAGCGGTGGAGCGCTTGCCGTCGAGAAGAACCTTGTTGATCAGCTGGGTGACCAGCGGGGATGCGTATACGGGATCGATGACGATCGGGCGCTTGGCAGCGGGACCCTTGCGAGGCATTAGGCCTTCTCCTTCTTCGCGCCGTAGCGGCTACGAGCCTGCTTGCGGTTCTTGACGCCCTGGGTATCGAGCGCACCGCGAATGACCTTGTAACGAACACCCGGCAGATCGCGAACGCGGCCACCGCGCACGAGCACGATCGAGTGCTCCTGCAGGTTGTGACCCACGCCCGGGATGTAGGCGGTGATTTCGACACCCGAGGTCAGGCGAACACGGGCCACCTTGCGCAGAGCCGAGTTCGGCTTCTTCGGGGTGGTCGTGTACACGCGAGTGCACACGCCACGACGCTGCGGGCTGCCCTTGAGGGCCGGGGCCTTGTTCTTTGAGACCTTGTCCTGCCGGCCCTTGCGGACCAGCTGCTGGATAGTGGGCACTCGATAGCCTCTTTCGATGTGTAGAGAGTTCGTTTCGTGCATTTCCTCAGGGAATCTCGGCCCACGCGGTCGGGTGTGTCGCGCAGCCCGCGGGGGCTTGCGACATCCAATTCACGGAAGGAGCGCCGGGCGCTCTATGCGCATCTTCGGGGGAAGCCGCGCACATCGATGTACCTGAGGTCAGGCACGAGGTAGGAGGCTACAGGGGTGATGGCGGCAGAGTCAAAACGGGGTACTTCCGAGGAGTGAGCCGTAGGCGAGCCCCGCAGGAATACCCCCATAGGCGGGGTGCCTAGGAGACGGAAACGGACCCGAATCCCCCGGCCACCAGAAGTACCAGGCCGAAAACCACGGCCAGCACGATCAGGGCGATGCTCACGCCGATGTTGATCCAGGCGATGATCTTGGCCGCGAAGCTGAGGCCCTGGCCGGTGACCTTGCCGCCGGACTGACGAATCTCCTTATCGGCCTGGTAAGCCAGGACAATTGCGACAATTGCGGTGATAAGGGGGCAGAAGGTCCAGGAGACGATCGACAGGACGAGCGCGATGATGGCGCTCGTCGATGTCTGCGGACGCAGAGGGTCACCCTCCGGAGCCGGGGGCATGGCAGTGACCGCCGGAGTTGCGGGTGCCGGAGAGGTCTCCCCCGAGCCGCCGGTGGTGCCGGCAGAGGGCCACACCGCGGGTGTGGAGTTGTCGGTGGAGGCGGGCTCAGGTGCGTCAGTCATGTCACCACCCTACGCCGACCCGAACAGCAGGAGGGGCACCCGCGATTGCGGGTGCCCCTCCTGATCGATCTGACTTAGTTGTTGTACCCGCGGAAGTCGAACTCCTCCAGCGGAACCGCAGCACCGGAGGATGCGCCGAAGGCGCTGTACTCCAGGTCGTCGTAGCCGGAGAACGAGGCGTACATGGCCTGCTTGGCCTCCTCGGTCGGCTCGACCTTGACGTTGCGGTACACCGGCATGCCGGTGCCGGCCGGGATGAGCTTGCCCAGGATGACGTTCTCCTTCAGGCCGAGCAGCGGATCGCTCTTGGCGTGAATGGCGGCATCGGTGAGCACGCGGGTGGTCTCCTGGAAGGAGGCCGCCGACAGCCACGACTCGGTCGCGAGCGAGGCCTTGGTGATGCCCATGAGCTCGGGACGACCCGAGGCCGGGGTACCGCCCTCGGAGACGACGCGACGGTTCTCGGTCTCGAAGGCACCGCGCTCGACGAGCTCACCGGCAAGGAACTCGGAATCGCCCGAGTCGATGATGGTGATGCGCTTGAGCATCTGGCGAACGATGACCTCGATGTGCTTGTCGTGAATCGACACGCCCTGCGAGCGGTAGACCTCCTGCACCTGGTCAACGAGGTGCAGCTGCACCTGGCGCTGGCCGAGGATGCGAAGGACCTGCTTGGGATCGACAGCACCTGCGATGAGCTGCTGGCCGACCTGCACGTGCTGGCCGTCTTCGACGAGCAGCTTCGAGCGCTTGGACACCGGCTGGGCGATCTCCTCGGAACCGTCGTCGGGGATGACGACGATCTTGCGCGTCTTGTCGGTGTCATCGATGCGCACGCGACCGGTGACCTCGCTGATCGGGGCAACACCCTTGGGGGTGCGAGCCTCGAAGAGCTCGACGATACGCGGCAGACCGTGAGTGATGTCATCGCCTGCCACACCACCGGTGTGGAAGGTACGCATGGTGAGCTGCGTGCCCGGCTCGCCGATCGACTGAGCGGCGATGATGCCGATGGCCTCGCCGACATCGACCAGCTTGCCGGTCGCCATCGACTTGCCGTAGCACATGGCACAGGTGCCGACCTTGCTCTCGCAGGTCAGGACCGAACGCACGCGAATGGTCTGCGCACCCTGGGCGACGAGCTCCTCCAGACGCGGGGTCGTGAGCTCCTCGCCTGCCGAGGCGATGACCGTGCCGTTGACCTCGACATCGCGAGCGAGCGTACGAGTCGCTGCCGAGGTGTCGATGCTGTCGAGTGCGACGAGCTTGCCGTCGACCATCTCGGCCAGGGCGAGCTCATTGCCGCGCTCGGTGCCGCAGTCGACCTCGCGGATGATGACATCCTGAGAAACGTCGACCAGACGACGGGTCAGGTAACCCGAGTCAGCGGTACGAAGTGCGGTGTCAGCAAGACCCTTACGCGCGCCGTGGGTCGAGATGAAGTACTCGAGCACCGACAGGCCTTCGCGGAAGTTGGACTTGATCGGACGCGGGATGATCTCGCCCTTCGGGTTTGCCACGAGGCCGCGCATACCGGCGATCTGGCGAACCTGCATGAAGTTACCGCGAGCACCCGAGTCGACCATCATGTAGACCGGGTTGGTGCGCGGGAAGTTCTCGAACATGGCCTTGGCAACCTCGTCGGTTGCGCGGGTCCAGATCTCGATGAGCTCCTGGCGACGCTCCGAGTCGGTGATGAGACCGAGCTCGTACTGCTTCTGCACCTTGTCGGCCTTCTCCTCCGAGACGCCGAGCAGCTCTGCCTTGCGCGGCGGAGTGACGACATCGGAAATGGAGATGGTGACACCCGAACGGGTGGCCCAGTGGAAGCCCAGTGCCTTCAGGCGATCGAGGGTGTTGGCCACATCGACCTTCGCGTACAGCTCGGCGAGCTGGTTCACGGTCTGGCCGAGAACCTTCTTGTCGACCTGCTTGTTCACGAAGGGGTAGTCGGCCGGAAGCGCCTCATTGAAGAGTGCGCGACCCAGGGTCGTCTTGAGCATGAACGGCTCGCCGGCGACCCAGCCCTCGGGTGCGGTGAAGTCCTCGGGCGGCAGGCCATCGGTGAGGCGGATGGTGATCTCGGCCTGCAGCGAAAGGCTGTGGGCGTCGAATGCCATGAGTGCCTCGGAGATGGACGAGAACGCACGGCCTTCGCCGATGGCGCCCTCAGCCTGCGAGGTCAGGAAGTAGATGCCGAGCACCATGTCCTGGGTCGGCGTCGTGATCGGGCGACCATGTGCCGGCGACAGGATGTTGTTGCTCGAGAGCATCAGGATGCGAGCCTCGGCCTGTGCCTCTGCGGACAGCGGCACGTGCACGGCCATCTGGTCACCGTCGAAGTCCGCGTTGAAGGCGGTGCAGACGAGCGGGTGAATCTGGATGGCCTTGCCCTCGATCAGCTGAGGCTCGAAGGCCTGGATGCCGAGGCGGTGCAGCGTAGGTGCGCGGTTCAGCAGTACGGGATGCTCGGAGATGACCTCTTCGAGGACGTCCCACACCACCGGGCGCGAACGCTCGACCATGCGCTTGGCGCTCTTGATGTTCTGAGCGTGGTTGAGATCGACCAGGCGCTTCATCACGAACGGCTTGAACAGCTCGAGTGCCATCTGCTTGGGCAGACCGCACTGGTGCAGCTTGAGCTGCGGGCCGACGACGATGACCGAACGGCCCGAGTAGTCAACGCGCTTGCCGAGCAGGTTCTGGCGGAAGCGACCCTGCTTGCCCTTGAGCATGTCGGACAGCGACTTGAGGGCACGATTGCCCGGACCGGTGACCGGACGACCACGACGACCGTTGTCGAACAGTGCGTCGACGGCCTCCTGAAGCATGCGCTTCTCGTTGTTGACGATGATCTCCGGAGCACCGAGATCAAGCAGGCGCTTGAGGCGGTTGTTGCGGTTGATCACGCGACGGTAGAGATCGTTCAGGTCAGAGGTCGCGAAGCGGCCGCCATCGAGCTGAACCATCGGGCGCAGATCCGGCGGGATAACCGGAACGGCGTCGAGCACCATGCCCGTGGGCGAGTTGGTGGTGTTCATGAAGGCAGAGACGACCTTGAGGCGCTTAAGCGCACGGGTCTTCTTCTGGCCCTTGCCGGTGGCGATGATCTCCTTGAGGATCTCCGCCTCGGCTGCGAGGTCGAAGGTCTCCAGGCGCTTCTGGATGGCGGCAGCGCCCATGGCGCCGTCGAACCAGCGGCCGTAGCGATCGCGCATCTCGCGGAACAGCATCTCGTCGCCTTCGAGGTCCTGGACCTTGAGAGTGCGGAAGCGATCGAAGATGCGATCAAGGCGCTCGATGTCGTTGTCGGCGCGACGGCGAAGTGCTGCCATCTCGCGCTCGCCCGACTCGCGGACCTTGCGACGGATCTCGCTCTTGGCACCCTCTGCCTCGAGCTCGGCCAGGTCGGCCTCGAGCTTCTTCGCACGAGCATCGATGTCAGCATCGCGACGGTTGGCGATCTGCTTCTTCTCGACACCGAGCTGGTTCTCGAGCGACGGGAGTGCCTCATGGCGACCCTCGACGTCGACCCACGTGATCATGTACGCGGCGAAGTAGATGACCTTCTCGAGGTCCTTCGGCGCGAGATCGAGCAGGTAGCCCAGGCGGCTCGGAACACCCTTGAAGTACCAGATGTGGGTGACCGGAGCGGCGAGCTCGATGTGGCCCATGCGCTCACGACGCACCTTTGCGCGAGTGACCTCGACACCGCAGCGCTCGCAGATGATGCCCTTGAAGCGCACGCGCTTGTACTTGCCGCAGTAGCACTCCCAGTCGCGAGTCGGGCCGAAGATCTTCTCGCAGAAGAGTCCGTCCTTCTCGGGCTTGAGGGTGCGGTAGTTGATGGTCTCGGGCTTCTTGACCTCGCCGTACGACCAGGTGCGGATGTCCTCGGCAGTGGCCAGGCCAATGCGGAGCTCATCGAAGAAGTTCACGTCCAGCACGATTCTTGTCCTTCGTTTGAAGCGGTCAGTTCAGATGGGGATGAGCTCGTGCTAGAGCTCGTCGACGCTGCTCGGCTCACGGCGAGACAGATCGATGCCGAGTTCCTCGGCTGCGCGGAAGACATCGTCATCCGTATCGCGCATTTCGATCATCTGGCCGTCGCTGGACAGCACCTCGACATTCAGGCACAGCGACTGCATTTCCTTGACGAGCACCTTGAACGACTCAGGGATGCCCGGCTCGGGAATGTTCTCGCCCTTGACGATGGCCTCGTAGACCTTCACGCGACCAAGGACGTCATCGGACTTGATGGTGAGCAGTTCCTGAAGGGCGTAGGCCGCGCCATATGCCTCGAGTGCCCACACCTCCATCTCGCCGAAACGCTGTCCGCCGAACTGGGCCTTACCGCCCAGCGGCTGCTGCGTGATCATCGAGTACGGACCGGTCGAACGTGCGTGGATCTTGTCGTCGACCAGGTGGAGCAGCTTCAGGATGTAGATGTAGCCGACCGAGATGCGACCCGGGTACGGCTCGCCACTACGACCGTCGAACAACTGCGCCTTGCCATCGCCACCGACGAGCGTGAAGCCGTCGTCGGTCGGAAGGGTCGACTCGAGAACGAGTGCGAGTTCTTCCTCACGAGCGCCATCGAAGACCGGAGTCGCGACCTTGGTGCGACGCGGGGCCTCCTTGACGGCATCGGGCAGGTTGCGGGCACGCGGGTCGGTCGGATCGACCTTCCAGCCTGCTGCAGCTGCCCAGCCCAGGTGGGTCTCGAGGATCTGGCCCACGTTCATGCGGCCCGGAACACCCAGCGGGTTCAGGACAACATCGACCGGAGTTCCATCCTCAAGGAAAGGCATGTCCTCGGCAGGCATGATCTTGGAGATAACACCCTTGTTGCCGTGACGGCCGGCGAGCTTGTCGCCTTCCTTGATCTTGCGCTTCTGCGCAATGTAGACGCGCACCAGGCGGTTGACGCCCGGGGGAAGCTCATCGCCCTCTTCGCGATCGAAGACGCGAACGCCGATGATCTTGCCCGACTCGCCATGGGGAACCTTGAGCGAGGTGTCGCGCACTTCGCGCGCCTTCTCGCCGAAGATCGCACGGAGCAGGCGCTCCTCCGGGGTGAGCTCGGTCTCGCCCTTGGGCGTGACCTTGCCGACCAGGATGTCGCCGGGCACCACGTCGGCACCGATGCGGATGATGCCGCGATCGTCGAGATCGGCGAGCACCTCCTCGGAGACGTTCGGGATGTCGCGGGTGATCTCCTCGGGGCCGAGCTTGGTGTCGCGTGCGTCGACCTCATGCTCCTCGATGTGAATCGAGGAGAGAACGTCGTCTTGCACCAGGCGTTGGTTGAGGATGATGGCGTCCTCGTAGTTGTGGCCTTCCCATGACATGAATGCCACGAGCAGGTTCTTGCCGAGTGCCATCTCGCCGAGATCGGTGGACGGACCGTCAGCCAGGACCTGGCCCTTCTCGATGCGCTCGCCTTCGCTGACAACCGGGCGCTGGTTGAAGCAGGTGCCCTGGTTGGAGCGATGGAACTTCTCGACACGGTAGGTCTCGTACTCGCCGCCATCGGTCGCGATGGTGATCGAGTCGGCCGCGACCTCGGAGACAACGCCCGCATTCTTCGCGGTGATGATGTCGCCGGCGTCGTAGGCCGCACGGAACTCCATGCCGGTGCCGACGAGCGGTGCCTCGGCGCGCAGCAGAGGAACTGCCTGGCGCTGCATGTTGGAGCCCATCAGTGCGCGGTTGGCGTCGTCGTGCTCAAGGAACGGGATCATCGAGGTGGCGACTGACCACAGCTGGCGCGGCGAGACGTCCATGTAATCGACGTCCTTGGGCAGCACGTAATCGACCTCGCCGCCCTTGCGACGCACGAGAACGCGATCGTCGAGCATCGTGCCGTTGGCATCGATGTTCGTGTTCGCCTGTGCCACCACGTGGGTGTCTTCCTCATCGGCGGTCAGGTAATCGATCTGATCGGTGACCTTGCCGTTGACGACCTTGCGGTACGGGGTCTCGACGAAACCGAACGCATTGATGCGCGCGTACGTGGCGAGCGAGCCGATCAGGCCGATGTTCGGGCCTTCCGGGGTCTCGATCGGGCACATGCGGCCGTAGTGCGAGGGGTGAACGTCACGAACCTCGAAGCCTGCGCGCTCACGCGACAGACCGCCGGGGCCCAGTGCCGACAGACGACGCTTGTGGGTCAGGCCCGCGAGCGGGTTGGTCTGATCCATGAACTGCGACAGCTGCGACGTGCCGAAGAACTCCTTGATGGAGGCGACGACCGGGCGGATGTTGATCAGGGTCTGCGGCGTGATTGCCTCGACGTCCTGGGTGGTCATGCGCTCGCGCACGACGCGCTCCATGCGCGACAGACCGGTGCGGATCTGATTCTGGATCAGCTCGCCGACGGTGCGCAGACGACGGTTACCGAAATGGTCGATGTCATCGGTCTCGACGCGGATCTCGCCGCGCTCGGACTCCATGCTGACGATGCCGGCATGCAGGCAGACGATGTACTCGATCGCAGCAGCGATGTCGTCGACGGTGAGCACGCTCTGGGTGAGCGGCGCGTCGATGCCCAGCTTCTTGTTGATCTTGTAGCGACCGACCTTCGCGAGGTCGTAACGCTTCGGATTGAAGTAGAAGTTGTCGAGCAGGTTGCGTGCGTTCTCGACCGTGGGCGGTTCTCCCGGACGCAGCTTGCGGTAGATATCGAGCAGTGCGTCTTCCTGGGTGGCGATGTGATCCTTCTCGAGGGTCGCCATGAAGGTCTCGTACTTGCCGAAGCGCTCGACGATCTGCTCGTGGCTCCAGCCAAGGGCCTTGAGCAGAACGGTGACGGGCTGCTTGCGCTTGCGGTCGACGCGGACGGCGACCATGTCCTTCTTGTCGCTCTCGATCCCGGGCCATGCGCCAAGGCTCGGGATCAGCTTGGCAACGAAGACGTCCTTGTCGCTGGCCTTGTCGACCGAGCGCTCGAAGTAGGCGCCGGGTGAGCGCACGAGCTGCGAGACAACCACGCGCTCGGTGCCGTTGATGACGAAGGTGCCCTTGTCAG
>JACCDO011150809.1_pt1 | contig 15496 bp, 16 predicted proteins | sample 7446101 | NCBI WGS metagenome assembly JACCDO01 (sample SAMN15323440, study PRJNA562643) | freshwater metagenome | isolation source: river surface water | place: USA:Blue River Watershed | collected 2017-08-16
CTACTGGTAATAATAACAGTGTTTACAAAGATAGTTCTGAAATTTTTAAAACTAATGTTCAAGGTGTTATTGACCGAGTTCACACTGGTGTTTTTAATGCTGACGGTTATGAAATGTACAATGTACGCGTACGTATGGAACGTAAACCTATATCAGGTGACAAGTTCACAAGCAGGCATGGGCAGAAGGGTACCGTTGGTATTACATACGCACAAAAAGATATGCCTTTTACTGAATCTGGTATAATTCCAGACCTAATTCTCAATCCACATGGTTATCCATCACGTATGAGTTTAGGACATTTTATTGAATGTTTGGCATCAAAAGAAGCTGCTGAAACTGGTAAGTTTGTAGATGGAACACCATTTAATAACTATGATGTTAAACAACTACCAGAAGCACTTAAAAAATTAGGTTATTCACCACATGGAACTGAGACAATGTACTGTGGATTAACTGGACGTAAAATGAATGTTGAAATATTTATTGGTCCGGTTTATAATATTCGTCTTAAACACATGGTTTTAGATAAGGTTCACGGGCGTGCTCGTGGACCTAAACAAGCTCTTACAAGACAACCATTGGAAGGAAGATCCCGTGATGGTGGTCTTAAAATCGGTAAACATTTTGCCGGTAAAAGTCAGTATTACAACTACTGGCTAGTCCGTGATATAGCGGGCAACATTCTCAAATTGCGGGGACAACCTGTAGCATGTAAAATTTTAATATACATATAACTAAATAATATACATGCTAAAAAATAAGTGTTTAGTACCAAGCTAATTATGTAAATAGTTAGTGGCTTATGTTAACCGCATAAGGTATGGTAAAAAGCTAAACAATAGGGTTAATCCGCAGCCAAGCTTCCATTTATGAAAAATTAAATGTATGGAAGAAGGTTCAACGACTAGACGGGAATGGGTGTCAAATTAAATTTGATGCTTAAGGTATAGTCTATTCCCACCTGAGAAGGTGACTTATCGTAGATTTTAAAATCACTATATCGATTTATAATAATCGGGTTTTATTGTCGAAAATAAGTATTATTTTGTGATTGTATTACATCATCAAAATAATGGTCCAAAAGGAAATGGAAAAAGATGCAATGGTTGCTCACGGCATGGCACAATTCTTAAAGGAACGTTTAATGGAAACCTCTGATATTTCAAAGGTACATGTTTGCGACGAATGCGGTATGTTTGCTTCAAAAGTTATTGATAAAGATTATTACATTTGTAAAGGATGTCATAACACTACTAGAATTTCAGCTGTTGTTATGCCACACGCATGTAAACTATTATTCCAAGAACTTACATCAGTTAATATTCTACCAAGAATCAGAACAGAACGTTCAATTCATGCCGATGAAGCATAAATATTATTTTTTTACAAAATATATAATATAAAGATATCTTAATATTTATATTATAAATAATTAATGGATAATATTACTAATAAAATAAGTTCCATATTGAAAAAATGCTTTTATAGATTTATGTGTATGTCGCAATATCATTGCCATATGTGTAATTATTCATCATATTATATCAATGAATTACATAATCATGTTGTGTATAATCATAATAATGAAAGTATTAATGTGTTAATTGATGATTCTAAATATAGTACTGAAATTATTGTTTAGTTTTCTTCTTTTTGGGGTCTAAACTTTGTTCTCTTTAAAGTTACCCGTTCAATGATTGGTCTAGATTTAATAATTTTATCAGTAATATCTAAAGCTTTTGTTGAATCACCCATAATATCAGTTAATGCTTTATGAATAGTTTCTTTCTTTAATGGACCTTGAGTTTTTGAAACGTTGCGTCTTAATTTACCATCAGCTACATCAATAATACTTTCATCCATGTTTTGTAAGAAATTTAAAATTTTTTCTTCATTCTCTTTTTTATCTTGTAATAATTTTTTTTGTTGTTCTTTCAGTTCTCTTATTTTATCATCAACCTCTAAATATTTTTTCACAGAATTAACAAATTCAGGAGATACTTTCTTCTTTTCACCTTCTGACATATTATATAATAAAAGATATTTTTTCTTTAACTTATTATTAAAATATTATAATACTTTAATAATCAGATAAGTTACTTATGAATACTAATTTAACATAATGGTTTAATGTTATAATCAGCTTCATAAGTTGAGTTGTTCCAAGGGGAAACAGTAAATTTAGGATTTGGAATTGTACCACGAATGTCATAGGTTGCATTCTTTAATGATTGGCCAACAGTGTTAATACCAATTACATATCTATCAGTATTAATTAATTTATCATCAGAAACATTATTTTTGCTTTGGGAGAAATCAGTATCAAACCATTGATCATTAATTTCTTTAGGTAAGAAATCACTAGAATTGTATTTTTCGTTATTTTTAGCATTGAGATTTACCATATCTAATGCTGCACCAGATCCAAGAGGATTAGCAAAAGCAGAATCTAATAAAGCACCTTCACCAGCATCGGCACTATCATTAGCCATAAAGTTATATCCGGCAGTTTGTTTAACAGCTTCAACAGGAGTGGCAGCTACAGATTCGTTTAATATTTGGTTAAGCATTTCAGGACTGACATCAGCTTGTTTAGCTTGTTCAGTTGCTACTGGTTGAGAAACAACGTTTGATGAAATTGGTTGAACAACAACTTGAGCAGGAGCAGGACCTTGTACTGGTTCTACATCGGCAAAACTTTCTTCTACTTCAACTTTTTTAGGTTGAGTTAAATAATAAATTAAAAAACCTAAGGCTATTAATAATAGCACAGTTGAAAGTTGGTTATCACTGTCTTTAGTAAGCATTTTAGATATATTTAATCTTAGAAAAAATTTTATATGTTTTATAATTTTAATTTGAAACTAATTTAATACTTTTTTTCCTATATAAAATCAATATCACCTTCACTTTCTGAACTACTATCTATAAAAGCATATTCCATTTTTACAACCAGTTTTCTAATTACTATATTATTATTATTATTTTCTCCATAAATTGTTACTATTTTATTTTCTTCTACATTTTGTAAACTTATTTCATCACCATTTTCATTTATTATGGTAAAATTTACTGAACCTTTTATTATCTTTGATATAAACAACTTTGTGTCTGTTTCTATTTTAAATAAGTTTTTTTCCAATATTATTTTGTTAATTTTAACCACGTGTTTTTCCATTTTTAAATTATATAATACTATACTTAAATTAAACTTTCAAACTTAATTGAAAAAATTATTGAAATAAATTAAGTTTTATTATAATAATTCTTATTATAAATGACATTTACGTATGAATCTACTATTTCTAAAATACATCCCGGATGGTTAGATTTTTTCCATAATAATAAATCTGAATTAGAAACAATTCTTAAACAAGTTAATACTTCAGGAGAAAAAAATACTATTTTTCCAAATGAAAAAAACTTATTTAGAACACTTTTTTATTTTCCACCAGAGGAGACTAAACTTATTATATTAGGACAGGATCCTTATATTAGTAGCGAAATACATAATAATAAAGTAATACCGCAAGCATGTGGTATGTCATTTGGCGTACCTAAAAGTCATAAAACAATTCCCCCATCTTTAAAAAATATTTTTAAAGAAATTCATAATTGTTATCCAGATTTTGAAATTCCAACAAAAGGCTTTATTAAAAAATGGATAACAAAAGAAAAAATATTATTATTAAATTCAGCACTTACGGTTATTGAAAAAAAATCTAATAGTCATAAAGATTTATGGTATGATTTTACAGACAAATTAATTAAATTTATCAGTGATAAAAATCAACATACTGTTTTTCTTCTTATGGGTAATTTCGCTATTGGTAAATCTAAATTAATTGATCAAACAAAACATAAAATTTTTATTACTGTTCATCCATCGCCATTATCAGCACATAACGGATTTTTTGGATGTGGTGTTTTTAAGAAAATCAATGAGTATTTAGAAACTAAAAATATTGAACCAATTAAGTGGAATCTATAAAATTAAACATTCAATAAAAAATTTAATTATATACATATTTAATGGAAATATATGATTGTATTATTATAGGATCAGGACCTGCTGGTTATACTGCTGGAATTTATACTAGTAGAGGTGGATTAAATACACTTATTTTAGAAGGCAAATTACCTGGTGGTCAGTTAATGAATACAACAGTTATAGAAAATTTTCCCGGTCATCCTAGTATTGATGCGGCTGATCTTATGGATATTATGAGAAATCAAGCAATACAAAATGGTTGTAATACTAAAGACATTGAAGCAACTGAAGTAAAGAAACATAATAATAATTTTATTATTACATGTTCAAATGTTCAATTTAAAACAAAAACAATTATAATAGCAACAGGAGCTTATCCAAAAAAACTTGAGTTTAAAAATTCTGAAAAATTTTGGAAACATGGTATTGGTTCATGTGCTGTTTGTGATGGCTCATTACCACAATTTCGTAATCAACCTATAGTAATTATTGGAGGTGGTGATACGGCAATGGAGGACGCATTATTTTTATCCAGATTTGCTAGTCGAATTATTATTTTAGTCAGATCTGAAAAACTTAAAGCATCTAAAATTTTAGTTAAAAAAGTTATCGCAAATCCTAAAATTAAAATTAGATATGGTGATGAAGTTATTGAAGCTAATGGTTCAGAAAATAAAAATTTATGGTTAGAACATATAATTATTAAAAATAATAAAACTAGTAAAAAGAAAAAGATATATTGCTCAGGATTATTTTATGCCATTGGTCATGAACCAAATACAAAATTTATTAAAAATTTAATTGATATGAATAATTCAAATTATATATTAAAAACGGAGAATAATTCTAATAAAACAAATATTCCTGGTATATTTTCTGCTGGTGATGTTTCTGATCCTATTTTTAGACAAGCAATAACAGCTGCCGGTTCGGGGTGTATGGCGGCTATTGAATGTATTAAATTTTTAGAAAATTAAAATATATATAAATATATATATATATATGTCCGACTTCGAACTTGAAGAACAATATAAACTTAAATATTTAAAATATAAACAAAAATATAACGAACTTAAACTACAAGGAGGTGCTGGTGAAGAAACCAAATCAAGATTTAGCCTTTTTGGTTCTCGTACAACATCTTCACCTCCCCCATCACCAAAAGCATCATCTACTGCTTCTCCTCCTGCTTCACCTACTGCATCACCAAAAGGTTTTGGTTTACTAAGCAAATTATCAGCAACAAATATTTCATCTAGTATTAGTGGTGTTATGAAAAGAAACTTAGGTAAACAAGTACAAGGTTGTGTTGATAATAAACAAGAAGAAATTGTTTGGTTTGCTCCTTCAACTGATCTAGAAGCTGCTTTTGGAGGTCGTTTTAAAGATGCTTCTAATAAAGGAAAAATTTTCCCCGATTTAAAAGGTAAAACTGCTATGAAAGATGCTATTAAAGGTCAAGGTTACTACATTAGAAATGGATCTAATGTTGCAAAATTTATTGGTGGTGTAGATGAAGGTTGTGGAGGTATGGATGACACTGCTGCTATGCAAAATGCTGCTGAAATTAAAAAGAAATTAGAACTAATTGCTTTAATTGAATCAGTTATTGCTAAACTTACAAGTACTAATGCGGAAAGTAAAAATTTTGCTGGTATGACACAAATTAGTATTAAGGAAGGTATTACTGGTAAATCAAAATCAGTTTTAGATAAAGTTACTAAACAAAATGATGAAATTATTGCTAAACTCCAAAAACAAATTGAAAAAATCAGGGTTGAAATTACTAAATTACAACCACAATCTGTTGCTGTAGTTAAGGGACTTGATGGTAAGACTGTATCTGGCCACAGTCCTGATTCTATTCAAATTGTTGGTAACGTTGTTAGTGGTTTAATAGCACATAAAGTTTCTGGACCTAAGGTTTCAGTAGGTTATATTGTTGCTAATAGAACTACAGGTGAATTAGTTGATATTAAATTAAATTCTAATGAAATTGTTCTTGAAAAACCTACTGGACCTATTGACTTAGTTGACTCAGAACAACCAAGAAAAGCATAAATATTATTTGTATAAATATTGAAAATTACATAAACTATTTAAAGAGTAATTAACTCTATAAATAAGTTATGAACAATTTAGATAAGTACTTAAACATGAGTGATGAACAGTTAGATAATCTTTTAATGGGTGTTAACCTAGATAAAAAGTGTGAAACTGTATCATCTCAAAAAACGTGTAAAAGCTGTAAAGGCTTTAACTTGGTAATAGACAATACCAAAGGTCATGTAGTATGTACAGACTGTGCGGTCATTAATGAGGAATTCTTGGATGAAAATCCAGATATCACGAGTAATGAATCGGACGGTAATAATAATTCCCGATACGGGGCACCTGCTAGTTATTTCTTCCCGAAAGCTTCTTTAGGAACAAAAATTGTTTCAAAAGGATTTACTAGATTAACTCTCTTACAAAAACAAGGACAAATGCCATATAAGGAAAAATCTTTAATGGATGTTCTTGAAACAATTCAATCAAAGTGTAAAAAATATGGTATTACACAATCAATTATCGATAGTGCTAAAATTTTATATAAAAAAGTATCAGAATCAAAACATAGTAAAGGTAAGAGAAAAGGTAAAAGCATCATTATGAGATGTATTAATAGACGTTCCATGATTGCTGCTTGTCTTTTCAATGCTTGTAAATTACAAAAAGAAACTCGAAGTCCAAAAGAAATTGCTGATATTTACGATTTAGAAATTAAACATGTAAACAGAGGTTGTAGAAAATTTTCAGACATTATTGATACAACCACACTTTTTTATCAGATTAAAAGTTCACAATCTTCGGATTTTATTGAAAGATTTGCTAAAAAACTTAATATTGATAAACAATATATTACTATTTCTAAAGACGTCTCTAATAATATTCATAGATTAGATTTAGCTTCTACACATGAACCACCATCTGTAGCTGCTGGATGTATTTTATTAGTCACACAATATTATAATATTCAATTAAGTAAGAAACAAATAAGTGATATTTTCGGTATTTCTGATGTTACTATTAGTAAAACATTTAGAAAAATTTGGCCATATCATAAAATTGTTTTGTCAAATAAAATTACTGATATGATTTTAGAAAAGAAAAATAATGTCGTTAAACCAGACTCTGATATTAATAAAAATAATCTTATCATTAATAACACAGAGGAAACAGATACCGAAACTAAACCTAAAACTAAAAAAGCTTCAAAGAAAGAAATTCTTATTAATGACGATTCAGATGAAGAATCTGATCACAATTCTGATTATTCGAGTTCTGATGAATATGATTCTGATGAATCAGAAGAATCAGATGAAACAACAGAATCGGAGCATAATATTAATATTTAATTTATTAGAACGTAAAATCAACTACAATAGGCCAATGATCCGAATTATATGTACCACATGATTGTTGATAGTCATGATACATAAATACATTTGATATTTTTTCATATATTTTTTTACTTACTAATATATGATCAATCATTGATAAATCTGATTTATCTTGTTTACAATTTTTATTTTCATCATACCATTCAGTATATCTATCAGCTTGATTTACAAATGTTGATACTGGTTGTAATTCATATAAATTTTTATAATCACCTTCAAAACCTTTTAATATATCAAGTACTTTAGATATTGGCATATGATTATTTATATCTGGAACTTTATTATCGTAATCATTTAAATCACCTATTACTATTACTTCATAACCTTTATTTATGTAATCAAATATATAAGGTTGTAATACTTGAGCTTGTGCTTCTCTGGATGCGCATCTTGATGCATCTGTTGGATATGCTAATAAATGTGCTCCAAATATAGCAATATTTATTTCATTTATATTCATTGTTGTTATATAATGTTTTGATACACCTGTTGTTCCTGATGATCCGGTATAACCACAATTTGATCCTGGAAGTGGATATTCATATCTGTCTTCTGTTCTTATTAAATTAGTTTTTGGATCTATTTTTGTTAAAACACCTACATTTTGTCCAGTTGATGAATCAGTACCTTGAATTAAATATGGTTTATAATCTAAATTTGTTTTTGATATTAACATATTTAATTCATCACAACCTTCTATTTCACAAAAATTAATATAATCGGCGTCAATATCATTGATAACTTTTGTAACATAATCTAAATGTGTAGAAGCTTGTGATTGATTTGTCCATGTGCATGATGATCCGGGACAGCCATTATATTCATCAATAAATAACCATTCGACATTATATTGAACTAGGCGAAATACATTTTTATCAACTCTACGATCTGCACCTAATGACGGAACAACAGGACATTGTGTGTCTGCGACCACAGAGGGAAAAAAAGTTATTAAAGTAAGAGGATACAATAAATATTTTATCATATTCATTTATAATAGTTTATAAAATAGTTAATTAATTATTTTATAAATCAAAATATAATTGTTAAAAATTTTTGGAGAAAAAATTACAAAAACTTAAATTCTAGCTTATTTTATGTATCTTAATTTTACAACACACCAACTTAATTTACCAGAAGTTAAGTTAATAAATCAATCATTAGCTGTAACTGCTTATACTTTATTAGCATATACGTATTTTAAAGACATTAGTAAAACTGGTTATATATTATTGTTTTTAGGTAATTTAATTATTGCTATATACTACTTATTTTTACAGACAAATACATATACTGATTTTATTAATAAAATCAATAACAAACTAAATGATGTTGATAAAACTATAAAAATAAATCAAAAATATATTGAACTTGTTGGTTATATCTTTTTAGCAATATATAATTTTAATATGGGTTTTTTCCAATCTAATATTGACATTCAGAATATGATTATTTATGGATCAGCATTTCTTTCAAATTTATTGGTACTTACACCTATGAATAATATAGCATATTTATTTTTTAGTATGTCTAGTATGGCAAGATTATTATTTATGTATGATACTGAATTAGAAGTTTATATTTATTTAATTTTATCATATGTTAATATTCTCAAATTTATTAATCTACTATAATTTATTTTTTCATTATTTTAGGTTTTTTAGGTTGTGGATTTACTAAAATTTCATCAATAATTTCATCAATATATTCAAAATATTTAACATCAAAATTTTTATCTATTAATGTAGGATATTTAGTCTTGATTTCTTCTAAATCTTTCGTATTTTCTTTAGGAACAAATACTAATTTTACACCGGCTTTTTTAGCTCCTAATAATTTAAAATTTAAACCACCTATCTTTGTTATACGACCTGTTAACTCTATTTCTCCTGTCATTGCTACATCATTTCTTATTGGTAAATTTAATATTCTTGATATAAATGCTGATGTAAAAGCACAACCAGCACTGGGTCCATCTTTAGGTGTTGATGTTGATGGAGCATGAACATGAAAACCATATTTAAAATTATTGATTAAATATTCATCTAAATTTAGAATATGGGGGTATTTTGCTAAATTTCGTCTTATATAATCAATACCTGCTGTTAATGAACAATATACTGATTCTTTCATTACATCTCCTTGTTTTCCTGTTAATTTAATTTCATAAGAATTTACATTAGAGGCAAAATTATTAAAAATTTGTATTGGTATTATACCACCATCGCCACTTGATGTCGCATATAATCCAGATATTATCCCTACTGATGATTTATCATGAATTGTTACATTATCATGTTTAGGTTTATCTAATATTCTAAATATAATATCCTTTGTTATTTCTTTTAATGAACCTGTTTTAAATTCATTCTTTTTATAAATTTTATCTAAATTTAGTGTTAAAAATATCTGTTCTATTTTTCTTTTTATTGATCTTACACCTGCTTCATTTGTATAATTATCTATTATAAATTCTATTAATTCATCTGATATATTTATCCATTTTTCATTTAGTAATCCTACTGATTCCGCCATTTCTGGTATTATAAATTCTTTTACTATTTTCTTCTTATCTGATGTTGTATATGCTGATACTTCTATTTGTTTTAATCTATCTAATAAAATTGGATCTACTAAATTAGCATCATTATAAGAAAAAATCATAATTACTTTATCTAATGGGAAATCAACACCTTGGAAAAATCTATCTTGGAATGTCTTGTTCATATTCGGATCTGTTAAGTGTATTAAAATAGAAGTTATTTCATTTATTGATCCATGTTTTGAACAAGCTTTATCTAACTCATCAAAATATAATATACATCTTGGTTTACCCATTTCTACCATTTTTTTTATGATTAATCCTGGTTGAGATCCTGAATATGTATAACCGTGACCATGTAATATTTCACCATCATTTTGACCACCTAATGTTATTTCAGCAAATGGAATATTTAATGCTTTACTTACTGATTTAGCTAATAAAGTTTTCCCTACACCTGGAGGTCCTACTAATCCAAAACTTGTTCCTTGACTTGTTGGATTAGATATCCATTTTCCTATAGTTTGTAATAAACTTTTCTTAGCTTCTTCATGACCATATGATAATTTCATTAATTTATTTTCAATATCAACAAGGTATTCTGTTGATTTTTCACTGTTTTTATTAATAGATTGATAAAATGCGTCATCGTTTGGTGAAGGCCAAGGGTAATTTAATATGTGTTTTACAAATGATAATTGTTTATAATATTCATTATTATATGATTTCATTTCCTCTATTTTCTCTAATGTTAATGCTTTTATAGATGAAGGTATATTTTTATTTGTTATTAACTGTTTTTTATAATCAATATCATCTACTGTTAATGATTTTAATTTTTCTAATTCTGATTTAATATTATTATTTGATTTTTTAATTTTTACTTGTAAGTAATAAGGTAATCTTTGATTTATCATATTATAAATTTGAGGACTATTTGTTTTTTTCTCTTTAGTTAATCCTAATAATAATCCTGCTATATCCGCATTATCTGATGAGCCAAGTAATAATAAAAATATTGTCTCAAACATTTTATTTACATTTGATCCTTTTGATATAAAATCTTTCATTATATTTACAAAACTTAAACTTGTTAATTCCATAAATGTTTGATACTTTTCCTCAATATGTTTTAAATAATCTTTATTGGATAAACCATAAATATTACCTAAATAATCATATCTAATAAATTTTTTTATAAATTTTGAGTCTATTGAACTTTTAGATAAATCACTAAAAATTTTTGTCTTTATTTTTTGAATTAATGGATAATTTATTTGTGATGTTTTTATTAAACATGATAATGAATCATTTATAAAATATCCTTCCACTTTTATGTATTCTGATTCTTTTAATGAATTTTTTATCCATAATTCACGATTTAATTCTAACATATCATTATCATTAAAATTTGTTGGTACACGCCAATAATATTCTTCGGTATGAGATGATACATTAAAATTACCTATTTTAATTGGTAAAAATATTTTGTCTAATTCATGTATTAATTGATGTTGATTTTCTGTTAAATCCATATTGTGTTTTATTTTTAATAGATCTATTAAACTATCATAACCAATATTACTTATGATATCTAATAAGTCATTTTCTTGATCTATTAGAGGAATTAATTCTGGAGTTTCATTTAATATTGGTAACATTTTGTCAAATATGTATTCTTCTTTTATTGTGTTATTAAATAAACTTATTAATTCGGATATTCTTACATCTATTTGGGATTTCGCATCTAAATTATTTGTTATATAATCATTGTATGATGAATTGATTTTTTTAGATATTATAAAAATATTACCACAAATTTGATTTTTTTCACCAAATTCAATATAATTATTAACATATAAAAAATCTACATGCTTTTCTAACCTTAGGATTATGTCAGACAGATATTTATAACGGTGTTGTAAATATAATAATTTTATGTTCTTGATTTTACATATTTCTGATTGACTCATTAACAATCTTTAGATTTAAATTAAATAATACATTAAAAAAACTCATTCGTTTTTTGTAAAATAAATAAGACACCTAAATACTATTTAAAAAACATTTATTGACTTAAAAAAGAATTAAACGCACTTAAACAATATATTAGTGTGTTTGATTTAAAAAAATAATCTATTAATAGAGTATATAATAGAATGCCTGGTAAAAAAACCGTTGCTCAAAAAACTGAAACTCCTGCTCCTGTAGTTGAAACTGCTGCTGCCAAAACTCAAAAAGGTGGTAAGAAAGTTGCTGCTGTCGAAGCTCCTGCTCCTGTAGTTGAAACTGCTCCTGCCAAAACTCAAAAAGGTGGTAAGAAAGTTGCTGCTGTTGAAGCTCCTGTAGTTGAAGCTGCTCCTGCTAAAGCCCAAAAAGGTGGTAAGAAAGTTGCTGCTGTTGAAGCTCCTGTAGTTGAAGCTGCTCCTGCTAAAGCTCAAAAAGGTGGTAAGAAAGCCGCTGCTGTTGAAGCTCCTGTTGCTGAAGCTGCTCCTGCTAAAGCTCAAAAAGGTGGTAAGAAAGCCGCTGCTCCTAAGAAAGCTGCTGCTCCTAAGAAAGTAGCTAAAAAAGAAGTTGTTGAAGCTGAAGATGCTGAAGAAACTGGTGATCGTCGTATCCGTTCATTCAAAGTTAGACTTCCTGGTAAAGAAGAATTTGAAGGTCGCTTCACTGGTCTTACCCCTTACCAAGCTGCTAACAAGGCACTCAGCAAATATTTCCGTGAAACCGAAAAGCCAAAAGCTGAAATTACCTTCAGCATTTGCGAATCAACCCGTAAATCCAAGAAATCTGTTTACAGCTATGTTGGTAAACGCCAACAACTTGACACTCCAGTAACTTACACCATCAAGAAAGAAAACGGTGATGAAAGTACTATTGTCAAGAACTTCAAAAACTCACTTAAGAAAGTAAAGAAAGCTGAAATTTCCGAATCAGCTTAAATTTTATGGTCTTAAACTAAATTTTTATTAAATAATAATTTGTCTTAATTATTATTTAATTATTAAAAAAATTACATCATACCGACTGACATAATACGATCGATATTAATCTCATCCTCGCCTATTAGTGTTGCCAATGAAAAGAGTGATGAAGGTTTTTTAGCTTTTTCAAATTCTTCTCTTTCCTTTGCTAACTGCGATTTTTGCTGATTTAGTTCGACTGATAGTTCTTTTAGTCGAGCTACCTCAAGTTTGTATTCTAAATAATCAGAACATGATTCATAAAATAGTGTTTTATCCCTTTCTAATTCTTCACGTTCCTGACTTAGTTTTATACGTTGCTCGTTTAGTGTAGCTTTCAAAGTCTCTAATTCAGCAAATTGTTTCGCCAAAATCTCTAGACTTGAAAATAAATCTAAAGTTTGTGTACGAATTTCGGTAATTTTATTCATTGGTGAAACATCTGTAATAGACATACATATTTATTATATAAGTATATAACAGATGAAATTTCAATATTTTTAATATAATTTTATATAAAAGTAAAATTAATTTTGGCACTATCTGGACCAAATATGGTTTCAACTTGTGATTTAAATCTTGATGGTATTGTTACATGTGTTAATGGGTTAGAACTAAAAGCACTATCACCTATCTCAATAACTGATTGTGGTATTAATAAGGATTTTAACTTATTATCAGCAAAAGCAGAAGACCTAATATGTGTAACTGAATTTGGTATTACTATTGATTGTAAATTATTTTCTGAAAATGCGAATGTACCAATATGTGTAACTGTATTTGGTATTATTACTGTTTCTACAAAATTATCTGAATCGGATGAGTATTCAATATTATGGAAAAACGCACCATCTCTGATTATTTTAACACCTTTTGGTATTATTATAGTTCTTATTAAATTATTAGCAAAAGCATCAGAACTAATTTCTGTTAGTGTTGATGGTAGTACAATACCTAAAAGACCATTATCTCTAAAATCAATTGGTAAAGTTTTTAAATTAGCACCCATTTGAATTAATGTGCTTTGTTCAAATTCTCTTTTTTTCTTATCTTCTAAATTTAAAAGTGGTATTGTTTTTAATAAAATATTATTTAACATCTCAATATTTATTATTTGACCAGTATATCCACCTTCAATATATTTGTTTACCAAATGTAATAATACTAACATATTATAATATTTTTTACATTTCAACTTGTTTTCACCATTTTTGATTTTAGCACAGATTTGAGACATAAGTAATTTAACTTCAGGTGATATAGTTATATTTAGTTCTGGCATTAGACTCCAGTCTACAGTTTCATCATTTTGTGAGACTAATTGTAAAAATTTTTTATGTTCTTCTGGTACTGAAATATCTGTATCTGATAAAATAATTGCCAATAAATCTGTGAAACCTGCACCCTTTATATTTTTTAAATCAAGATATTTTTTCTTATATTTTAAATATTTTAACTTATAATCCATATAATTGTACTGAGAGTATAAATATAAAATTACTCATTTTCTAAAATCCATTTTTTTGCATCACTTATTGGTTTTGTTGTGATAACATCTGGTTTTAATTTTTCGTCCCTATGTATTTTTTTATCAACAGTTGCACAATAATATACTGGTACATTTATTGTATATTTGTCATTTAACTTATAAGATACATTTACAGTTAAATATCCTTTTGTTACTTGGCCAAATATTTTAACATTAGATAAGTTTCTTTTAAAAATACTGGCACAAAATTCACCACTTGACGAAGTTTTATTTGATATTAAAACTGCTACTTTTACATCTGTGTTTATTTCTCTTCCAAAATATTTACCCGAACCATAAATTATTTTTTTATTTTTAATATTCCACCATCCTTTATCATTTACATCTTCATCCTTTTGAAATTTAAATAAAGTTGTATTATTTAATATTGTTGTTGATAATGAATCAATAAATGGTATCATCCAACCTCCATAATGATCTTCTAGATCAATTATAATACCTTTAATTTTACATATATTTTTGCTTATTGTATATTGTACATGTTTAACGTATTTTTCATAAAAATCAGTATCATCATTATAAATATATGAATAATATTTAATTGTTAAAATATTATTTTTATCCACTTTTATTTTTGGCATTTTATTTTTAATTAATTTGTCTTTTTCAGGTTCAGTTATGGAAATATGTTTATGATAGGTTTTTAATGTTTTTGTTATAGCATCCAAATCTAAATTATCACCAAATGATATTTTTTTATTGACAACACTATGTTTTTCAACAATATTTTTTATTTTTTTTAATGTTGTTTTATCCATATATTAAATCCACAAATTATTTTATAAATAATCAGATTCATTCCAATTATCTTTTTGGTTATTGTCTTCCTAAGAAATTATAAAACAAAACTATTAACGGATTATTAAATAGTCAATAAAAAAATGGAGAAAATATTAGAAAAAATCAATCTTTGGGAGAAATTTAAAAAAGTCTGGCGGAAAGTTACTGAAAATTGGGGTCTAGATTAACTTTTAATTATAAAACAAAACTATTAACGGATTATTA
>JACCDO010665252.1_pt1 | contig 15495 bp, 43 predicted proteins | sample 7446101 | NCBI WGS metagenome assembly JACCDO01 (sample SAMN15323440, study PRJNA562643) | freshwater metagenome | isolation source: river surface water | place: USA:Blue River Watershed | collected 2017-08-16
AACAAAACACTAATAATATGAAACGATTTATACTAAAAATGGTGTTGTGGTTATCATTTAAGTTTGGTAATAAAAAAAGAAATAATATTTGGGATTTATAATTAAATAAGAATAATATGGAAACAGTAGGAATTATAGGGAGTATATCTTTAGCAATGTGTTTATCAGGGACTATCGCATTGGTCATAATGGGTTCAGATACGCCTAAATTAATAAAAATTTTTACTTGGGTGTCAATGTTTCCATTGGTTATTTGTTTTTCAGTTATGATGGCTTTTACTAAACAATCTGAAGAATGTAAAGTAAAATACAGAAAGGTTAATGTTGAACTTTATGAAAAAATAGATTAAGATGAAAAAAATTTATATATTTTTTTGGTGGTTATGGAACTATCCTGGAATAGTATGGTTAAAATTTAAATCAATCTTTAAGAAATGACAGAAGAAGAAAAAGATATCAGAATAAAAGAACTTGAAACTTTCTTACAGGAATATATTCTTGATGATGTTTACTATTATCACTCACCTATTTGGTATAGAGCAACAGAGTTATTAAATCAAAACAAAGATAAAGATGAGTAAAGGAAAATTATTTACCATACAGGATTTGGAAAGAGCATGGAATGATGGGTTTAATAAAACACATTCAGAATGGAAATCTTTTAAAGTTGAAATAGTAATGGAGAAAGTAGCCCAAACCCTTCAAAATGGTTTAGATTTGATATTAGAAGATACAAAAAAATCTGAATACGAAAAATTTAAAGAATATGTAAAAGGTTGCACTGGACCAAAATAATAAACAAAGATAAAGATGAGAGAATTTAATCATCCAGAAATTAATCACACATTTATGATTAAAGACATCAATCTCAACGAAATAGAAATTGATGGGGTTAGAATACATAAAAAAGATTGTGATTGGTTGGTTATGATGGCAAATCATGGTGGTAGTAAACAAACTACTACACTTAAAGATTTATCATTACCGATATTACAACATATTTTAAACCAAAACAAAGATAAAGATGGAAAAAGAAACATACTCAATACCAATTTATGAGAATGGTATTAAAACAGAATGGACCATTGATGGTATAATTGGTGATGAAAAGTGCCAACAAATAATAGAAATGACTCCAGAAAAGAAACTACCAAATATGGTTAATATAAATTTAAAACAAAACAAAGATAAAAATGAAAAATAAACTACCAAAATTTAATGAAGATACTTGGGCTGCATATGTTTGGGTTGGATGTTGTTTTTTATGTCTTATATTACCTTTTATAATTTATTATACAAATAATTAAAACATGAATAATAAAGAATTAGAATACATTGATTACGAAGGTTATCGTTATTGGTATGAATATAAAGGGGCAAAAGACAGGGTTGATATCTGTTTGGCAACCAAAGACCCAAAGAGATATTGTAATGGGTTTTACTTATACTCAACCAAAGACCCTGGCAGTGGGAAAGCGTTTGTTGTTGTAAAACATAATAATCCAAGTGAAAATTGGATGGAAAATTGATTACACCTTGTTATAGGATAAGTGGTAAAATTTATGACAGATTTAAAATAGAAATGTAATGATGAATAAAGCTGACAAATATTACATCCTAAATATTGAAAAAATTATGACTCAAGGTTCTTGGGATGAAAATCCAAGACCAAAATACTCTGATGGGACACCAGCACATTCAAGGTTCATTACACAGGTATTTGAGGAATATGATATTTCAAAAGGTGAGTTTCCAATTACCACATTAAGAAATACCGCAATCAAAACTGGTATCAAAGAAATACTTTGGATATACCAAAAACAAACCTCATCACTTGAGGTTGCTCGTGAAATGGGAATTAACTGGTGGGATGAATGGAATATTGGTGGTGATAGTATCGGACAAAGATATGGTGCAACAATCAAAAGATATGACTTGATGAATAAATTACTTAATGGGTTGGTTAATGACCCATTTGGTAGGAGACACATCATTAGTATGTACCAGTATGTTGATTTGGAGGAAACAAGTGGATTATTCCCTTGTGCTTATGAAATCCTTTGTTCGGTTAGAAAGGTTGGTGAAGATAAGGTATTGGATATGACTTTAATTCAGCGAAGTAACGATTATTTGGTTGCTGGTTACATTAACAAGGTACAATATTTAGGTTTACAGATGATGATTGCTGGTCATTGTGGATATAAAGTTGGTAAGTTTTGTCATCTAGTTCAGAATCTTCACATATATGATAGACATTTTGATGGTGTAGATGAATTACTAAATAGGACACCATTAGATACTGAGTTACCTTTTATTGAATTGAATAGTAATAAAAATTTTTATGACTACACTATTGATGATTTCAAAGTATATAATGTGGATAAAATAATTAAAATAAATTCACAATTAGAGATGGCAATTTAAGATTTTTACAAATTTACAGATATTTATATGGTAAGGAGGTAATACCATATGATTATTTATAAGACAACAAATATATTAAACCAAAAATTTTATGTGGGTAAAGACACACATAATAACCCAAACTATTATGGTTCAGGTAAAAGATTAAAATTGGCAATTCAAAAATATGGATTAGAAAATTTCAAAAAAGAAATACTTGAAACTTGTGAAAGTTTAGAACTACTTAATGAAAGAGAGAAATTTTGGATTAAAGAGTTAAATGCGATAAATGAAGGTTATAACATTTCATTAGGTGGTGATGGTGGAGATACTATTTCTAACAATCCAAGAAAATATGAAATAGGTAGGACTCATAGTGAAAAAATGAAAGACCCTAAAGTGAATAAAAAAAAGGGAACAAAAATTATTAAGTTAAAAAAACGAGATGACCCAAATTGGGTTAACCCACAAAAAGGTAAACCGAGTCCATTGAGAGGGAGACCATCGGGTAAAAAAGGAACGACTAACCCAAAACATTCAGAATGGATGAAACAAAATAACCCATTCAAAGATAAAACACACACAAAAGAAGTTAGAGAATTATTAAGTAAAATAAATTCAAAACCAAAAAGTGAAGAACATAAAAGAAAAATATCAGAAACTTTAAAAGGTAATAAACCTGGTAATATGAGAAAAGTTATTGTTGATGGTATTGAATATGAGAGTTTAAGTTTTGCGGCTAGAGAAATAGGGATACCAACATCAACAATGAAAAATAGATTAAAATCACCAAAATTTGACAATTATAAATACAAAGATTAAAATTAAATAGTTTTGACAAAAACACATAAAAATGTAAAAAGTAATTAAAGTTATGACAAAAGAAATTACACAAGAAGAAATCCAAGAGATTGAAAGATTAACAGGAGGTAAAATTGGGACACACACATTTGGACCAAACAACGAACATACATTAGAAAACTCATTTTTATCACCCGATGGTACATATATCGGTAGTATTGAGGAAGCTAGATGGTATGTTAATAATGAAATGATGGTAGATGAAGAATATCCACACGGTGTGGCAGCCGTAATCACCAAAGAAACATATGGAACTGATAACCCTATTATTGAGGGGGTGTATGGTTATACTCACAGAGGTGGTAATATGTTTAAAATTGGTGATAGATTATTTGATTCAAAATATAAGCCAGTTAAAGAAGATTATCCTGAAGAACAATGGAATGAATATGAAACAAGATTCAATGAATTATATGAAGATGAAGATGAACTTGGTAAAAAGTGGATGGATGACGATGGTATATCATATGTCATACCATTTAAATTAAGAGGTTCAAAAATTATTGAAACAATGGAAGAGGCGTTTGAAGCCGCTAAAAATATGTCAAAATATTTAAGTTAAAAATTATGGAAAACTCAAAAAAACCAGATAATGTTGCAGACAACCCAGGGTTATTACCATATGGTAGTAATGTTGGTGCACCATCAATTAGAATTGAAGATGTTGAAGGTTGGAAACAAAATAACGCTTTAAAGGTTAACAAACATTTCCAAGAACGATTTGAAGAATTAAAAAAAGAATATCAAAAATTAATTGATGAGTTTAATAATAATGAGCTTTTATATTCTGCAAAGTATAGGTTTGAACCAATAGTGGGTGAACCATATTATCTATATTATAATATAAATGGTGATATATTTTTATCATTAATTAAACCAACAGAATGGGATTATGAGTTTATAGGTGCGTTTAAGATGGATTCAAATAACAAATGGTACAAGGTATGAAGAAGTTGATATTAATTTTTATGTTGCCTATTTTTTGTTTTGGGCAAGTTAAGGGTATTAAAACAAAAGACACATTAGATTTTTATGATATGACTATATGTGGTTGCCCTTGTTTAGTGTATGACAATATAAGTAATATTTATGATTATCATTATGGATTTTATGATGATAACCATGATATCGGAGATGCTGAAGTTGATAAGATATACAATAAATTAGTTGAGATATTATTAGTTAATAATATAGATGTTGATAAACCATCAAGCGTTATTTCAGCACCATTAAAAATTAACTTAAAAGAGATTAAAAATGGGTATAAATTTGATAATATTAAAGATGGTAGATATAATTATATTAAAGGTGATTATTTAATATGTTTTTTATATTCAATAAATAACATTGAATTATTCATATACAAAGACCCTTATAAATAAAATATTATGTCAAATTTAAATATACAATATCAACAATGGTTAGATAATAACCCAAAATCAAAAATTAGTTATGATGATTGGATGATGAATATATTTTTACCAAAAATGGGCAATACAATAAGTGAATTAAAAAACGAAAATATAGATGACATACCAGAATGGGGTGTAACATTAATGGATGGATTAGAAGAGGAGGATTTTTCTGAATTGTTTGAAGAACAACCAAACCACCAAGAAGTATATGTTCGTTTTCCAAACGAAAGTTATTACATATTATCTAAAATAGATATGAAACAATTCAAACCAGAAAAAACGTATAAAGAATGTACTTTTGGTTGGTATGGTGATTTATATATCGCAATAAAAAATACGAATGAGTAAAAATATACTTAACGAGGAAATAGATATAGCTGGTGCTAAAACTAACCTAAAAGAACTTATAAAAGAATTTATAATAAACTTTTCATGGGGGTTTACTGGTAATTCTATGGTTGTATTTATATCGAAAGAATTCGATTTAGCGGTTTTTGTTAATTTCATAATATATTATGTCTTAATATCATATGTTGTTAATAGAGAAAAATACAAAACAAGATTAGGCAAATTCATAGTTCAACCATTTTCAGCAGCCATTGGTGCTTTTTTTGGTTATAAGTTAGCTCAAATTTTATCCACATTTTTATGATATTTAATTATAAAGAGTTAAATGAGTAAATTAAAATTAATTTTTAAAGAAAACTGGGGTAAAATACTAATATCATATTTATTATTTACATTACAATCACTATCGATAATAATATATCCAAAAGTTCTTGGTGAATTTATTGACCACTTGGTACTTAAGGATTATTCATATGTTAAATACATGTTATTAACATTTTTATGTTTGATGGTATTCAATTATATAAGTAGAATATATGATACAAAAGTTTTTTCAAGGATATATAGAAGATTTGCATCTGTAGAAACTAATAAACAATTTGACAATAATGTTGAATCTACAAAGATTAATGGTAGATTAAGTTTAATGTCAAGCATTATTAGTTTTTTTGAAAGAGACATAATAATGTTTTTGAATTTATTATATGGTGTTATTGGTTCATTATATTTTATATCATTAGTTGATACTTCCATGTTTATATATTTAGCAATTAGTGGTTTAGCAACAATACTTGTTACTTATTATTTTACACCAAAAATAAAGATGATAACAAAAGAATCAAATGATTTAACTGAAAAACAATCAGATATTGTAAATACTAGGAAAATATCATTAGTTAATAATTTATTAAGAACAAAACAAAAACTAGCGATTAAATCATCTAATTTAGATGCTAATTTTTTCTTTTTAATCCAATTAATAGCATATGGAACCGTAACATTATTAATAACTTACTACGTATTAACTAACAGTGTAACAATTGGTGGTGTGTTTTCAACTTATAGATATTTATTTGATTTTTGTATAGCTGTTTCATATATACCATCATTAATTCCATCGTTAATTAATATTAAAGATGTGATAAAACGATTAGATTCTGATAATTAAAAATATTATTAGTATATTTGTTTTAATTAATTTTTAAATTGTTAAAATGTTTAATTTAACATTCATATTTTTAAACACTTTAAGTATATTAAATCATAAAATTGATACGAATGAAATAATTGTATCTGGTTCATATTGTGCTATGGGTATTAAAAATCCATATGATGCTATACACGCATTTAATAGAAGAGTATCAGATAAATTTGGTGGGTACATTAACCAAAAAATAGATTCAGCTTTATTGTTGGTTAGAGAAAAGGGTTTTAAATCTGATATAAAATCACTTGAGATTAAAATGGACCCAGAAACGTTGACGGTTTATTGGGTTGCAATTGTTGGTGAAAGTGTTGATGATAACTCTTACATTGAAATAGATAGTAGAGGTTCAGCTGGTGGTGGTTTATCAGCTGTAAAAAAACAATTACCAAAAATGCACTCTAAACACCCTAATAAAACACCAGTGTTGTTTTTGGATTATAATTTTAATCTACCATTATGTTTTGATTATGGGGGTAAAAATAAAAAAGACTGCAACGGTACGATAAATATAAGACAATGGTTTTACAAGTATTATTAAAATAATGTTTATATAATAAATTAATAAGTTATGAGAAAGGGATATGATATATTTTTGCTATGTTTGTTTGTAATTAATGGTGTTAATTCTTATTTTTTAGAAAATACCCAAGCCGTAATTGCTTGGTTTGTTGCTATTTTAATCTTAATTAGAGGCTACATATTTATAGATGATGAAGAAAATTAATATGTTATGAGGTTATTTAATACCATATTAGCAATATTTAAAAGTATAATGGTATTTGCCATAATGTTTTGGTTTATATCTTGGTTTATAAAAATGTTATTTCACCAAAAGTGGTGGTGGGTTTTTTGGTTATGGTTAATAATATCCATTATTAATTTTGTAACATATGAAAGTACCTGGCCAAAATAAATAACATATGTAAAATTAATAATATCACAAACAAATTGAAAATGGTAATATGTAATATTGAAACAATGTCATTTAAAAAAGGTGATGTTTATAATGTTTTATTTGAGACAAATGATTATTATATTTTATTTAGACCTAAATCTATTTTCACATTTAATATTATAAATCCATTAATACCTTTAATTTGTGATAAAAAATATTTCTTAAGTGAATCAGATTGGGTTAAAAATGTAAAAAATAAAAAATAAAATTTGCACATTATAAAACTATTACTTATATTTGTATTGTTAATTATTAGTTTTTAAATCAAAAAATATGGAATCAGAAAATATAAATAATTTAAAATTTAATGAAGATTATAAATTATTGGGTACAATACATACTATTAGCGATATAAATGAATATTACCATGTTAGGGTGAAATATAATAATGGTGATACTAAGTTTTATTTTAAAAGGGTAACAACAACAAAAAATAAAATTGTTGAAGAAGTTATAAATGAAAAAGAAATACCCCAAATTATAAAATTAAAATAATATATCAAAATATGTAGTTTTTTTGTTTTATTAAAAAAATAATTCATATATTTGTATTATGGAAACAAAACAAACTAAATTCGGACCTATGGAGACCAACCCAATTAGTAATACAAAACTAAGTACCAATAAATTAGATGTGTTTGTTGAACGACTTAAAAAAATAGGAATTGATATAAAACTATCAGGAAACTTCCCTTGGATATATATACAAGAAATTAATGGTAAAAGAGTTACAGAAACATTCCAAGCCAACCACGGATTTACCGTGATGTTTTTACCAGGAAGAAATGATTCACCTGTTTCGGAGTTTACAGACATCAAAGAAATATTTAATTTAATTAGAAAATACACAAAAAACTAAAACAATGGATTTAACCAAACTAACAATGGACGAACTTATTTCTTTAAGAAATGAAATTGAAGGTCTTATTGATTCATATGAAGATGGTTATTTATATATTTGTTCTGTCCGTCAATTCGGTAGTGTATGGGAAGAAAGACCCACAAGTTTATATTCATTAAGGGAACTTTGTGATTCATACTACGGAGATAATGGTATTGTTGATGTTTATACCAATAATCCAAATTTGGAATTCCCAGAAATGGAGTTTGAAAATTATGGTGATGTTATGTATATCAAAACAGAAGGTGACTATAGACAATGGATTCAGTACACCAAAAGAAAAAACCTTATTGAGGATGTAACACAACGACTTGATGAGTGGGATGATAGAGAAAATGTGTCATTTCACCACCGCCCTTCTTTTAAACCAATATGGACAAGAGAAGATGTTAGTGAATGGATTAAGGAATTTGAAAACACCAAATGGGATTTTGAACCACCAAGAGATATGAAACCAAATTATTATGGAGATGAATAAATTTGTCAAATAAAAAGTTTATTTAAATTTAAATCAATAATTATGCGCAATTTAAAACTAATAACAGTACTATTTATTTTTGCATCATGCAAAACTGGACCTAACTACTATATTAAAATATCACCATCAACATTAAATGGTAGACAAAAAATAGTCTCAAAAGAAATGAAAAGAATGCAGAGGAAGATAAATAAAGTTAGAAGATTAAAACAAAAACTTTTTTAATTAAATTTATATAAAAATGAATAAAGATAGAATACAAATAGACGGTATTTGGTATGTTAAAGAAGATACATCAAAAAATGGATTAAAAGATTTAACTAGTAATGAAATAATTAAATCAGTTAGTTTAACATATGAAACTGATAAATATTATTGGGAGGCCACCATGTTATATTTGGAAGATTTTGAAACGCTATATCCAGATGTTTCTATAAAATTTAAAGACAAAAGAGGTGATTCTATTAAAGCATATGATTATTGGGACAACCCAATATGGTTTGCTGATATATTCCATAACAAACCTAGTGCTATTAAAGATGCTAAAGAACTTATGTGTGATGAAGGTTTAGAAGATTTAAAAAGCTTCTTGAAATTCATCTCAATGGAAGGTTGGTTAAATTTATAAATAAAAATATAAAATAATATTATGACTGAATTTAAAGAAATGTGTTTGGAAGTGTCAGAAAAATTATCTAACTTGCAATATGATAATGGTGATATGTCTGATATTGGTAATGAGGTTGGTATAATAATCGCCAAATACTTTGATGATAATGATTTAGGTTGGGATGAAGAAAGCTTCATTAATGGTCTTAGTCATGGTATATCAATAACTGATGGTACACACGGATAATTAAAAAAAAAGGATGTCAGTAACTCCTAATATATAATCTGACCATTAAGTACCAGGTGAGTTGGTACGGGTTGATTACCCCAATCTAATAGATGAAATAATCATTAGTCAGGTGGCGGAATTGGTAGACGCGCCGAGCAAATAAGTGGTGTATAGGCTAAACGTTAATCCTATACTGTACAGGTTCGAATCCTGTCCTGGCTACTAAATTATATTTAATATAATAGTTGTGGTGATGTTTTATATATTTTATAACCCATATCTATTTTTGATTTAATCTGTGGTATTGATAGGTCAACAATACCATATATTTCTAGCATATCACTATTGTCCAAACCAATTATTGGTTCATTTTCAAAATATTTATATGTTTTTTTGTTAAAACCATCAATTAGTTTATCATAAGATGTTTTAAAATTAAGTAATTCATTTTCCATTTTCTCCAAATGTAAAAGGTGTGGTGATAAACATTTTTTTATAAATGAATCTTCAACAACCCTTAAATAAGATAATAAATTATATAATTTTATTTCATAATCAAATGGAAATTCAAAATACCAAGTTGTGCTCAAAAGTTCCATACAATAATATTTTATATATAAATATTTTTTAGAATAAAATAATTTGCATATTTGAAAAAATATAAGTATATTTGTTAAGTCTTTAATCACTAAAAATAATACCACTTAATATGAAAAAATATAGAATAGTAAAATATGAAAAAAATAAATTAAAAGATGGTGAACATATCTTTGTAATTGAACAAAGGTATATGCTATTTTTTTGGCGACCAATAATGGATAAGAATTTCCCATATGTCCCAAAAATATTTATGACATTATATGCAGCTGAATATTTTATTGGTGGTTTAAATCAAATAAGTAAAACATATAAAAGAAGTATTGAAAAATATATTTAAAATAATATAAAATGAGTTTAGACGTTTACTTAACAAGAAAAAAATGGATAAGTTATGATGGTGGTGAAACTTTAACCGAAGATTCACCAGAAATATTATTCAGTGCAAATATAACACATAATCTAACTGAAATGGCATCTGAAGCAAACCTATATGAAGCGCTATGGAGACCTTACAGATTAGTTGATGGGTATAATGCATCAGAAGGTAATTATGATTTGGAATGTGAATTTGAAGAAAAACAAACAATAAAAGCAAATCAAATCATAACAATAATAGAAAAAGGACTTGAGGATTTAAAAGCAAGACCAAATCACTTTAAAAAATTTGATTCACCAAACGGATGGGGATTATATATACATTTCGTACCTTTTGTTGAAGAATATTTGAACGCTTGTAAAGAATACCCAGATTCAATTGTAAATGTTTCAAGATAATCTTTATATAATAAAATATGATAAACGGAGAACAACCAATCAACCCTTGCAAAATAAGTGCTGATAGATATAACGATGAATATTTTGGTCTAACCAAAAGAGAATACTTTGCTGCTATGGCTATGCAAGGATACATTGCAGCTGGAAAAGGTTCAAATGCAATTGATTGGGTTAGATGTGCAGATGAACTATTAAAAGCATTGAAATCTAAATCAGAATAAGATGGATATAGAAGAAATACAAAATGAAATAATAAAACGTCAAGTAGAGTATATAGATAAACAATTGATGGATTTTTTTACCCCATATCTTCGTAGTGTTGGAATAAAAGGTGAAATCACTAAAGGTAAAATAAAATGGAGAGGTATTAAAATGAAGGTTGAATATCAATTAGATAAACACCTATATCAATTAAATCAGAGAGGTGTAGATATATCTCCCATTTTTGAAATACTAATATCAAAAAACGAACTAAATAAATCAGAATAAGATGGAACAGACAGCAGTGGAATGGTTATTTCTTATGTTAAATAATCCTAATACAAATCAAGAATTTGCCCACAAGTTACTTGAAAAAGCCAAAGCAATGGAGAAGGAGCAGTTGAAAAATGCTTATACCCTTGGTAGAACAGGTGGAACAATTAAAGATTTTAACGAAACCTTTAAATCAGAATAAGATGGCAAAAATTAAAATAGAATGCGAAATTCATTTTGATGAAGACTTATGGTATAGTCATGCAGATAACGAAGAATTAGAATGGTTTACTTCACTATTAAATGATAAAGAAAATATTATGGTAGCACTTCATTCAAATGATGTCGGAGATACCATAGGTCATACAAATGATTTTAAATGGAAAATAATTAAATAAATTTGCATAATTAAAATATTATGCTTATATTTGTATAAGTTCTTTGAAGAATATTAATTACCATGCTTGAAGCAAACAAATAAGTAGATTGAGATGTAAAATGTGCTACTATAGTAGATTTATGATTGTCAATCTTGAAAAACTCTAAAGCCTAAACTGGGGGTAGGAATTAACCAGATAATATAAAGGTAAAACCTTTGCATAGGTAACGTGCTAAAGTGAGTTGCAGAAACAATGTGAGTATTAGAATCCATACCAAGATGGAGTTGTTTGTAGAGAGATAAGAGTTCCATGCATGTTGAGTAAACTGTACAGCTATTAGAGTCACTGACTCTTCTAAAACTTATTGAGAATCTTGGACTCACAGGGTAATTTATAGTCAGGTGGCAGAATGGTAAACGCATATCCCCATCACTGATTTACATCATAAGTGGGTATGGTATTTATTAGGTTCACTTAATAATGTAAAACTGATACAGGTTCGAATCCTGTCCTGACTACAAAATAAAAATATATGAAAAGATATAAATTAAAAGTTTTAACTGGTGGTGGCTTCACATTAGATTTTGAGGTGGTCGCCGATTATTTTCAAACGCAAACAAGTAATTCAACATCATCTGGATATTATTCATTTTATACTGGAGACTATTCAAATATGAAGTTTGTTTGCTCATACCCAATAGATAAAACAATTATACTACAAAGTGAAGATGTTGAGTAACATATTTTCTTATCACAAATCCAAAGGTATATTTTGGTTTAGGATTTTTAAACATGGTCTATGTTTAAAAACCAATATGACCTTCAGTCAAAGAATTGGTAAATCAAAATATATTAAAGTTGGTAAATGGATTATTACTTATTTAAAACCATATAAATATGAGAAATGAAGAACAAGGGGCATTTGCTTGCGCAGATGGTGGTGCACATCAACCAGGTTTAACCAAAAGAGAATACTTTGCTGCTTTAGCAATGCAAGGGTTATTAGCTTGCCCAGATATTGCCGCATCAAGAAAAGCTATCGCAGAGGAAGCCGTACAACAAGCTGATGAATTATTAAAAGCATTAGAACCTAAATCAGAATAAGATGGGATACAGCGCAAAAGGTGCAGCAACAGCCACACTATGGGCTATAGTTAATGAAAAAAATGAAATTTTATTTTCTAGGGGTGGCTCTAGCTCAACACCTAAGTTATTGGTTTATGCTGATGAAACCTCAGCGAAAAGAGGTTTAAGTAGTAATTGGACCAAGCAACATGTTGATGAACATAAAATAAAAATAATACAAATTTATAATGTTTAAAATATAATAATATGGTAGTGATAATGTGTTACATTTTATTTGCATTACTATTTGTGCTAACACCAATCCTTTTAATAGGTTTATTTTTTGTTGCCTTATGGGATTTTATAGATGAGTTGAAGTTTAACAAAAAATCAGAATAAAATAAATTTGTATAATTAAAATATTATACTTATCTTTGTTTAAAATAAAAACAAAATGGAAAATACTGTAACAAAAGAAATGCTCTCAGAACTAAAAGACATGTGTGACTTCATAATTGGTAGTGGTTATGAAATTAGAACATATAATTTTAGAACAATTACTTTTCATGGGGCTAGTGGACATGTATTCAGCAATAAGGCTGAATCACTTGAACATTCACTAAAGAATATAGTGATTTATAAAGAAGACCCAATTGACAATATCTATAAGTACATATCCGAAAAGGTTGAGAACCTAAAAGAATTAATGTCAATTAAAGATGGTAGCATATTCGCAAAAGAAAATGTTGAGCTCTTTAACTATATTGAATCTAAATCAGAATAATATGTACATAGGTATTGATTTCGATGGTACATGTGTAACACATGATTTTCCAAAAGTAGGAAAAGATATTGGTGCTGTTCCAGTATTAAAGAAATTGGTTGAGAATGGTCATCAGTTAATTTTATTCACCATGAGAAGTGATAAAAAAGAAGTTTTAACAGACCATTATGAAATCCATAGCAAAGCACAACCATATCTTACCGATGCCATAAATTGGTTTAAAGAAAATGGTATTGAATTGTATGGAATACAAACCAACCCAATTCAACACACTTGGACTGAAAGCCCAAAAGCATATTGTCATTTATATATTGATGATGCTGCATTGGGATGCCCTTTAACAATGAATAATAATTTAAGCAGTAGACCATTCGTTGATTGGAACCAAGTTGAAAAACTATTGCATCAAATGAAAATATTAAATAATATTTAAATCAGAATAATATGAAAACTATAATAAGCAGATTAACAATGAAAGTTAAAAGGCATCTATTTATTGACAATGTAGATGGTAAAGAAGTGTTTTTATATGAAGACAAATATGGGCAAGAATGGATGGCAAATTATCCATTTATGATTTGGTCTTTTAGAGTAAGAAATTAAACCTTTAAATCAGAATAAGATGGAAAACGGAAAACGTAAAGTTGTATTTAAACCTTCTAATGTACATCAAGGACATTATGTTTATATTGATGGAAAATCCACAGGCATAGTAGTTAATTTATATGCCTATGAAACAATAGAAGAATATAAAGTTCAAGTTGATGAAAAAATAAAACAAACAATCAACCTTTAAATCAGAATAAGATGGAAATAGTAGCAGTTATAGGAGCAATATTTCTTGGATTTTTATTAGCCAGTATAATGGTATTGCTAATTATGGAAGAAGGCAGTTCTAAATTTATAAAATATATTACATGGATATCAATAATCCCAGTGTTAATATGCTTTTCAATTCCATCAGCATGGGTTAAAGAAAATGCTGAATGTAAAGTAAAGTATAAGAAAGTTAATATTGAGCTATATGAAAAAGTTAAGTAACCTTTAAATCAGAATAAGATGCACTTGGAGATTATATTTTTCATAATGGGAATGTTTGTTGGAATTGTTATGTGTTACAATATACTAAAAAGATAATTAAATCAGAATAAGATGGTAGCAAAAGAAAAAGCTGAAGAATTAGTTTTAAAATATCTTAGAATAGATAATAATACTAAAGAATGGTTTAATATACATATTGCAAAACAATGTGCATTAATTGCAGTTGATGAGATACTTAAATCACCTACTCCAAAACAAGAAAAATATTGGGGAGCAGTTAAACAAGAAATAGAAAACCTTTAAATATGAATAAGATGAATAAAGATAAAATTAAAATAAAACTGGTGGTAACAATACCAAATAATACGGATTGCACCATGCCAATATATGAAGCAACAACAATTAAATTTGATACACATCAAACAACAATACCCAAATATAAATAAATCAAATAAATTTGAATAATTAAAATATTATGCTTATATTTGTTTAAACAATAAAAAAATATGAAAGCACCACAATTAACATTTTTACTATTAATATTGGTTGGGTTATTAATAGCAGCAAATCAACATGGTAAAGAAAGAAAACCAACTGATTTTTGGACAACACTAATTGCAACCTCATTGGAAATATCAATCCTATATTGGGGTGGGTTTTTTAATTAAATAAAAAAGTATACACATGGATTTAAAAGTTAAAAAATCAAAAGTCGCACTATGTAAAAAGTGTAAAGGTTTTATACTTGCATCACATACTGATTATATTAGTAAAGACACTGAAAAAGAGTTTACTCAATTTACAAATGAGGGGTTTGAAGTTAAAATCGAAACCCTAGAAAAAACTAGAAGTCGAAACTTTGTTTTTTATTCAGATAAGAAAAATGGTAAATGTGAGGATTGTAATAATTAAAAATAGATAATATGGAAAAAGAATTTGTACCTTACGCCATAGCAGTTAGACTCAAAAAA
>JACCDO010853899.1_pt1 | contig 15495 bp, 11 predicted proteins | sample 7446101 | NCBI WGS metagenome assembly JACCDO01 (sample SAMN15323440, study PRJNA562643) | freshwater metagenome | isolation source: river surface water | place: USA:Blue River Watershed | collected 2017-08-16
AATACGACGACAAATTCCAGTTCCGCATGAGATGCTGCTTACCTAGGTATGTGTGCTTTTGGCAAAAGAAGACGATATGCAATCAAATTTTGTAGTAAATTATGGAGATAAAAAGCACTTAAAGCGTTCTGATACTCTCGATAATAACTTTTGCTATGATCCCTATAGGCTACTAACTAGTGGAAATACGCGCTCTTCAACCAGCAATGGTAGTTATGTGTGTTGCGATGCCCTTTCACACCAGTAACTCATTTGCCATATTTGTTTCTGTTTCTCAGTGATTTGTAACAGACACATGTTTCAAACTTTCAAAACAGCCTCTGCTTGATGTTTGATTGTCAGAGTTAAAGGACAAAGCAGAAATATTCTCTTCGCGCTTCTTCTGGTTCATTCTAGGTAGTTTACATATGCTGTATTCGCATTTCAGCTTGTTCGAACTTCGAGGTACCACCGGTATTTTATCCAGTACCGGTACCGATACCGAAGTGTGTAGCTAATTATTGCTAATACAAGTGAGAATCTGAGTAAGAATCTGTAAGATATGTCATAGATGTTGAGTTTCACCGCAAAGCAAGAGGCCGACAACCGACTGGGCAAACGCAAGAGCGAATCTTTCGCGATTCAATCGCTTTCGCAGCCCGATGGAGCATTGTGGTGTGAGAAACACTATCCCAAGTCGAGTGAGGAATGCGCGATGCAACCCAAAAAACGTGAAGAAATACTTGACTGGATACAGCGCGCATTGATGGCACACGAGGAGTATGCAAACCGTGGTAATATGATGGGAGGTTTCGCGCCATTTGTGTTGGCATTGTGCGGTATATCAGGATGTAGTAAAAGTACGGCTGTGGAGCTGCTTTGCAAAGAGAATAATATTGAGCTCATTGTTTGGTCGGATGACTTATGGGAATCAACTTGGTCGTGTAAATTTAACAGTTTAAGCAATGAATATGTAAAGTCTGAAGTACCAGTGGATTTTACAAGTTACACTAGAGAAAAATCATTAGTTCGTGAATTATTTGACAGTAACAGCAAAGGAAGAGATGATGAATTACGTGCATTTGCTCTGCAATCATCTTTTCCTTCACTATCATTAACTTCTACGAGTAATTCATCACAATATAGTGGATCTAACAATGAAAAAAAACTAAAATCATATAATAAATTACCACCCGCGAATATGAAAAGAATAATATTGATACATGATCCGCCTGTTAGCAACAAGAAAGCTGGCGAGACGCCCCTTTTAGCTAACCTTTTGGCGTCAGTGAGTGACCCAGTGATACTGATAATGACAACCCTTACAGAAGGTAGAGATGACGACCATTTCGCTACTGATTCAATTTTACCACCAAGTGAACGAGCCAATGTATATCTGGAATCGATCCATTGCAATCCTATCATTAAGGCCAGATGTGTGACAGTGATGGATAAGATTCTGAGAAACGAGGGAATAGTGCCTCCCATAAATGAATCACTAAAAACCCAGAAACCTTTATCTGTCTCATATAAATCGTTTTTAGAGGGGATTGCTGTGTCGTCTTTAGGTGATATTAGGCATGCAATTAACAAGTTGCAGTTGCTCCTAATAAGTAAAGAGAAGGGATCGGCATATATCAGACAGCATATCGGTGATACGCGAAAAGGTCGAAATGAAACCACTTCTCGAGTAGCTGGAGGCGGTAGAATAAAATCGATTGTTGTTAGTGATGGCGAGGATAATGACAACGAAGTTGACGATTCTCGAGATATTACTTCGAGAGAGAAATCTTACAGCTCTCTTCATAGCATCGGCAAACTGTGTCACAGCGCTTTGAATGCAACTGGTGGTCTGACTTTTGTTCCTGAGAAAGTATTAGAGGGATGTGAAATGAATAATGAAATAATCGTAGAGTTTCTGCAACATAATGTCATTGAAAGTATACAGAGTACATATGAAGCCGCCACTTTCGGTCAACCAAATGAGCTTAGATACGCAATCAAAGATGACATGGTACAACTTGATGATACGCTGAGAAACTTTAGTGACTTGGATTTACTACTTGGACATAAATACAACACGAGCAGCAATATAGATCGGATGAATGTAGCTTCGTATCCCGATGATTATGTAACGTCGTTGTCTGCTCGTATATGTGCTGTTTCTAGGGGACCTACATGCACTCGTGAACTAATTGAGAGTAGCGCTGAAAGAGGATATAAAAGGTCTATGCAATGCATGAGAAGACCTAAAATAATGAATTTACGCGCCGATATTGCACGTGCGAGAGGTTGTGTGAATCGTCTTCGACATAGTATGATTCTCGATATGGGGTCCGCATGCCCAATTAATTGTGTCGTATTACATACACTGCCGTATTTGATACTCATGAATCCTTATTGCCGATTTTATGGAACTCCAACAGCAAACTTAATACATGCATGCCAGTCACCAAATGGACGTTTCTTTACTAAATTGTCTACCTCTCAAAACTACATGATATTGTCAGAAAAGCCATCGGTACTCGTCAACAATAATCACGACCAAGAAAACGAAGTGCTGCTGCTCGACGACATTGCAAGCGACGACTGACTTCCTCTCAATCTTTGTAATTAATGCACATTTTGTAACTAGTTTCACCACTTCTCGGTTCCTTGCAGAAAGGCCTCGACCGGCCCTGCAGAATGCCTCCATCCGGATGTACAGTCTTACATTGGTTGTATGAATTGACATCATGGAGGATGAGTCGTCGTGCGAGCTGCGGGTGGTGTCGGCGACCGTGGAAATGTTGAAGGGTTCGCCTCTTCCCACGGAGAAACTCGTGGTCGCAGACGTAAATCAAACGGGTGAATGGCTGGACTTTATCAATCACAACAAAGAGAAGAGCTTTCCATTCGGTTTATTTGATAAAGATACAGGTAATGATTCAATACTGTCGATATCATTCTAATTAATTCGCGGTTTATTTTCTACAGGGAAGCAAATCAATAGCAAGACTGTTTTGGATAAATACACGGCTGTACTTAGAATGGAATTGGATCACGCACTCATCAAGGATGACTCCTCCGAAACTCAACTTTGCCGCACTACAAATCCAACAACCGCAAATAAAGCTGGAATATTTTGGTTCCAGTCTTTTCGTATTTTTAAATCTGGTCTTTTAAAAATGATAGTTTCAGTGAAGAGGAAAAATAATATACCTTGCACAATACCTCCATTGATTCATGAATGTGTTTGTATCGATTCAACGTTGGTTGAACCCCGTAAGAGGATGCGAAGTAGCCGTAACTCGAATAATGGGGATGCAAAGATAGATAGTGACGACATAGCCATACAAGAGACAATAACTCCTCAACGCGACTCGTTATACTACATTGGTAGTGCTGAAATAAATCGGAAAAAGAAACCAAGAGAGTGCGATGATGGTGAAGCCTCCTTATTTAAGAAGGCCAGGGTTGTAACAGCTAAGTCCAAAGCAACCGAATCGAATGATGATCTTGAGAGCAAGGAAACTGTAAATATTGACGAAAGTTTGTCGACTAGCAAGAAGGATATAGAAGAGAATGCAAAGACGAAAGAAGGTTCGGCTGAAGCTAATCGCAAAAAAAATGCACCTGCGGTTGATAGCAGAATCAAGGGGGTGGCGCCTGAAATTACTATAACCAAAATTAAAAAAAAAATGGTAGTGGAAGAATATTTTGACGAAGAGGGCCCCGTCCCAGTCGATTTTGTCAGTCAGCAGACGATGCCACTTGATTTGGGTGTTGTTACCGAAGGAAAGTCATCAGTCAATGTTGAAGTCGTCACTAAAGAGAACTTGTTGATGAAGGTGCCAATTGCAGCCAAGAAGCCGATGAAAGTACTCGAAGAAGGTGAAATCGACGTGGAAGAAGAATTGACTACTACTTCCCAGCCGCAGGAAGTGCTTTGTCATGCAATATCTGAAAATATTCGTAGCAGTTTCCAGCGCAGTCATAGTAACGATCATGTCAGCACCCTCAGCACCGACTCGGTTGTAGTTAAAGAGGTGAAAGAAAATAGCAATAAAAGCAAGAAAGCGGTCAAGCAGTACACACTACCACGTGGCAACTACTACCGCCAATGCAAAAAGTTACTTGATAGCACATTAGACAACCTAAAATTAGATAAAATTCCCGATCAAATAAACGTACAAGACTACAAAGCAGTTGCGTATTGGCTCTTCTTGCACGAGTCTAAGTTTATGGAGACCGAGACAACCATCTCCAACATAAGGGTGGCGGAGGAAATAGGCGATGAAGAAGCATACAACCCTCTATTTCATACATTAGGCTGTCTTTTCCTAGCAGGCAAGGCTGAGAACGTTTTTTTCAAAGCCGATTTTTTGATTAAAGTGGCATTTGGTGATGTTAAAATATGGAAAGAAGTATTTTCTGATGTACCAGATGCAGTGAACACCGCCCCGCCACCGATCACGGCCGCAGACATCTACAAGTACGAGTTCCTCGTCTTGTGCAACATTAAATTCAATTTCAATTCTATATCGAAGCCAATCAAACTAGTGCGCGATTGGAGCAACAGTTTGGGCGGGAAGGAGTCGGTGCTATACATCAAATTGATGGAGTATTTCGAGAATAATAAGCATTACTCGATGGACAAGAAGCTGCTTGAACACGGCGAAACAGAGATCGCGTTGGCTCGAATCATCATCGTGTTGTTTGATGGAGCAGTCAATAATATTGTAGTAAATAAACAACCTGGTAGTGTAACGCCAAATGATATATCTAGCTCCGGTGAGTGTATAGCAGGAAGCACGCCAACTACAGAAAGTGCGTCATCGAGCACGCCAACAACAGAGGGTGCTGTTGCTACAGCTTCCAGCGACCCGTTACAATTGAATATAAATCCCGCATTAGGCTTGACAATGACCGACGTCATTTCCATGTTTCTAGATATCGAGCCCCAATTCCCAGGTGGTAACAAGGAAAAATTGCATAATTTACTCAAAACTTATTTGAATTATAAGTCGCCCGCCAACATGAGAGGGATTTGCAATGTCGGCAGATATTTTTTGAAAAATTTCAAGAAGTACAAAGATATCCTGGGCGTCAAACGCCCTAAACTGGATAAGAAACTTGGGACTAGAATGTTGGCGAGCAAACCTCTTCCGTCAACGGATACTAAAGGGGACCAATCCCTGCCGGTGCTGAAACAGGGCATTGCTAGTGACAAACTAGCGCCGATCTATGTGAAGATAAGCCAACTAAGCAGCAAACTGCTTGATACCGACTTGATCAAGCACTTCGCGATGCGTGGTTGCTCTGTCGAGCACGCAATAGTTGACACTGTTGGCCATGTGGGCACTGTTATTTTTTCAGGGAACAACTGCATCGCGACGTTGACGAAGGTAGTAAACGAGACGCATGTTATTAGAGGCTTCGTTCTGTACGAGGCTCTTATATGTCCAGACCGAGCCAACAGCGTGGAGCTGGTCAAGTCCACTTGCCACATGAAAATTATAATAAAAAATTTGCCTAGTTCTTGCAAAGATGATGTTTTATTCTATCATTTTGACAAGCTGGCCAAAGTCAGTTACATTGATGCGCAGAAAGGCTCGGTCTGGTTCGCCGACAGTATCATACCTTCAATGGCGAAGGAGATACTGTACAAGGACCAGCTTCTGGCGAATCACATGAATTTTAAACTGCAAATTGAAATGGATCCTGACAGTTCTATATTCGTGGAGAATGGAGAAATAGGACCGTTGGCAATTCAGTGTCGGAAGAAAAGTCCAAGCGATCCGTTGAAAGTAGAAGACTTAGTCGCGTACTTCCGAGCCATAAACGATAGAGTTTTACTAGAGCATGCGGGTGTGGATGAGTATGTACTACTTTTTGATTCCAATTTATCGCCGTGCGAGGTGCGGAAAGTCATACAGAATCATATTATTTGTCACTGCGAGGTTGTCGTTGCGCTATGTGGAAAGAGTAGCATTTTTTTTGATAGCACAAATAGTAAAGTCCTTCGATATGGCTCAACTAGTCATGTCCCTGCCATCACTACGACGTCTCCATATGTATCTGGATATGGCAACTCGATCGTATCTCACCCGCAGGTGTCTGGATATGGCAACTCGATCGTATCTCACCCGCAGGTGTCTGGATATGGCAACTCGATCGTATCTCACCCGCAGGTGTCTGGATATGGCAGCTCGATCGTATCTCACCCGCAGGTGTCTGGATATGGCAGCTCGATTGTATCTCACCCGCAGGTATCTGGATATGGCAACTCAACCATCAGTACTACCACGCCTGTTCATCCGTCCAACGTCGATAGTATTCGGGTGACGCCATCGGAGTATTCTGTTATTGCCGATGTTAATACTGCATCTACAAGCAGCTACTCAGGGAAGGAAGAGGCAAATAGAGTCAAAGACGAGAATTTACTTTTTCTCGGCCACGTAACACACGGACTCACTGAGGACGATATAAGATCGTATTTTAGTAGTTATGGACAGTTAGTGCGCGTATTTATTCACCCGGAGAAGAGATTTGGCAAAATTGAGTTCTCCGCGACGTTTTCACAACTGAAAGAGATTCTCCATGCCGGTCATGTAACGATCAATGGGAAAGACATCAATGACATTAGGCACAATGTTCAGCCATACTGTGTTGAGTTTCTTGAAACAAAATCTTGCCAATACGGCGACAGATGCAAATATTTCCATGGACCTCGAGACAGGCCCCGCGGATTGCACGATGCTAACAGTCGCGGTGTTGGTAATAATGGTGTGTTCGATGATGCGAAGCAGCGAGACTGGTATGGCAACTCGTACGATGAGAGCAGTCGTGGTGTTGGTAATAATAGTGCGTTTGATGATAGAAAGTATACGAAACCAATATGCTTTGAATTTCGTGATAACAAATCATGCAAATTTGGCGATACCTGTAAGTATGTGCACGAGGGCATACACGACAGTCGCCGCGATTCGTTTGGTATTAGTAGGGATAGCCTCGATGGCGGTGTAATTGAGAAAACGGGATTAAATGAAACAGTTATTTTCATAGGAAACGTACCTCTCGATGTTTCAATCGACGACTTGAGACTATATTTTAATAAATATGGGTCGGTAGTGAACGCGTATGTGGACAAAAAACATTTTGGCTTTGTTTATTTTCAACCAAAGTTGTCGCACCACGCTTTGCAAGAAGTTTTGAATGATTATCACACAGTGCGCGGACAGCATCTACGAGACATCCAACTTAAGAAATCCAATACTTATGACAATAGAGATAAGTACCACGACTCTAACGCCCACGACGACTTGCGTCATATGATCACCAAAAAGGATGCCATACCAAGCAGCAATGATCGTCACGAACTGTTCATTGTATTTGTCCCCTCGTACATTAACCAGGATGATCTGATAGGTTACTTCAGCCAATATGCCGAAGTAGCCCGTGTTAACATTCATCCGAACAAGCGGTTCGCGTTTGTCACCTTTCAAACCATGTCTTCCGAAGCATTCAACAAAATAATTTATGAAGTCGAAAACTCGCCAAATGAAGTTAGAGGATACAAGCTTCATGTAAAGCGGCAAGAGGAAGGACAAAGTAAGTATGCTCGCGATGAAAGCTACCACCATAGTAGATATAGTTTGGATAATACGAATTCTGTTCGTTACGAGCATCAAAATGATTTTTTTAAGCATTATGGTCAACAAAAACAGCCACATATTCACAATAATACGAACACATCGAGAAGAAGTAGCTGGTAAGTTTGTAGTCATGTTGTAGTTATTATATACATTGAATTATTTCCTTTTCTTCGCTATTTGTGTTAGGTCTTATCCTTTAATCTTGTCTATCTTTCTTGCTCTTCTTCGACTTCTTCGACTCAACTTGATTATCTTCATTCTGCTGATCATCTGTGTCATCATGTTTAGCCTTCTTAGATTTCTTCCTCTTCTTATCATTGCCTATACTCTCATCTACCTCTTCATTGACCTCCTCCTCTACCTTCTTATCTTTCTTCTTATCTTTCTTCTTGTCTTTTTTTCCCTCTACCTCTTCATTGACCTCCTCCTCTACCTTCTTATCTTTCTTCTTACCTTTCTTCTTGTCCTTCTTCTTACTACTATCACTGTCCTCCTTATCACTGCCATCATCCTCAAATGATCTCTTATGATACAGTCCTAAACCGCTTCCTTCCCTGACGAAATTCGCATAAAGTGCTACGTAGAGTGAATGAGTAAATAATTAACAATTTAACAAATTATGGTGACGCACCATTTTGCGGAAGAGTCGGGTCGCGTTTGTGGTTTTGCTTGGGTCCACTGGCAAAGCCAAGCCCGCCCGTCTTGCCGCGAGGCACCAGTTTCGCAAGTGTGTCATGCAGCTTTTGAAGCTTCTCGTCCTCCATCGCGTATTATACCGTATCGGTAAGACTACCGCCAAGGAATGGCATCGCCGAATCGCCAACCGCACCGGTAACAGAGGGCCGATTAAAGGGATACAATATCGTGGTGGAATGATGCAGTGAGGATGGGGTTGTAGCTTGATTAAGTTCGTGTGCTAGTTTGTCAATGTAAAACGATTAAAGAAACTTAGGATTGGCAGGGCTCGGCTTGTTCTGACTCTTAATAGTGAGGTTTGGCGTGGTTTGTAGCAATATGTGGGTTAATACGCAGAAGTGTGTGGTCTAGCCGAACTTTTTTTATGTCAACGATTCTTGTCGATTCTAGTTAATTTCCGGATTTTGATTTTCTTGACGGGAAATTTTCGGGTATTTTTTTACAAGAACGAAGGGGAACGAACGCGGAAGTTCAACGAGACAGCCACCCACAAGATACAAGTCAAGTAGTCGCCACAAAGTGCAAGAAGGTTCAGATACTACCCGCGAATATGAAAGGCCCCATATCACTGCTACTCGTGTCACTCTCGATAGCTCGCGCTTTCTCTTGTCGATCAAGCGTTGTTTCAAGACGAGCGTTTTCGCTCGCCACCAGCAGAATCAACACGCAGATAGAGGTGGACAGTCCGAAGGTGGTTCACACTGTTACGGTGAATGCGGGAGAGAAGGTTGCGATTTGTCGCTGCTGGAAGTCTGCAAAGTTCCCTTTGTGTGATGGCGCACATAATAAACATAACAAAGATACCAACGATAATATCGCTCCGTGCATTGTAATTGGGGGTGCGGATGTTAAAACAAAGTAGACGATTGTTATATATGTTTATTAAATATTTGTATTTTTCGCAACAGTTAAATGAATTTATATATATAATAGTACAGTATGAAAATGAGCAAACTTACTTAAGTCTATAGCACATTTAGAGTAAATCAACAAAGACTACACAAAGAAATCTAATTATTAAATATTAGAAAAAAATCTACTTTTGTTGCTTGAAGTGCGTACGCTTGCTTGATGTGTTACACATTTTCTTCTTGCATTCATCTGGTACGACGAATAAACTGGAATCTTGAGATCCAATTTTCAAGGTTTTGGCATCATAATGATAGTCTTGACGCCCTTCGTTGCCCGGGAAGGTAAAAATAACAGGCATTCCGGCATAATCCGCGTCATTTGCTACTTCAAAATACGTATGTGGCGTTTCAGGTGCTGGATCATAATTATCAAAGGTATATTTGTTGGTATAGAACCCACTATACGTGTCTAGCACAAGTCCATTGTATGTTGGGTTCTCGTTAGATGCCCAATCTGGCGCTGAGGCGTGGATGAAATCTAGATCAAGACAGCATTCCTCTTGCCCTGCAGGAAGTGGTTGTTGAAGAATTCTATACAGACCATCATTGTTGAATATCAAAGTGCATGGCAACGAAGTGTCGTAGAAACTCGCGCATTCATAAGCACCAGCGCCGTGATCAACCCTTTGCATCTGCACTGACCAATCATAGTACATAACGCCAGGTACGACAACTACGGGATTGCTCACATCGGTTGTGATATTTGAAGAAAAACTGATTGAGAAACTATTTGGCCACGCAGTTGGTGCGCCACAAACGAGCGCTACAAACGCGCCAAGTAGCACTAACAGGAAAGCTAACATGGTACTAGGAAATACCTGTCGTAGATAATCTCGAGTTGTAGTCAAGAGTCGGGCCGATTCGGGCCGATTCGGGCTAGCTTCAGTTGAAGGGTGTGGACTCACCAGCAGTTGGTATTCCTTTTGAATCCACAGAACTAGATCATTGACACCATTTTAAACCAGGGTTTAAAGCCAGGGTTCCCGGGAAAGCACGTCATACTCTTTACAAGGACAAAAATCACTCAATAGTGCGTGCTACTTGTGCTATGAAGAATTCTTGCGACGCTAAAAAATTCCTCTACACATTCCTCTACATAACTAACCGTGGCTATTGCCTCTTGAAACACTATACGGGTGAAATTATTGATTTATGACCGTTACAACCATGACCTAATCCCTATGTAATTAAAAAAAGAATTTATAAAAAATCGATTATCGAATCAAAATTACGGAATAATTAGGTAAGTTGGTGTAACAGGCGTCCATGGCGCTAGACCTGGACGCGGACGAGGCGGTTCACTTCGATGACGTACTTGCCGCAATGGCGGAGAGCCTTGTGGAGACGATAGCCGGTGACGCCAAAGCGTTGTTGTTTCAAGTCAAAGATAAACCTGATGTGAAACATGAATTTAATGTGCCAGTTACAGCACGAAGGCCCCCGCGGGAAATATTTTATCGACAGACTGTGACTTATGCCCAGGAGCTGCCGAAACAAGTAGGAAGATTAAGATGCTCGTGTAAATATGTCTGCACAGGAGCGATTGCTACGATAAAATGCATGAGTTGTAAGCAATATGATCCAACTGGTTTAGGTTATTTTTGCGATTTATGTTTTAAACAAAGGCACCCGTGGTACCGTGTGCCTCATATATACATAGCAATTGAAAGAGACGAAAATATAGAACATTCGATGCAAATCGGACATCAACTTGCCGAAACTGCAAGATATCAAAAAGACGGACAAGATGTATTAAATAAAGTTTTAGGTAACAATAAGAATTTACGATATCTTGAGGACGATTCAAAAGTTGATTCACAACTGAAATCTGTCGGTAGAAAAATGATAGATTTAGATGAACGTATTGGTAACATTCAGTTGCGATTACGAGCAGATGTCAATAAGTATGATTTAGAGCATGGTCTCGGCACCGAATACCCTGCTATTACTGCCCCATCATATAGTAACGAGATTTCATCATTATTCATCAGTAATAGTAGTATAGTTGACAGTGATGACAACTCATCAGCTCCTGTGGTGAAGTTGAATGAAGACCAGCCGAATTATGTAAGCAGTGCCAATTTATCGAGTATAGTAGCTATTCAACGGATGATGAGAGGATATCTAACCCGGAAGTTGATCTCGAGTATCATGTGTGAGAGAATTCTTAGAGTATTTGATGAATTATCTGGCCGTGATTTCTTCTACAACAAAGTAACTACTGGCTCTACCTGGACTCTGACTAGACTAGTGCGCACAAAGGATTTGGATCTAATTCCCCTCGTGAACCAGCTCAATGAGAGTGGTAGTTATGGTGAGAAAGTGAAATGGTGTGTAAAACGTCATTGTTGTCGGAGAAGTGGTAACATGATAACAGACCCAACAGAAGCGCAGGGAATTATAAGAAATTTTCTGAGATGCATTAAAGCTAGGTATTCCATCATAGAAAAGGCAAATACGATTTACAGCAGGGTTATTGACAAGGACGACAACGGTGAGGATTTAGTCTACTACTATAACCATTTAAACCAAACATCCAGTTGGAACAAGCCTAGTATTTACATTTATGGCGAACCCCCAGTACTAGTGGATTCCTACACAAAAAACAGTCCAAGATACAACCGGCTAAAACAATAATTGTTTCTTTGATGAATGATTTGATGTTCTGTTTTTCCTCCCCCTGAGGCCCTTTTGACCGGCCTCCGTTTCTCACATGACAAAAAATCGCTTGGTACAAAATAATGAGCGAAGTGGCCGCGTCTCCTCGTGCAGATGCACAGGGATCGGCTCGTAGCAGCGCCCGGGACGCGCCTGTGTCATCGCGGGTATCACCTCGGGGACAAGAGAATATAAGTGCTCGAAGCAATCCGACGCCTCGTGATATTGATGAAATGCCAGTGACGAATAGACCATATATGGACACTGCAAGAGTACATACTGCACTTGCTGCTTTGGCTGCAGAGAAAAAAGTACTAATGTCCAAGCTGGCATTCATTGATAGCGCACTGGAGGCAGAGGGGAAGAAAAAGAAATCTCTAGTTAACTCAACCAAGAAATAATACACAATATATAAATGAGTCACACATAATGTACAATAAACTAACTTATCAGATTAAGATCCTTCATAATCGTTTTCTTGTTTACTTTGCCCAAATGATTACGTGGAATTGCGCCTTGAGCTACAACAAATACTTCTTTTGGGTGCTTATAATACGCTAACTTGTCATGTAGATATTCTTTAATTGACTTCAGATCAATATTCTGGTTACTATCTCGGATTGATAAAATTGCAACAACTTTCTCTCCCATTGATGCATCCTGTTGACCAATAACAACTGCCTCAGAAACTGCAGGGTGACTTAATAATTCTCTTTCAATCTCTAAAGCTGATAATTTATAACCAGCAGATTTTATAATATCAGTGCCTTTTCTACCTAAAATCTTAAAGTTACCATTTGAATTCACACTAGCAATGTCACCGGTGATAAAATAACCGTTACTATCAAATGATTCTCGCGTTACAGACTCTTTATTCAGGTACTTAAGGAACATGCAGGGACCTCGAACTCTTAGTTCCCCTGGAGTGTCAACACTTGTAATAATATCACCATTGTCATCAACTAGCACGCATTCATAATTAGCTAAAGGGTAGCCCACATGACCCTTTAATCTATCTGAAATAGGATTATATGGATTAGATAAACACATTCCTAATTCCGTCATCCCATATCGTTCAAGGAGCACATGCCCTGTTAACTTCATCCAATCTTCCATGACGATATCAGGCAACGCTGCCGAACCGCAAGCGGTAAGACGCATGTTCTTAATAACTTCAATTCCATTTTTGATATCACTGGGGTTCAATTTACTCTTTGCACCAGTATTGGCAATTATCTTTGTCTCTTCCAACAATCTTGAATACACCGTTGGAACGCCCATAAAAAGCGAATAAGATTGCTTTGTTGCTTGTTCATGTTCACTCGATAGTATTTTCCATATAAGTACATGCAATGGCATTGCCTCTTTTGCTGTTGTGCTAATTCGGTGAGAGTGGATGAAGTCAATACAGCCACCAGCATATAGCACACAAAGCAACTTGTTCAGGACCCCATGCAAGTGATGAAGTGGCAAAAAATGCAGTATTTTATCATTTCTATCGTATTGCCAGTAGTCACTCAAAGCCTTGATCATCAAATCCAATCCTTTTTTGGAATGCAACACGCCTTTGGGTTTACCAGTAGTGCCACTCGTATACAACACCAACGCAGCGACGTCTTTGTTTGAAGTATTCTTTGTGTCTTCATTGCAATATTCGCTGTATATTTTTTGGTTCAATGCGCTGCTTTGATTGACCGTGGACACATTAATAATAGTTGGTGCTGTAGGTAGTTTAATTTTGTGCTTATCTGTGCTAGTTAATAGTAATTTAATCTCAGAGTCTTCAATGAAGTAGTTAATTTCATTTTCCGTGTGGTCAATAGACAGCGGAACAAATACTTTGTTCAATTTCCAGCATGCCAACATAGAAATAATGTAATTCGCAGATCCGCCTTGGTAAGCTCCAATTGTTTTGATAGCACGTATGTTTGGCACATTTTCAAGTAAATGTGATACTAATGTATCCGATAGACGATTAATGTCACCATAAGTGTAGTAAGTATCGCTAAAAGAAAAATAACAGTAAATTTAAACATGATAGTAATGGTATCCGAGTTGGTCAACAAATCTACAGTGGTCACAGCCAAGTCTATGTTATAAAAAGTGAAAGAGATGAAGGTACAAGGTCTGATCACTACTACAAATCAGTAGTTCTTTGTTGAACAACACGGATCGCTAGTATGGAAGACCTACCTGTGTGCGATGTTGACGCAAGGCAGAGTGTGTCGACTGGGATCCTTCACTTGTGACAGGAAAGTTGAAACCTTGCGACGAGGTAGCTGTGGAACGTGAGTACTGCGCACACGACGGAGCGTCTGTAGCTGGAGGTATTTGGCATGCATTCACGATAGTTGTAAAGAATGTTCAATAAAATTCAAATTTAATTGTCAAAATTTGACTCGTAATAATTTTTGTTGTCGCCACCCGCATACCGGTGGTATATTTTATTACTAATTTTAATAAATTTATTAATTTTAATAATAGACTATTATTGTACATTATGGAGCTGATGGAGTCGGGCATTATAATCGCGAATGTAACATCAACATAGTTAATGAAACACTTGATCGCAGATCAGATGACTAGATTCTACTTATGAAGGTTATCATTACATTTACAAAAATAGATATTACATTATGCCTCTTTGCCAACTGGACACGCTTTACTGGCGTACAAATCGTTGGTTTGAATACTGTTCAAGCAAGAATAGCCAGTTAACAAGACAAAAATCATGAAAATGCCGACAAGTGAACCAGTGAAAATGTCAGGAGTGATGTATAGGTAACTATTGGCGTAGTAAATTGAATACTCAGCTCCTTCTGGTTTATAGTATATTCCATCATATAGGTTGCTGGATATAGCTAAATACCTTTTGTAGTATCCATAATTCATCGGAACGAAACTATCAGCTGCTGGTTCTTCAATTGTCATGAATAAGACGGGCACGTTGTGCAATATACTACTCTCATCATGACTACTTGTTAATGCTACTAAATTCTCATGCTCACTTTCATGACCAGACAGGGTTATTTGAAAAATGTCTACTTTATTATCACTTAATACGTCGTTATTTGACTTGATGTGGTCTATAAACTCATTTAATGTAAATTTCTTAGTATCCTTAGTAACAACAGTGTCTAATGCTGAGTTACTTTTACTATCTTGGTATAATGTTGGATAGACAAGAGGTGCAGTTGAGGACGATATTGCCTGCATTATGGATGAATGACTAAATGGAGATCTACCATCAGATGATGTTAAAATCAACTGAATTTCAACTTTATTATTACTATTATCTTGAGTGTATGAATCAATTAGACTTGGCAATTGCGATACGGTGGTCGCTTTGGTGTCATAATCGATATCCGCTGGTACTGGGACTGGCAGTGGCTCAAAATCTCTACCAGCTACTGTACTGAAGTCTTTCTTTAACCACAACGCAGCTTTGCCTGGACCTATTCGGAAATAGTAAATGAGAATGATAGTGGTTGGGTGAGTAATGCAACACATACCTGCGCTCTGTGCCAATGCGCATCCCAGCGCCAGCAACACCAACAGCGCGATAAACAGCATTTTCCTTCCTTATTTTTGTGAGGAGTCGGTGAGTATTACTC
>JACCDO011546148.1_pt1 | contig 15495 bp, 6 predicted proteins | sample 7446101 | NCBI WGS metagenome assembly JACCDO01 (sample SAMN15323440, study PRJNA562643) | freshwater metagenome | isolation source: river surface water | place: USA:Blue River Watershed | collected 2017-08-16
AATGCATGAAAAATTAACAAAGAAGTGATATACGAGGATGATTTGACCGATACACTATTTCTTTGCAGAAGAGCATTGGTTGGTATCACCTCTCTTGTCGATCGCCATGACAGCGTCAGCAAGATCTGCTTATTATATGCTCAACAAACACACCACCTTAAATTGAACCTTGAGGTAGTCAGCCAAATTATCGAGCAGATATTATACTCCACGCAATCGACCAGAAGATAAACAAAATAATTTATGAATGCGTAGCATGCAAGTACTTACTTCGCTCAGCGATGCAAAAAAGATATGTCAGAACTCATGCATATGAGTATACGTCATCAACAGCTTGCAAAACCATTGTTAATACATCGTATTTGATAGAACGGACAGCGGAGTGCGCTTCGCTTTTTCAGAAACCACTGTCTTCACTCGTGATGATAGGCTAAACAAAATTTACAAGCTTGCAAAAGAGAGAAAGGAAAAAGAGGTCCTCACTTTCCACCAATTACTTATTTCGTTCGCTTATAGTTAGCACTCTTAATTGCATTTTTTCAAATTCTCGAATATCCCTAGGAGACCAAGTATTTTCGTAAATGAACGATCCTTTGACCCTGGTACGCCTTGCCACTATGAAGGGAGCAACGGTGGTTTGCAAGGATGATGAATATGTATTTGGCTCACAAGTGTATCCTGCAAAGATTGAAACTTGTTTTCGTCGAACCTTAGCTTCGGCAAAGGCTCAGTATTATACACTAAAAGATGTCATTTTCTTCGTGCAAAGCAATGCCTTATCCATGGTTGAATATCGACGTGCGGTGGTAAAAGAGCGTTGTGTGGCAGTCGTCGAGGCGGATAGCAAAGCATTGATGTCATATCTCACGGGTGAAGTTGATTCGGTACCGCAGATTGATCTCGAGAAAGCTGCAGAGGTAGTCGCACAATTTGCTGCAGGTGCTGCTAAAAAGTCTAAAGAATCCTCATCGCAAGAAGGTTTAAAAGATATTGAAAAGACTGAAATTAGCAAATTAGCTGCAAACTCTATAGATCCTGTTAATGCGAGCGCGGAACAAGCGCAAGCGCGCAATGAAGATGAGAAAGCTTTGCAAAGAAAACGTAAATTATTTAAAACATTGGATGGAAGTGATCCATTGATTGGCGCGGATGGCTTTGTAATGGCTCCTCCTGAAGCAATTAAAGCAAGTAAAATGCGGATGATCGCTGTGCGCCAAGGTCAAGTCTCTGTAGCCGATCGCGTCAGCGTGCTGCGCAGCCCCAAAGTTGATTTTGGTTTTGTGCTGAAAAATTATAACGATCATGTGCTGAAGACTTTTAATAAAAGTGATGCTTCAAGTAAAAGCGATAGTAATAGCAATAAGAAGTTGTTACCTGCAATGAAGCAGTTGCTCAAGCCTATTATTATCGTTCCAAGCGCTTTCAGTGGCACCATCTTAAATAGTTCAAATGCGAAAGACATGTTGGCTGATAATGTGTACATTCCTTTGGAAGAAGCTAGAGCTCGAGGAATGGAGCGTGTAACAGAGCAGACAATATCTCGTAAGATCCCGGGCAGCCGCGTAGACCTTAAGTATAAGGTGATTGACAATCCTGTCAAATTAGCCAATGATGATTGGAATTCTGTGGTAGCTGTTTTCGCTACAGGGCATACATGGCAATTTAAGGACTGGAAGTGGGCGGAGCCTCGTCAGCTATTTTCCAATGTTCTTGGAGTTCATCTATGTATGGATGATACTGCAATATCGGAAAATATCTTGCAATGGAATTGCAAAGTGCTTAAAGTAAACCGCAGTAAGCGACACACGGATGCTATTGCAATGAATCAGTTCTGGTCACATGTAGACCAGTTTGTTAAACTTCATCGCCCAGATATTCATAAGGTATTCGAGGATAATATTGCCAATATGAAGCAGTGAAGATGTAAAGTAAATTGAATTTAAGCTCTTTCCGTTACAATAAAGGCTTGCATTTACCGTCCCTTCTCTTTGGCCAACTTCTCTTTGTCCTTTTCACTCAATTGCACCATGCTCACACGTATAGATTCTTGAATATCAGCAGGGTTTAAGTTCAATTCGGACACAAACATAGCTTCAAGTTTAAGGAATTCTTCCTCTTCCCTTTTCAAAGCTTCTCTTAATGCTTTACGCTGCGCTGCAGTCGAATCTTCTGCATCGGGAATTGCATCAGAATCTAAGGCAGTCAGTGAGGCCCCTGGCGCGGTATGTGGTGCTGATGGGGCGTCAGCTGCAGGCTCTTCGACATCGAGAGCGAATTCTTCAGCATGCACTGCAGTCGTCCCTGCTGCAGCTGCGAAGCCGTGAATCTCTGGAATATGGCGAACATATTCAATACGTTTCCATTCACGAGCCATGAAAGCTTGCATGATAGATTTTTCTTTAGGCACTGGTCGGATGAGATTGCGAGGCATCTCATACACATGCAATGTACCCACTTCATCCCCAATAGCGAGTAGTTGCTGGTTTGTGGTGGCTTTTTCTGGTGTATCCATGAATTCCATGGAAGTAATTCGTGCATGCGTTGCATGCAACTCAACGCTCGGCCGAGTTGATGTATCTGTGAAATCCCACACTTGCAGATGACCTGTACTATCCGTAAGAATAATAACGGCGGGGCGCGTAGGAGACCAAGCGCCGCAAGTGAGATAATGTGCATGATTAGGAGATACATATATTGGTTTGTCCTTGCCGACTTGCCATATATGAAACGCCCAATCACTAACCGTTAAAACAATATCCGCAAAAAAAGGAGATTGTTGTATAGCAACTGAGGGACGCGAATGATCAGGCAACATCCATCGCACAAACTCTCGATTTGATGGTACTTCTTTGCCTTCTTCTTCTTCTTCATGATGTGCAGCATTGCCTCCAGAGGGTGCGACACATAAATCTACAAACATCACATCTCCTTCTTCAGTGCCCAAGATCAGGTGGGAACGCGGGTCTCCAGCTAACTGTGAATCCTTGCTCGCAATTAATTTTGCGGGAAGCAATCCCGAACAAGAAACCTTATTCAGTGATAACTCTCCAAGTCCTTCTGTACGCTTAAGTGGTGCCTTGAAAATAGGACCCCATAGGTATTTTGGTTCGTCGCTTTTACTCGATTTCTCTACAGGAACGTGCTTGGAACGACCGATGTGTTTTAATTCATCTACGGCAATTTTTTCGTAACGCGTATCCCACACCATGACAGTGCCATCCCCAGAGATAGTGACGAACTGATATTGCTGTCCATCCAAGTGCTCCTCATTCACAAGTTGACCACGGTGATTAATTTGAGTATTGGCAGGTAACCAAAACAGATCAGAAACAGGTTTCTTGTGAGAGTAGTCAATGGAAGATGTGAGAAATGGAGAAATATGTACATTGGCGGAGTCTTCTCCGTCGTCATCCTGATTGTTGCGCCCTTTTTTCTGTTGTGCAGCTAACATGGATGAAATGTCCCAGAGAACAACCTGGCCAGTGATACAGCCACCGATCATCAGACTCGGATTCGTGGGATTAGATCGAAAACACAAGATCTCTTGATTGCATTTGAGAACAGCAGCTGGTTTGACAAGCTGGCGGAAGTCCCAGATAAGTAAATGAGATGTATGTGTTTGTCCAGACACTGCAGCGCGTTGGTCGAAAGTAATATTACGCAGAGGGGAGACCGTAACCATTCCTTGTGTTTTTGGTAACCAGTCGATAGCGACAATACATTTCGATTTGCTGTATTGTGGATCCGCAAAGTTCTTAAGCTCTTTTAATTCATTATCAGTCGATGCTCCTGCAGTCGTATCGTCGTCTCCCACAATCTGGAAAGTCTCGTTGAAAATATCAACACTTTCATTCTGTTGCAGTGCTTTTTCCACAGCAACTGTTGCTTTCTCAAGAAAGCTCAGTAACTGCTCTTTATTGTAGCTTTCCTCTTTTCCCTCTCCATCTGGGCCTATCGAAATAGATTCATATTGTATGCTTTTGTTAACCGTGCGATTCCACGTGGTTTGGGCTGTCACGCTTCGAGTGCAGGGTGCAGCTTGAAAACCCATGTCACTCTCAATTACCTGTTTAAAATTAGGATCTTTTACAGCGCGCCACTCCGCTATCCCGGAAACGTCAGATTTTCGGTCGTATAATTGTAACTTCGAACCCAATTGACGCTTGGGTCTAGTAATCTCGAGAACTATGGGTTCGCGATATGCCACCTTTACCGAAATGAGGTCGACCTCATCCTGAGTTACCTGAGCAGTTTCTGTTACCCAAGGGCGAGGCTCTATCGGCTTGTCTTCGTAAACTGCATTAAGCCTTGCATATTCAGCAGCGACTCTTGCTGCCTCCGCCTCTTCGGCGGCACGTTTCTGGGCCTCGATTGCCTCGGCAGCTTCTCTAACTTTTCGCTCGAACTCCTGTCTAGCATCTACTGTATAGCAAAGCAAAAACATTTCACCATATTGCTGTCCTTTATCGATAACATATAATACTTCATCTTCGGGGTATGCCTCTAAGTGCTTCTTGGCAGGCTCAAAATCAGACATGACACCCATTACCGTAATCTCATCCAAGATCTTAGCCTTAGGAATAAGAATGCTATCCACTAAATCTGTTATTCCTTCACCAGTTTTAAAACCATATTTTTCCGCAGTAACTCCACGGAGGAACATAGGCAGAATGCCTGGTGGTGCTGGATCAGGCATGATAGTCTAGTTTCTCAAAAAATATATAGTCAAAAACAATATAATCGAAAAAGACTGTATATATTTACTAATCTTTTCTTTGCTGCTGGTGAAATTAGTGCCACAGATATTTCAAATCAATCTGCCCAAACCGCAGAGTGGGTTTGCAATATGTTTTGCTCAGACGTTGCCAAAGCCGTCGTACGGTCGAGGTCAAAATCAAGTTCTCGGGGCTAAAACCTTTGAATGCGACGCATATAATTGTTTTCTCGATCGTAAAATTTGTGTAAAGATCATTATTTGTTGATAAAACGTCGTTATAATTGTTTATATGTCAAGCCTTAAATTCTCCGGGGATCCGGACGCAGGCCGTCTTCACATTGAGCGCCTATCAGTTCGGAAGAGCTGGGTAAAAGAATATGAGAAGCGTGTCTACGACCTGGCTATAATACGTGATGAAAACTATGTGCCTCCCGAGCGTAAGAGTTTAGCTTTGTCCATATCTAAAGGATCAATCATTGCAAAAAATCTTGGCAAACATATAAAACGTAGATTGCGTGATAAGAAGTACACGTGTCGACGCACTATAGATAACCTTGCTTTTCCGAAGCATGCACAGAAGTGGAATTCTATTATGGGTACTCAACTTATCTGTGACATATGTGGGCTTTCAGGATTGTTCGATTGTACTTCCTGTCAAACGTGTAATGCAATTGCACACCGTCTATGCGTAGGACAGCTCTACGGCCGCTTGGATGATGCCACCAATTTGTCTTTCTTCAAATCGTCAACAGATAAACTCAACTCAAAAGGATCGTCCCTTGGAGAGCTGTCTGAGGAAGATCTTGAAGCTGATGACGACGAAGATCAAGGTTCTGGTTCGGATGACGATAAGTTCGGAAATGTTATCGGGGGAAGTGTAACGAGTGGTTCCTTGCAGTCCAGTTCTGCTGCTTTAAGCTACAGTGTAGCTGTCGGAAGAGATATGTTTGTATGCGGTTCTTGTCGCCTAAATGAAGCTGAAGATCAAGACTATTATGATCGGTTATATGTGAAGCTGCAAGGTGAGCGACGATATGTGCTAGCATGTAGAGTTGTTGCTCGCCGAATCTTAGCATATATTGAGAGATGTCGATTTAAAAAGCTGAAGAGAGGTCTTATTCTGATTCAGTCCGTCATTCGCAAGCGGCGGGCAAAGAGATGGTTGTTTTATTTACGTAGGAACTTAATTCGCGTAGTTATTCTGGACGTACAAGACATGCCCTCAGAGGTGAGACCAACTGATATCATTTGTATAACGGTAGTTGATCCGATGAAGCACGGACAGCAGTTTTTTCGCTTTGATAAAACGGCTGAATTAGCAAGACAGGAAGGTTTTTTCATTGCGGGGATTTCAGCCATGATGACGATTGTAGTCACCATATTACGCGTAGAAGAGCATACTGCAGGCACTAGTTATATAATGCTACAACAAGCGCAATTAGCAGTACGAGATGGCGATTATAATGAGCGGCGCTCATACAATATGCTCTTGAGCAAAGTAATCACATGGGTGCCCCAAGATCCGCGCGGTGATTACCCGGGTTATCACTTGCGTAACCCTCCGGATCGATCAAAAGGGGACAAAATGGATGGCGATAAGCCCTGGTTACGTCAAGATATCATTGTTATGAGTGATGTATATCAATCCCAAATGCACGAAAAAGATGAGCAAAAGATAATGCATGAGGAGTTGGCTTACAAGGAAGCAGTTGCCAAACAAAGACATTTAGAAGATCTCGGATTATCGCCTAAAAAAGAAATACCTATGCCTGCTCATATGTTAGAAGCGCTAGACTCCAAAACATCTGCAGCTGCTAAGCAGCGCTCAGCAGAAGAGCGCTATTGGAATCAATTCACCGAAATGTCTGGTAAGAAAATTCGCTTTTTTTATCAACCACTTAACCCATGCTCAAGTGTCTGTGCTCTCATATCAGGCCCTCCACTCGAAGAATTAAGGAAACCTCCTGAGACGGATTTACGTTTACTAAATAAAAAGTCTAGTTTAGATTCTAATGCTGAAGTCAAACTGAAGACCATGGTCGAAGGACGGACATCCTTGTGGTGGTTGAGTCTGTGTTATTTGCGCTTGTACTTTTTCCAGTATCATGGTGATATCCGTCCCCGTCTGGTTGCAGATGTGACAGATGCGGTGGTAGAAGTCAGTTCAGAATATGCTAACAGATGCGTCGTCAAAATTGTTATGTCTGACAAGCGCACGTGGTTGATTGAGTTCGAAGATTTTAAAAAGGCGCAGCATTTCGAGTTTGCCATTCGTGAGTCGCAGGAAGGATTCCGTGCTGTTGGTGGAAGTATATTTATTAATACCAAAGATGTGCGAAGTAAGCGACGAGATTTTGGTCATAATCAGCCAATTTTTTAGAAAAGATAATTATTTGTTTCAAATGAACAGACAGTGTATAAAAAAACAATGTTTTACGAACAAACCCTCTTTTGGTAGAATGAGATAGCTCTATTAAGGATAGTATGAATGATATTAACAGCAAATCCACCACGTTTCTTTTTACGAGTGCTTTTATATATATCCGTGCCTCTGACATGTTGCTTGAAATCAATGTGTTTTCCTACAGTGTCAGGTAAACACATAGGATATGGCTTTGTTTCGCACGACATGCTGCTGGCATCTCGATGCGCTCCTTTATAAAATGACAGTTCAGGTGTAATGCTAAAATGCTGACAATAATGAAAAAGGACAGGAAGCGGCTTCCCTTCATAAAAGCGCTCCACACGAACGTTTCCTATGTGCGTGGGCTGACCTGGCACTTCAACCAAACTGCTTGGCTGTTCGCACACGTCCTCGAGGTCGTCCACATATTCCCAGCCTTCCCCTCCCCCTTCTGAGTTACTTACCATATAATGATACATGGAAAGGTGAGGCAGCTTCTCGTGTGCAGCTGCCATACTATATGCGTACATTTCAGCAAGCAAATAAGGATACTGCTCATACACTTTGGGTACGAAATCTACCCACGTCTTGGCAATGCGGTCAAAATCTGTACGTGTTGCTAGATAAGGCGGGCCAACTGAATAGTATTGCTCGGCATCAAACTGTGATACTTGCAAACAAGCACTACCGGGACCACAAATTCGCGTTCGATTGAACTTCTTATGATGGTCGTCCGCCCAAGGTCCCCCCAATCCATACAACTGCGCAACTGGTCTGCCTGTAACAACAAAATCTTGCATTTCCTTAATAGAATTACCAGATTTATCAAAAAAGAGCTTTTTGTTGTACATTTTAGTCGGATCACTGCGTACATTGGCTGTGAGCGGACGCAAGAATATCATGTCGGGATCTAATAGCGCGACGACTTCATTGGCAGGAATGCTTGGTACAGCATTAGCGAGCCAATGCTTTAACCCTCGTGGTTTATTATAAAACGCATATTTTTGGTGCGTTTTTTCGTCGTGTTTGAAATCAGGAGTGTAATGGACACGGAAGGTTAAACCGTCTTGACCTTGGCCACCTGCATTACCGATTCTATAGTGTTCAGGGTAAAGCTTTTGGTAAGTTTTATCTAAATCGGCGATTTCAATATCGCTACAGCCGCTAGCGATGCGGGTTATCTTTCCTTGTTGTCCACACATTAAGGCTGAATAAAATAGTGTAACACTTTGCCAATTTTGATAGTCGCTGCAATCCGTGCTAAAGATGACATGTACTTCCGGCTCTATTGCTGAACTTTTATTGATTAAATGCTTGCTGGGATTAATAGCTTCGTTGTTTTCGTGGCTAAGTTTTCCTGCGTCATGATTGCCTGGTGGCTGTGTTTTAGATTCCGTATCGTATTGTTCAGCATTCTCGAGCACTGCCCCAATTTGTGGCGTTACCGCACCAGATATCAGAGCATCGACTACATGCTCTACGGCGCCTAACGCACCTTTGTGGTTTTTATTGTGAAATGATGGTGTAGACCGACCATAATGCATGCTAGATTGTAGCCAGAGTAGCTCGTCATGTACTGAGGTCCAGTACACGAAAACCGTAAGCCATAAGCATAAAATAAGAGTTATTGCACCAAAAATAGTCGTTATGCGGATAAAATGAGGAGAACGGCTGATTTTCATGTCTTTACTCAAGGAGCCTTCGGATTATATTGAAAAAAATCAGATTTTTTGCTTCTTGAATTTTGGATTTTTTGTTCGGCGCATGTTTCAAACATCACCCTCCTAAGCCTCTTCATAGTAACACTCATTATGCCTGTGCGTGTTCCCAATGTACAAGCGCAGGGAGGCCGGGATGGTCGTGTTAGTTTTGAGGGAAGTCAAGATTCTGCCATGAGTTCATCCCAAGCGTTTGCTATGCTTGATAATGAAGGTGATCCTTACGACAGTCAGGATATGCGATACGGTGATGCAGACTACCCAGACAATGAGTATATACCCATGTATGACCGTAATCTGCAAGGTGAAGAAAAAGCGGCATGGGATGCCGTAGTAGCTGAGGAAATGGCAAAGATGGAGCTTGAGTTCACGAAACAATTAAATGACGATTCAAATGTGACACCTCAATTGGAGAAAAAGGATGGAAAGTATGGAATTTATCAGCAACCTGAGCAGCATATCTTAGATATTGAATCTGTGAATGATAGTGGTAAGGGATTCGGAAGCCGCTCAAACCGCAATCACGATAATAGTGCAACTCTCGAACAACTAGCGTATGATCGTGCTCACCCTATCGTTATTGCAATAGATAAAGGATCAAAAGCAAATGCTAACAATCATAGGCGTGTGAGAACTGTGCAGGAAGATGCTAATGCAACCATCCTTAGTGGCATTGGCAGTAGCGCACTAACCGCAGAGCAGAAAAAATTAAAGCAACAAGCGCTTGCGGCACAAGCCGAACAAGATCGTTATGAACGGGAAATTTATAATCAGCAAGCAGCGATTGGTGATGAAAAATATGCCTCATCGGGCGATTTGAGTGGAGCGCACTCTTATCAGAGCAAAAAGCCTAACATTGATCGATCTTATCGCGCTCAACCTGAGCAAGTTGGAGACAATTTCAGTGGTGGTTTGGATCGCCTTGCTGCTTCAGAGCATAATCGCAGCGCAGCAGAGCTCAAGCAACGCCGACAGGAAGAATACCAGGCGCAATTGCGAAATGATGAAGAGATGCAGAGAGCATTTAAGCACCAGCAAGAGTCGCGCGAATCACAAACCGTCGAGAAGTCTTCGTTGAGTGCTAGAGGCAATGCTGTTGATTTAAATGCAATCGAGCAAAAGAGACTCCAACAGCAGCAGTATCGTGAGCAGCTACAGGCACAAACATCTGCTAATGCACGTGAGAAAGCATCTAAATTAGCTGAAGTACATGAGCGTCGTATGCAGCAACAACGCGAGCGAGATTTAGAAATACTTAAAGCAGAGGAAGAAGCTGAGATGGAATCTGCAAGACGCGAATTGCTAGAGAGGCAGCATCAGAACTTAGAGCGTCAGCTAGCAATGCGCGAGGCTGCTGAAAAACAGGCTCGCGAAGAAAATGAAGCATTAGCTAAGTTAGAGCGCTCCGCACGGCAGCAAGCTGCGCGTGAAGCTCACGAACAAGGTCGCAGTTTAACAGGACAAAACTATATCAGCTTGCCAATGGCAGAGACGTCAGAAAATTTTCAGAAACGTGTCCGCCAACAAAAGTACCGTGAGGCTATGGAGCGAGACATGGCAGTAGCGCGGTCGTTGCAAGGTCGCGGAGAGCCGCCGATAGATACGAACTATAATGGCATGGGTCTTCCAGACGAAATAAATAAAGAGAGTATTGTACTGAAGGCATCTCAGGAAACTGCTCAGAGAAGAGATGCAGACGTCTTCAATGGGATTGGTGCCTACCAGAGCAACAAGGAAGACAAGGATCGTCGCAGGGATGCCCAGCAAGCATATGTGCGTGCCCTCGAAAGCGATCGCCAGAGCAAAATGCCCGTTTCTCAACGAGTAGGATTGCGCCATTTGAAAGGTGAGCCCGATCATTTTGTGCAAGAAAATGTGTTATCAAAGCCAAGTGCACCGTTACCGCGTTCCGGGCTAGCCACCTCTATCGCTGAACCCGGAAACCGCTCCCTTGAGTCAGGTCGCTCCGCCGACCCTCAAGAAAATGCGATGACAGAAAAGCGTCGCCAACAAGCTGAATATGTCAAACAACTACAAGCTGATGCTCAAAAACCCACTATCTTTTCCCCACGCAAACCGTTTGTACGCGCTGCGGATGTGGAAGAAGAGCGTCTCGAGGCGCAGAGGAGTGACAGATCTGGTCGACGCTCCACTCGGTTGCGCGAGCCTGATGGCTATTGGCCAGATGTCCAATCAGGCGCCGGCGGTCTTCTCGCCAATGGCTTGCAGAGCAGTGGTCCCATTACTCGACAAACGATTAAAAAAGCTGCACAAAACGAATTGCAAGACCAGCTGGCACGCGATGCCGAACAACGAGCACAGGCCAAGGCGTTGGAACAACAACGTCAGCAGATTGAGAACCATCGCTCTGCCAGAAATATTGGTCGTCCAAACAGCGAAGTTGGAGGACCTAATGGAGGATTCATCGGCGTTGAACGCACCAGCGCGGCGCCAGCACGTGTTCCTATTCGCCAATACTCGCCCTCGCAGCCTGAGCGAACAGGGTACCCCGTAGAGTCCCTGGACATCAGTACTGCTTTTCGTGAAGCAGAAAATACCCGTAAACGCAATGAATATTTAGCGCAGCTTCAAGCTGATAGTGCAACACCTCGTATTGCCGAAACTCACTTCCCATTACATGAACTCAGGAAGCGTGAAAACCTTGTTGGTGGCGCCTCTGGAGCGCTTGTCGCGGAGCTGCAGGGAAGCTCTGAATCGCAAGGTACAGGTATTCGCATTGGCTTAGCTACACCTGAGCTCAAACGACGTGAAAAGGATAAGCTCGACGCTTATAATGAAGCCCGTCGTCGCGATGCAGATGCTAAGCCAGTGCTCGCTCAACGCCGTGTCTCCCCTCGACGTCCTGACCCTGCAGTACAACGTGCACAGCAGCAAGCCGAACAATTGCGAAAGTTAGAGGCTACCGGTGCTCAATTAACAAATAGTGAAAGAGAGCTTCTCGATATGTATAACATGTCCTTAGAACTGGAAAGCATGGAAACCGAGCGCATGCGTGAATACAGTACCTACAATCGTCAGCGTGAAGAGTATAACGCTGGTTTCGATGCCTCCAGAATGGGTAGCGAACGACTCTCCAATGCTCAGATTTTAGGTCGCGATGATGGATCAGAAGCCCTTACCAGAAAACGCCAGCAACAGCAAGAATATGTTGCCTCTGTCGAAGCTGCGCGCAATTTACCCCCCATTGAGCAAACACGTGTGCCGTTATTGCAGTTGCAAAAAGAGCAGCAAGAGCAACATCGCGCATCATTGCCTGGCGCAACTTCCGTTCTTGGAAGAGCCGGCAGTGCTGGGGCTGAAGGAAGCAAAGCACCATTGAGCGCTCGTGATTATCAAATTCAGCGCTCAAATCATCACGCCTCAACATTAGCACATGAGCATGCTGGCTACGCTCCTGCCGCTCATGGTACAGTGTCAGATGTCATGGCCCAAGGCTATCAAAAGAATTTGCCTAATTGGGGTCGCAGTGTAGGAGGGGGTCCGAGTAGTTTCAGTATTAGCGGCAAACCTCCTCCAAACATAAATGGCAGAGGGGTGCCTGCAACTGGCTTTACGGGCAATGACAGAATGCAGCCGGAGCCTCCTTTATCTCCACGGAGCACACAAATAGCCCGTAAAGGGAATCAAGCAGCAATGAGGGAGAGGCTGTACAATAATCCTCTAGGGTACTAATAATTTATTCTTGCATTAGCTAGATCTGACAATGCTTTCAACTTTATTCTTTAAATTCATTTCCGTTATTTATGATTTATTGCACTAGTTTGACTGCAATGATGATATTTGAAATTGTAATTGATTTAGTCGTTTAGAAAGAGTGGTTACTTTTGCTTGAAAATGTAAAACTGCATTTCCGCTGTTAGCTCTATGTTTTTTCGTGAAGTCATGGAGGAGAGTTGATGTTAAAAAGAGATGTATCATCAATTAATCGCGGGTTTGCAACACAATATGTAAAAGAAAATTTTATGTGTTCTAAGAAATTATTAACACGATACAAGGGCTAAATATAACACTTGAAACAATTCTCACACTAAATTAATCCCAGTCCTGGTGGGCCACTTGTTGCTTGGTTGCCAACGCACCGGGCAAGGCGCGCTTCCGACCTGTCGACGCTACAGCGATCGCAGATATGCCAGTTCCAACACCACTATCATTGAGTATGCTGCCAGTAGTAGGAGTGTATCCTGCTGTCAACAGCACTTGTGAAACGGGTTGACGAGCTTGTTTCGCTGCAGGCCGTCGATCTTCGTCTGAGCTCACCAAATCCATGACATGTGTTGCAACTTCTTCTATACTCGGTTTGCCTGATTTATTCGGTGCAGCTTTCTTTGTTGCTGGTACTTTTTTCGCGGCAGGCTTTTTAGGGGCAGCTTTTTTGCCCCGCTTTGGCGCTTCGTCATCTTCCGATTCTTCCGCAAACTCTACCTCCTCTGGGCTGATACTGCGGTCCTCGTCACTAGCATCATCTTCACCTACATAGCTTTTCTTGGCATTTGCACGAGATGGCCGAGTTGCTGCCACTTTGGTAGCTTTAGATGACTTCTTGCCTTGTAACTGTAATTCTTCATCGGAGTCTTGAATGGAATCGCTCAATTCTGGATGATCAGATTTGCCGCGCTTACTTGTGGTTTTCTTTGCAGGAGATTTCGCTTTAGCGCGACCTCGTTTGGCAGGTTCTTTGGCTTTGGATTCAATATCACTATCTGTATCTAATGCCGGCTTCGATGATATCAATTCAGCCACCATATCACTCTTGCTTTTCTTTTGAACAACAGTTGTTGAACCTGCTTTACTCTCAACCCTTTGTTTCAACAGGCTAGCAGCAGTGCTGATCGACTCTTTTGTAGCCGCAGCCCCTTTGTCTTGCCAAATTGAATCTTGTGCCACTTCCAGAGCGTGCTGAACAGCGTCATTGATAGCATTCGCATTCTTTTTCACTACGAATGAGTTAATGGCGAGTTCCATTTCTGTACTCGGCAGAATACTTAACGAACTACTTTTGCTCAAAGATTCGAAAACCAGATCATCTAAGCTAATCTTGTTAGCATCATCACCATCTTCTGTGTTGCCTCCTTGAAGAAAAGTGGGCATTCGGCGCGTAGCGCCAGCAGAGGTTCCAGCGGTCCTTCCCCCGCCATATTTTTTGGACTTGGAGAACAACAACAATTCCGAAGGATTCGCCACTTTGCCTACAAATAACGCACCAAACCGCTGTTGATTTAAAGAAATAAATCCTTCGTGTTCCACCCGGACGCGCAATAAAATCAGACGTGGATCTTTGACGCGATTATCAAGCTGCAAAGTTTGAGCACCTGTTTCCACTGCCCGGGCAGACTCCATCCCTTGGGCAATCATAGAGTCAATCTTGTGCTGTAAAACTTTTGCAATTTTATCCTCTATATTAGGATCTTGTGGGTCAAGATGAGACAACTCTTGCAATTTGATCTCGCTATATATAAAGGGACGCACCTGTGAAAAGTTATAAGTTTTTAAACGAAATTTGATGCCACGTATTTCAAGAATACCAAACTTTTTAGGAAACTCACAAGACTCGGTCTTCACCAAACTGGTAGCTATTGATGATCCAGGCTGGTATATTCGAAAAGTACCTACAAGCGTCTCTGCAAGTTCAGGCTGGCATTCATGCTCATTGCCCCAAATCACCACGTTGACCCATTGAGGTATCATCGATTCGTGTATGCAGTTCTTTGTTCCACGGCCGTAATCCCTATTTTGATGTAGAACAAGTATATTGAACCATTTTTCCTCGCCATCTATATCTCGAGGTCTCACAAAACGGACTTTTTTATTTCGCCATAGTCGATTCAAACGCTCGTCTCGAACAGCTCCAAGTCCAAACAAAGCAAGCTTAGTTCCATTCTTTTTTATTAAAACAGGATGGATGTCTATCTCTTCAACACTCTCGCTTTTCCCGTAATAATTGATGAGATTAGACATGGCTAACAAATCCAATGCGGCTAATGCTTCCCCGCCGGCACCCTCTCGGGAAGGATCATCGTGGTTACCGTGAATGGCGAAGTATGGCAAAGATACGCTGTGAAATGGATCTTCATAGTTGACGCGCCCTTGATTTGTATGAAATACTTCATTTTGTTCATTCGCACACGTAATATACACAGGGTCGTCCCCAAGGCAATTCTCCCTAAAAATCTTCATGGCTCGATGCATCGTTCGGCGAGTGGGCTTGTTTTCATGAAACATATCGCCTGCGTGGATAACCATATCAGCATGCAACCTTTTGGATTCTTTTAATGCTTCTTCAAATGCTGCGAAAGAATCATCTCCACGAATAGGATCACGCTCTTTAAAACCAAGATGTGAATCTGTGTGAATCATAATGCGAATAATATCATCATCTAACGCCATGTTCTTCAAATCAAATGTCCCTAATTCTTCAAAAATAAATGTTAATTTAGGTTACCTCTAATGATTCAGGATGACAAAAGACGCGTGAAATAGGGTTTAAACTTTAAATTTTTGGCTTAGCCAAAGACGGCCGGACGGCTGACAAGCCCTCCTTTTTTCTTTTTTCATTCGTTCGTATTTGATCTGGACTTAAATTATTCATAGATGGATTATTAGATACAATTGATGATAAAGAAACTTGAAGCGCATTG
>JACCDO011817663.1_pt1 | contig 15490 bp, 7 predicted proteins | sample 7446101 | NCBI WGS metagenome assembly JACCDO01 (sample SAMN15323440, study PRJNA562643) | freshwater metagenome | isolation source: river surface water | place: USA:Blue River Watershed | collected 2017-08-16
AAGTAGAAGAGAGGATGTGCACGTCAGCCAGGAGAATCTGCCACGTCATCCGGACTGGGCACGCATAGCTTAGTTTTTTCACTTGTTATTAAGTTACACAGATTGGACCCTAGTTCCTCTCGACAGTTCCGGGTGACTTGCTGCCCACGGGACCTATGTATATGTCGTCATCTAGTTACAAGTAAAAGTGTCCAGGAGAACGCAGCTATGATTGGCACGTTTTACATTCACATCTGTATGTGTGGATATCTGAGTCGGACAAGGATCCAAAATTTTATTTTATTCGCAAATTATTAATTTACGTGCTAAGTTGCATATACTGGGTTGAGTTCAGGCAGCTCCAATTGTTACTGCGACAAATGACGTGACATTTGATACAATTTCAGATTTATAGATACATGATTATATATAATACAAAAGAGTCATATTCTGGCTATTAATCTTTTAATTCTTTACCCATAAACTTTCTCTTACTAAATGCCTGCCACCATTTGTTTTTTGAACCATCAGGGTCAAATAATCTTTCTAGTAATCTAGTTGCTAATTCTGTTCTAGCTTGTTTAAAGTATGCTCTAAACGTTTCTCCCTCGGCTACATTTCCAGGCTAATAATAAATGAATATTAGTAAACGTAAATTAATAAAATGCCAATAAATGCAATAAAAAAATGCACTTACCGCAGAAAATAAACCTCCAAGTGGCCAATTTGCTTCTCCTGGGATAGTAAACTTTTTTTCGGCTAATGTCTTTAATTCTCTTACTGCAGTTGGTTTGTCTTCTATTTTTTCACATTTAACAAGGCATAAACAAGTAAATAGTGTCAAATAAATCAATGTTCTATCAACACCACCACGAATATCAAAGTTACGGAATAAAACATTCGCTCTAAAAAAATTTAAAACATCATCAATTATATCGTCTTGACCAGCTGGTGCCTGCGATGCAGGTCCTCTTACTTCCGTTTTAATTGGAACCAGTGAACAAGAGCATGCCTCTGGCATGCCCTCCCCGGTTTGCTTCGAGTGATAAGCTGGCATTGCTCAACTTACTTTATTTGTTCAATTTATTTTTCTTCTTCCTCCAAGATCCAATCTTAGGGTTATCGCTATGTTGCAGGTACTGATGTTGTTACTACAGTTATAGTTATTGTTACTGAGTGTATAAATCGATTGGATTCAAACCATAGAATAAATTTATCACAAAATCTTCGGAAACAAGTTGTTACTCGCATTTTTAGTGGTTACCATAAGAAGGCGTAAACCCACCACACCTAGCTTAGTGTATTTCTTATTTTCTGAATTCATCTTTATTTTCAAAATTCCTCTTTACTCTACTAATACAGGTATAGTCTTCTAAATGAGACGGTATGGGTCCGTCTATGGAGATGGATGTACGTACCACAGTACCATATTGGTGATATTTAACAATTGCGATGAAGGACTATATGTTGAGCATCGTCTGTATTTTCAGCTTGATTCCGTTGTCGATTGATGCGTTTCAAAGCTCTTTCATCACGAGAAACGCTAGAGCTCCCGTGCATCTGCACATGGCTCTAGATAATTTTTTGGTCCAAAAATTAGATAGTATTAAACGTACTTTTGACGCTTTAACAGAGAGATTAGCTGATCCAGATGTAGGTAATGATAGAAAGCAGATGTTAGTCTTGTCTCGTGAACGAGCATCCATTGAAGATACGGTAGAGGCGTATCTTGAATGGAAAAAATTAGAAAATGAAAGATTAAATTTAAATGAAATGGAAATTGTTGAAACTGATCAGGACTTAAAAGAAATGATTCGTGCAGAACAAAAAGATGTAATATTAAAGCAAGACGAACTAGAGAAATCGATCACTCTAATGTTATTACCTCGTGATCCTAATGATGACAGAAATGTTATGTTAGAAGTGAGAGCTGGAACAGGTGGTGACGAGGCTTCAATATTTGCTGGGGATTTAGTTGAAGCATATAGAAAATATGCAGAAAGTAACGGATGGAAAGTTTCACCTGTATCAGATACAGAAGGTGAAATGGGTGGTTACAAAACATGTGTTTTACAAATTACTGGTGAATTTGTATATAGTAAATTAAAGTATGAGTCTGGTGTCCATCGTGTACAAAGAGTGCCTGCAACAGAGGGTGGTGGAAGAGTTCATACGTCAACGGCTACAGTAGCAGTAATGCCTGAAGTTGATGAAGTAGAAGTAGAAATTAAAGATGATGACATAGTGTGTACTACTGCTAGATCCTCTGGTGCTGGAGGGCAAAATGTAAATAAAGTTGAATCTGCTGTAGATTTGTTACATAAACCAACTGGAATAAGAATATTTTGTCAGCAAGAGAGAAGTCAAAAAAATAATCGTGAAATTGCATTTGCTTTATTACGATCTAGATTGTATGAAATAGAATTACAGAAACAGCAAGATGAAATATATGCCCAAAGAAAGAATCAAGTCGGAACCGGGTCTAGATCAGAGAAAATACGAACATATAACTGGAAAGATGCTAGGTGCACAGATCATCGTCTGGGTCAAAATTTTCCTTTACAAGATATAATCCCTGGAGGTGCATTCGAAGATATACATAATAAGTGCATTGCTGACACACAGCAACAAGCAATGAAAGAAATGCTCGAGGAGACCAAGTAGATCCACAATAGACTTCCTTTCTTCAGTTTTTTTGTTTTTGTTCTTATAATTATAATAGGACTTCTCTTTTTTCTCGGAAATTCTCGCCAAAAAATAGTGCCGCCGGTACTAGCCGGTAAAAACTTGGAGGAAATAGTGAAGTAAGACCAAAAAATGGAAGCGATGCGGGAGAGTTTGGATGCGTCGTTCGACGAGTACTCGGAAAACGTCGACTTAAATAGCGTCATCGCGACTTTTCCTGAAGGAGATGACCACCCAAATGATGTACCGATTAAGAAATTATCCACAGTTTTTGAAAGTTGCATGCAAGATGCAACTGAAAGTGGTAAAGCAATTGACACTTCTGATGGTATGAAAGTATTCTTAAGAATTCGCCCAAGTGATACAAATATGACTGGTACCATAAGAGTGGAATCAGACAACTCTATTATAACCACTGCTCCTGAAACATCTAAGAGAGCTCAATATACCAAGACGGAAGAGCGACACTATGTATTTTCCAGAGTATTTGGAGCCCAATCAACACAAGTTGATATCTTTGATACAAGTGTTGAACCATTATTGAATCGATTTATGCAGGGAGAAAGTTGTGTCTTATTCGCATATGGTATGACTAATGCAGGTAAAACATATACTATCCAAGGAACACCCCAGAATCCTGGACTGTTACCTAGATTAGTAAGTCAATTATTTGAAAGAATGGAATATGAAAAGCAAATAAAGTGGGACTTACAAGTATCAATGCTTGAAATATATCAAGAAAAAATATTTGACTTGTTATCAAAAAATTCCAAAAAGGATAAATTGAATATTAGAGACGGCAATGGACGTGTAGAGGTATGCAAGCTTTCCTCTCATTCCATATCATCAGCGCAAGATGCATTTAAGTTGATGAATGATGCATCAGGTCGTAGAACTAAATCAAAGACATCCCTAAACGCGTCGTCTAGTCGTTCTCATGCTGTTTACAGTTTAAGTTTAACTAAAGTTTTGAAGGGTAAAAAGCAATCGGTTGTATTTCAAGTGGTAGATTTAGCTGGAGCCGAACGCCATAATCGTACAAATGCTAATGCAGAGCAACAAAAAGAAGCAAATATCATTAATATGTCACTAATGCAATTGTGGAGATGCTTACAAGGCATGAAGAAGAGAGCTACTGACATTAACATTAACATACCATTTAGAGAATCGAAACTTACCCACTTACTAATGCCCCTAATCTCACAGGCGGGTTTAAATGGTGTCGCTATGATTGCTTGCGTTAATCCACAAATTGAAGACTACGATGAAACGATATCAATATTAGGAAATGCCTCACTCGCATGTAAAATAAAAGAAATTATAGATATTGGTAGGGTTGGTTCAACTGCACCATGTGCAAATAGTCCAGTTCCAATTGTCACAACGGCACAATTACCAAAGAAAAAAGCTGATGTTCCTCCTGCAATTCCAGTGATTCAAACTAAAACCTCTAGTATGAGAGAAAGTATTCGAAATCCAGCGGTCAACAACACCAAGTTGGCTAGTGTTAGGCCTAGTGGTTCTACTTCTGAATTAAGAACTTCAGTAGAGAATGTTATGGATGTTGATGTCGCTCCTGTTGTAGAAGTGGAAAAAATGGATGAAAGTATAGCAAATGAACTTAATGAATTACGGGATGAATTAGATAAATTAAGGCAGGAAAATCACGAGTTATTAGTACAACAATTCTCACGTGAAACTGAAATAAGAACACAAGTCGCTGAAGAAATGGCGGAAAGGAGTTCACATTTACTTAATCAGATTCAAGACTTGCAAGAACAATTGTATTCGAGGGCAACTCAGATAGATGATGTCACTAAATCATGTAAAAAAGCAAAAAAACGTCATATTGCAAAGGCTAACGAAGCAACCGCTAAGGATTTGGCTGAGGCTGAAGAAGAGCTAGAACGTCTCAAGAGTGAATATGAGAACGACATGATGCGATTGCGTAAAGAGAACGAAGTGGTGCGATCAGAAGTAGAATATTGGAAAAAGAAGTATGAATCAGCAACCGAAAAGTTAGCTGAACTTGAAAATGAATTTGAAAATGCTCAAGAAAACAACGCCAAATTTATAATTCCTGCTACCGTCACTCTAGATCCAACAGTAAATAACGCAGTAGTGTATAAATGTGCGATAAATTACTCCTACAGTGAGGAAAACAACACCACAAGCCCTAAGTCATCGCGAAGTCCACTAAGTGCTGTCAAACAGGACTCTAATTCACCTGTGGTCCTTGGCAAAGCAGCAGGATCCAAACGTAAATCAAGCGAAATGACAAAACCAACCAGTCCATTGAATAAAAATGTTCAATCCTTAAATGGTGCATTGAACTTGCACGTCTTGAATGATGAAAACGATGAAGCAGTAGCTAAAAAGAGCACTAACAACTCTGGCAACTACTTGCGTAAGCTACGATCCCATTTTGTAAGAGCATAAATCATTGTTTTGTAGGTTATTTAATAGATTGCTTGTATTCTCTTCTTTATTTTACACATATAATTATGTTATTTGATTGATTGCTGCATTAATTAGATAATAAATTAATAATAATAAACGGAAGTAATAAAAATTATTTTTTTGCAGCAGTTTTAGTTGCACCACCAGCAGGTTGAACATTTTTGGTTGCTTTGCCCAACTCAACACTACGTACGCGAGAGGCGAAATTTAATGAACAAAATGTCTCTTCCGAGTTGTAAAGGACTGGACTGACACATACTATCATTAATGTCTTACTATCTTGCGACAACGAGTCTTGTAACAGGTATGTTAATGTTGAATTTCTAAATGGAACGTGACTTTGCTTATTTGCGCGTGCTGCAATGACGTCACCAAGTGCTGACAACGATTTATTAATATTTTGTGCCTCTTTAAGCGCTTGGCCCGATGCACCTGTTTTATCTAATCTCTCCGAACCAGCTAAATCCACCAAATTCAACTTTCCACGGGTTGTTACACCTAGAGTTAAGTTCTCGGACACCACAGTAACTGTTAACATCATGTGCGAACGAGAGGAATGCTCTTTCATGTTGGTTGAAGCAGACGAACGATTACGATCAGCAACAGCTAATAAATCGATGACATTTTGTAATGATTCTACTGGCACCTGGGTTAAACCGGGAACATAATTACCTTGATCACTTTGACGAATCTCCAACTTATCACTGCTGCCACCATCAACTAACAAATCGCGAATAGCTTCGTTATAAACTTCTAATATACTAACCGATATTGTGTCATTATAATCAGCACGCCTAGTAGCACTTTTATGAAATAATTCATCCAACGCACGGGTGTTAACACCTCTATTACTCGAAGGACCACTCATTGTCCAAGTTTTACCCGAGCCAGTTTGTCCATAGGCAAATATACATACATTGAATCCATCCATTACAGATGTTACTAAAGCTGAAACCTCCTTGTAAACTGCTTCTTGAGTTGATGCCGTATCAAAAATCTCATCAAACTCCCAAACCTTTTCTCTGTTTTTTTCATTGAAAACTTTAACTTCACCAGGATTTGGAAATGAAACGCAGGCCGCATCGTCACCAAACTGCTCTAACTCCTTGGTCGTGGGAGGACGACATCTCATGAATACACGAATATTTCCTTTTAATTCTTGTATTAAATTGTGTAGCTTCTTGCGCTCTTCCACTTCCTTCTTGTACTTCTGCATAACAACATTGCTTTGTTCGAATATCGCATTCATCTTAGTAATTAGGGCACCTCCCAATTGAATCTTCAACGATTTTTGCATGTCTGAGATATCTTTTTTCGCCATTTCGGTCTGTAATTTTGACTCTTTAACCAAATTTCTTGCTGCCAAATGCATTTGGCCTAAATTCTTTAGCACTTTGTTGACATTAGTCTGTGATACTTCCATGCGGGCAATCTGTTCCATTAATTTATTTTTTTCTTGGAGTACAGAGTTTACAGCACTTTTCTTTTCTTCATTGATTCCAGCGATCTCTTTGTTTAGATCTCTTATAGAAGCTTCAAGTGCTGCCTTTTCGGAATCTTTTTGAGCGCATTCAGCAATAAAATCTTTAATTTTTTCTGATAATGTCGACTTTTCCTCGTCTTTTTGCTTTTCTAGAGCTTCCAACTCTTGAGTCATTGCTTCCATTAAAATGTCTTTCTCGGACTCTAACTTCAAGTCAGCCTCTTTCATCTTGTCACCATAATACTGCTCTAACTCTTCAACCTTTTTAGCCAAGCGATCGTCACCCTCACGTCTTGCTTGTACTAGTTGTTCTTCTAAAGAAGCAACTTTAGTTTGAAGTGAAATAAGTTGTTCCATAGAACTTTTGCTATCGCTTTCTTTGCCACTACGAATATTATCAAGTTCTGTTTGCAAAGTAGTAATTAAATTATCTTTCGTTTTAATTACCTGTTCTTTCTCACGTAGAACGATGTCATTATTATCCAACGCTTTGGCATTAGATATTTGGATTGCTTTCAAACTCTCTACTTCATTTTGCAAAGATAAAATATCTTCTTTATACTTACTTAATTCTTTGCTCATTTCAGCACTAGTGTTGCTATCTGCTACTGTTTTAACTGATTTTGAATCATTCAAAGTCTTTATTTGAGATGTCAATTCTTGATTTGTGTCCTTTAATGATTTCACTAATTCTTTAAGACGTGCATTATCTTCAAATAATTCGTCAGATTTACTATCACCATTGGATTTAGACTCATTTCTATCAATTTTATTTTTAACATCTGCTGCACCAGCACTAAAACCAGTAGCTGCCCTTAGTAAGGTCAATTCTTCGTGAAATTGTAATTGAGTAGACGTTGCATCAATACCCTCTAAATCTCCCAAATTCAAGCTGTTAATAGCATGTTTCAGCTCATCAATCTTTGAATCTTTAATGTTGAGTCGATTCAACGTATCCAACGTCTTGTTCGTCAACGATACGCATGTGGCCAGTTTATTATGAATAAATTGTTTCAAGAAAAGAGTTTGCGACTTGGACAAAAGCTTCAAGCGGTGGATTTGCTGCTCGTAATCGACTGCTTTGTCCTCCATGACTGCTGAAACTCGTTGGTTAACCACTTTTAAAAACCTACCGCCTCACGAGGCCTGTTTGCCGCGTTCCTGAAAGAAGAGAAATTAAATCTATGATTAGGGATTGATCGTCTGGTTAACTAGATTGGGAAGTAAGACGTTGCAGCTGGAAAGATGTTGATGAACTTGATTGAATTTGATTGAATTTGATTGAATTGAATAAATTTCACACATGATAAATAGGAGGAAATTGAAATGAATTGAAGGAAATTCTAATAATAGTAACATATTTCTCTGTTTATTAAAAAAAATATCTGTTGTCACTGTGTTATAGAAATAATACTGAGGCCGGGTTCCTGTAGGACCGTTAAAAACAGCGATTTCACTGTCCTAAGTAAATATTGACATGGCTGACGACGAGTACTCGCTACAGGACTTGCTTTCCTCATCGGCCACTGCCCATGCGCGCTCTAAGACGCCGGTCAAAGACTATCGACCATCCATTTACAATAATCCGAAGGATAGTGAGGGAAATGTAGACGTATTTAAGTACACAACAAATTCAGATATTTCCCAATCAAGAATCGATTATTTAGAAAAACAACGGAATGAATATGTCGAGAAGTTGCATAAGAAAAATGAACAGTATCGTACAAAGTCATTAAAATTGGAGGCTATAGAAGGTCAATTAAAGCTAGTGGAAACGGATAAATTCGAGTTAACAAAAGAATTAGATAAATTAAAGAATGAAATGGGGATTATGAAACTAGATAACGAAAAGTTAAATAATGAATTAATTGCTAAGTCAAAAGAGATGGAGTCTCAGTTAAGAAAACTCGCCACGATGGATGAAATTATTGCTAAAAATAACGTTTTAACAATTGAACTAAATAAGAAGCAAGATCAGTTTAACGGTCTCAACGTTGAGTATATGAAGCAATTAGATAGTCATAATCAGTTGTCACAAGATTTATCAACATATAAGAATAATGAAATACAATATGAGACTAAAATTGCTGATCTGCAGCAAGGTTTAAAGAACAAGGAAGAATTGGAAAAGACTATTCAAGCGCAGATTGAGGAGATTGATCATTTGAACTCGATGTTGAACGACATTGAAAGTGAAAAAGAAGTATTAGAAAAAACTATCGAGGATGGTAAAGCATTGTTTTTGTCTGAGAGAAGTAGATACAAGAAGGATATCGATGAGTTGACTGAATGCTTAGAGGAAGCAAAAAAAGCAGAGAAAATAGCTAAAGAAAATTCATTACGCCCACTAACAGACGATGAATTGTGCGGCTCGGTTGCTATCTCTGGAGATAGAAATTTGGTAAGAGTTATAGAGGAATTAAGACAAAAATTGATCCAGTCAGAAGCATCCCGGAAAAAATTACACAATCAATTACAAGAGTTGAGAGGTAATATACGGGTGTTCGTCCGATGTAGACCATTTTTACGTTATGATGGTGAAGAAAGTACCCATAATGACTCTGTGCAAGTTCAAGAAGATAAAAGTTGTGTGAAGTGTCATAAGGATGGTAACAGTGTGTCTACTTTAAGTAGAGGAACTACCTCCACACCACTTTATACATTTGACAAAGTATTCAACATGGCATCATCTCAGGATGATGTTTACAATGAAGTTCAAGATCTAGTTCAATCAGCATTAGATGGCTATAAAGTTTGTATTTTTAGTTATGGCCAAACAGGTTCAGGTAAGACGTTCACAATGACTGGTGAACGACAGGGGAAATTACGTGGTATTATACCACGTGCAGTTGAGCAAGTAATATCGAATGTGATTTTAATGAAAGAAGATGGCTGGACGATAACTGTAACTGCTTCGATGGTGGAGCTGTATAATGAGGAGTTAAGAGATTTATTGACAACTGCTGGAAGTGTGAAACAGCAACTAAAAATTTCAAATCTTTCGGGTAAAGTTACAGTTGCTGGGCTAACTGCTCTTGAAATCAATACAACTAATTTAATTATTGGAATGCGCCAATTAGAATCGCTGTTAGATCAAGCAGCACGTGCTAGAACTACCGCGTGTACTGGAATGAATGAAACAAGTAGTAGAAGCCACGCATTATTCATGCTTGATATAAATTGTCGTCATGCAGATGGTATCACTCAAATGCAGGGCGGTCTTCGTTTAGTTGACTTGGCTGGTTCAGAGAGACTTGATCGCACTGGTACATTAAATGACACCACCAGATTAAAAGAAACAGTCAACATCAACAAGTCCTTGTCGTGTCTTGCTGATGTGTTTTTAGCGCTGAATACCAAAGCGCAACATGTACCTTTTAGAAATTCAAAATTAACAATGCTTCTACAAGACTGTTTATCAGGCGATGGTAAAGCGTTGATGTTTGTAAACGTTTCGCCAACTCAAGCTTCGTCGCAAGAGACAGCATGTTCATTACGATTTGCAAATCAAGTGAATCAAGTAGAATTAGGAAAAGCAACTAAAAATATTTGCATCGGTTTACAACCTGCTCAATCGAGTAAATCGGCTGCAAATGCACCAACTGTCGCCAAAAAAGCTATAGTTAATGAAGAGAACACTAATTTGACCATAGAAAACGAAAATATCAATCCAAATGTTGATAACTTACCAGTACCACCACCTTCCAAGACACAGATACAAAAAGTAATCCAAACTGGAACCAAGAGGATGTCCACCATCAGTATGAAACCAATGCCGGTGACTAATGAAGGCGTTGCTGCCCCAATAGCTGCGCCGACTGATACCCAACAACAAGCGAAACGTCAAAGAACTGCAGATGTGTCAAGATGGCGATGAATTTTTAAAATACAAAAAGTTTACAATAATTTATGATAATTTTTAAGCCAGTTTAACGAATAATAAAATAAATTTATATGCCACATTCGTCTTACCGGCTTTATCCATCCACACTTTATTCCCAATCTCATAACACTCGAAAGCAAGTTATCACAGAATTACAAATTTACAATCATTGACTAAGCGTCGTTCAAAGCGTCTTCTACATATGCCACGGCGCTTTCATAAATGGTCAAATAATATCCACTCTCTCCGTACAATTGATCTGGATGACACAATCCCCAGAGCAAATCTTTGTTGAATATTGGATGCAGCAACCCAGATCTGCACAACACAAAAATAAAGATTGGTACCAAGTCATCAGCACCTAGAACTGCGTCGTGCTTGCCTTTCTTTGATAGCCTTGGAATAACCTCATTTTTATATTCGGCGTAAATAGCTTTTGCTGCTCTGACTATTGCATTTAATCTAGTCGATGGTGTTGGGTTTCTCTCCACACCCTCTAATTCAAATATAGCTGATTTCCATCCTAATGAACTTACATTATCCTTGGGTATCCCCCAATCACCTTGTGATCGTTTTGCAAGCTCGTTCATCTTACTGACCAACGCATGCTCTCGCTTGATGAGCTCCGGAGTTTGAATAATTGTTAAAATATTTTGATTTAAATGAGTAAAAATAGACTCCTCAACGACGGTGAAAATAATAAAAGATATACTGATTAAGGTGTTCTCATCAATGTTGTTCAAATCACTAGTCGGAGTCAAGCCATACAAAACCGCGTCATAGTATATAGCCGATAAGTGTACACCTCTATTCATAAAAATATATTCATGCATACCCTCAATCCACATTCGTATATCTGTAAGCCCTTGTTCTTGCTTGAATGATGCAATGAAATGACGCCGAGTATTGCCCTCCGGCGTGGATTCATCATATAAATAACTTCTTACAGCTGATTGCACTTTAAACTCAGCTGTACCAGGTTCAATCTTTAAAAAACTGTGTGACAACGCCGTTTCTGTGCCTGCATCATCTTCTGCAGATTCAAGTACATTGTTTGAATTATCCTCATTTTGAGTCGGTAACAACCGATTCTTTAATGTTTTGGCAAAGGTTAGGTAGTTGCTTGTGCCTGATTTGGCGTTATCTGTCGATATTGCATCAATTATAGCCAGCATCGCGTCGGTAGAATGCTCAATATTTGCAACCGACAGAGTCGATTTTTCTAACGCTGTTCGCACTTGAAGCCTTGTAGTAATTTGTTGACATATGTGACACGCAAATGGGGTTATATACGTATAAGATCGATTATCGGATTTGAATGATAGTGTTACGGATTTGCTGTCACTACTTAGACTTAGTTTCAACACATCGAAGTATGTGTAAACTTTGGTAACACCCGTGCCGTCTTTTAATGCTAAAATATGCTGCTCTGTAAGCTTTAACTTCCGATTGTACTTCTTACCAAAAGTGTTGACTTTGACCACATCAAAGGATTCATCCACTAACCATTCTGGCCATTTTGGCTTTACATGCAATATATTAGATTTGTTGGTAAATCGCATTGCTCCTTGAACAGGAACTATAGTTGAAAGATGTCGTGCCCATCTAGTAGAAATACGATTATTGGTTGATGAAATTGATTGTAAATCGCTAGTATCCATTGTCATGCCTGATCTTTTATTTGTCGCGAGTGAGTCTTTGTCATCATCTTCATCATTTGTATCTGTAGATTCGTAACTTTCACTAGACGCGATAGATCCTCTAGATTTTATACCTCTTACCATTACTAGTTCTTGGTTTGCCTCTATTTGTGACCTTCGTCTTGCCAATTCGCGAATAACTTCAGGATTTTCATCAGATAAATATAATTCTGGCTTTACTCTTATGTTCTCTAACACCTCCGGAGTCAGTAAATCTGGATACTTTTCAGTCATTTCGACCTCGAAATCATGATACTCCTCCAACAAATGACCCCAATCATGTGTCAACGAGAACCTCCCACCTGAGTTTCTATGGGGGTGTAAACTTTTTCTATTTTCATTTACTTTATGCTTCATACTACTCATTCCACTTGATGTTGGACTTAATCGTTCAGTTAGTTTTGAATTAGTTCGTTTAACAAAATTTGGCACAAAATCATTGTCATTTGTTTCTTCATCACGGATAGTAAAGCATAATGGATTTTCAATTGATAGATTTAAGCCGAAACTAGAATTATTGACAGGAGCACTATCCCTGTACGGCATCGCTGTTTTCAAGGATCCCCCATCAATAATAGGAGTTAAGTCCTCACGATGACAGCTACTGAACAGAATACAACAAGATTCCATCAGCCTCTCTTGTAATTTGCACAATCTTCTGTAAGTTAGACAACAATATGGACACAGTGATTCACAAAAATCGTGTAACTTAATAAGAATTGGTATCGCTAAACTTGGTCTCCAAGCCAAGCAACTCTTCGTACACGACGCTACACTATCTCTGCACAGGCCGCACGTGCGCCTTCGGTACATCCAACTGCGAAACCTCTCTATCCTCGCCGATTAGCTCTTGAGCGAAGGTAGAGATACGGTGAAGCATTTCCACACCGTTAAAAAAAATTGATCATTCATTATAAATTGATCATTTTTCATCGGTTGTGCTGGATTTTGAGATGGAAGTAGGGAATAATAATGCAAACCGACGAGTTGCAAAGAGAAGAGGCATTTGCTTTTATATTTTGGGATTTCCCATTCTGCTGATAGCAATTGTTATTGGAATATTATGTAATAAGAAACATGTTTCTTTGGATCGAGAATATGTCAAGACTATCTTGCAACAACGAATGAATTATATTAAAAGCAAGGCTGGTATTGATTTTAATAGAGAATTTCCATTATTTGGTAGCGTTTCTGTGGTTACTGGGACAACATCTGGTTTAGGAAAGGAAATTGCTAGAGAGCTGTATTCATTTGGATCAACTGTGTATATTACTGGCAGATCAATAGAAAAAATTAATGATGCAATTGAAGATATTAAGAAGTCATATCCTACTAGTATTGGGACTCTCGAAGTAGGCATTCTTGATACTTCCGATTTTGACAGTGTTCAAGATTTTGTAGCGAAGTACAAGTCGAAGCATAGTTCTATTGATTTTTTGGTAAATAATGCTGGAATTCATTACGCATCATATCCTGGTGATTACATGATTAATTATCACGAGGAGATAAAGTCAAAACATGGATATGATTTAGCTTTTACCACTAACTATATGGGACATTTTTTATTGACCAAGTTGATGTTACCATTATTTTTGAATAATAACGATGGTAATGTAGTTGGTAGAAGGATTTTAAATGTTGCATCTTCTTATCACATGGGCAGTGATGGTACTATGCTTCAAATTAAATCTCATAATGGTTCAATGTCGCATAATGCTTTACCTGATGCTGCGAGAACAGATATTTTACAGCATTACCATAGAAAAAATTCATATTCGAACAACAAATTGGCTCAAATACTTCACAGCAATGAGCTACAAAGTAGGTTGAACATGGATAAAAGTGATCTTAAGATCTTGAGTACTTGCCCTAATTGGGTCGCCACCAACATATTTCCTAAGACGGCACCTGGTCAGTTTGTTTATCGCAATGCATTTCCTGTTAATGCTGCTGTAATTGGACCTTTATATGCTTTATTTTCGACAGATATAAATGGCGGAGAATTCGTTACTAATTCAAGAAATTTCTGGACTGAGCAATCCTGGTCACCACAATTAATGCGTTTGGTAACTAAATTAGGAATTCGAAATGCGGTTACTGATATCTTAGGGATGTATTTACTTATGTTTCAATCATATAGTTATGGGCCAACTATCAGTACCGCATCTACTGAAAGTAAGGATGAAACCTTAGCTAAGGAGCTTTATGACTGGACTTATGATGAACTTCGTCGGCTTGGATACTTGCAATAAACTTTAATTCGTAAAAACACTCTACTGGGTGTGTAAATAAATTTTCAATTAATGATTACATTTTCAAAAATGTTTACAATTCGATATCAAAATTGACTTTTGTTGCTATGGGTATATCATATAGTTGTAAGAATTTCCGTCATGCCAACTTCGTTCAATTGGAGTCTTTCGTTTCATCTACGAACAATTCTTTACTAACTGGTACTTCTGCCTCAGTAGTTCCTGGAGTTCCCGGAGTTAGTTGTTCAGCTGTTTGTTTAGGTTTTACCGGAGTTTTAATTGTTACCAGACTACTGCAATAGTTAGGATCAGCTTTTACCCTATTAACTAGCTCAGAAATACTATCGGTATAATATTTGGCTTCTTCCTGATCTTTACAACTAAATTTAATACTACGCTCGGCATTCTTTGACTGAATAATTACTACAGTATCTGTTTCAGGTGAAATAAATACCTTTTCTATTTCACTTACAGCATCAATAACATCTTTTTTACCAGTAAGTGACAGTCTAATTTTTTTTACAGCAGCACTCAATCTAGCTGACCAATAAAGTTCACCTTCGCCACTTAGTTTGATGATTTTACCTTTTTCAGAAGATTCCCCTTTAATTAATTTTACAGTAATGCCATCAGTGCATAAGCACTTGATAAATGTATCAAAATCTCGAACAGGGGCAGGTTCAGTAATTGGGTTCTCCTCAGCTGGGGTTGGCGCTTCCTTAACAGGTTCTGGTGCATTAGTTGCCTGCTTTAGTGATTCTACAACAGGTGCTTGTTCAACTACTGCTTGTTCTACGACTGGAGATGTGACAGCTATTGGTGCTGTTTTATCATCATTTTGGACAGGAGTATTTGAGGATTCGACCGCATTTTTCGTTGTAAGGGAATATGTTATGGCCAATGTGACCACCACCACGATCACAGTGGATACCCCTATTTTATCTGCATATGCATTCAAAATTGCCACGTAGTCCATCGGAGTTGCGGGTGTGCGTGGCGATTGATCACTTTTGGTTCCACAAACCAATCCCGTAAAATCTTTTGACGT
>JACCDO010824287.1_pt1 | contig 15481 bp, 15 predicted proteins | sample 7446101 | NCBI WGS metagenome assembly JACCDO01 (sample SAMN15323440, study PRJNA562643) | freshwater metagenome | isolation source: river surface water | place: USA:Blue River Watershed | collected 2017-08-16
ACTTTGCGTTCCTCAGGCCGCTGTCGAAGAATCCGTCCTACGGCTTGTTCAACTGCCGATTTTGGCGTGGCCAGAAGCACAGTATTGAGTGTAGGAACATTGAATCCCTCGGCTGCCATGGCGAATGTTGCGAGAATAATGCGTTTCCCAGCGGATATCTCGAGATCCTTTTGTTTCATGGCTCCTACATAATATCCAATCGAAGTATGCCCCTTCAGTTTGAGTCCGGCTTCGAAGGCGGCCAGGTGTTCCCGTCGATCCGACAAGATGAGAAGTTGTCGATCGGGTTCGGCCTCCAAGTGGCCGTGGATCCAATCAAGGAGTGCCTGGGTGCGTGGGGCAAAGTCGGCAATCTGGTTGAGCAGGCGAGCCCGCACTACTTCTCCTTTCCAATCCAGGGGGGGTTCAGCGTACGCATCATCCGCCGCAGTAAATCGCAGGGCTTCCACACGAACCGAGGTATCCTCGTCGCGACTGGCGATTTGAAAGACAATCGGCCCCAGAAACCATTCAAATACCTTGGACAAGCCATCGGTTCGCTGGGGTGTTGCTGTAAGACCTAACATTGCTCGACATTGAATGCGTTGGAGAGTCTGTGAGAAATGTTCGGCGGCCAAATGATGTGCCTCGTCGAATATGGCGAGCCCGAACCCACTAAACATTCCCGAAGGATAGCTACGGGAACAAATGGTTTGAATCATGGCAATTGCACAATCGAACCCCTCTCCAATTTCGCATTTTTCACCTTGTATTCGACCAATGCGAATGCCTGGAACCAGGGCTTTGAGTTCCCCTGACCACTGATTCATTAGAAACTCCTTGTGCACCACAATGAGAAAGCGTTTCCGTAGTGTCAAGGCAATTCGAATGGCTGTAAAGGTTTTTCCGTACCCGCAGGGCAAACAAATCAATCCACAATTCCCTGCATCCGCAAATGCTGCCATAGCAGCGACTTGGTGAGGTCTAGGAGACCCACCAAATACGAGCTCGGAACGGAGATCCTCCCCATCCGGCATAGCATCCCCCTCTGCTGGTCCATACCGTTTTGTAGCCCATGAACGGGGCAAATACCATCGCGTAGGCGATTCCATATACACCTTAAATGGCGAAACTGTTCCCGCATAGGAAGGAGGAACTTGGGGCGTACATGTGAGTGCCCGTTGCATTGCTGCGGTTTCCGTGGGGTTTAAAGACGACTTGAGGATCGCATACCCTTTTGTAGTAAGTACGCGTGAAGGAGTAGACATGGGGGGAGAAGAGAAGGGGGAAGGATGTAGGAAATGCAGGAATGTATAGGGGTAGATTCAAATTTCATGAACCAAAAAAGAGATGAACCCCACAGAATCCCTACTCGTTCTAGGAATTGCCGCGTTGGCAACTGCCATTGCTGTAGGTGCAATGACTGTTCCTGTACCCCTATTGCATTCTTCAGTATCCCAGGCATTCATGTTAGTCATTGCACTAATACTCTTCTCCTATTCCCCGGTAGTTGGTATTTCTGCACTTGCCCTCTTTGCGATTATTATGTTTCACCGCAATGTTCAAAAAACTGTTCAATATAGTCAAACTTTGAATCAGATGAAACAGTATATAACTCCGGCGAATACCGGCGATGTAGGGGGATTTGACATGATGCAAAGTGAACAAAGGGATATCCAGAAGTTCCAGGATACCTACGAGGCATATCAATCTGAGGGAGAAGTTATGCAGCCGGTCGAGGAGGAGTCTGGTATGTATCCTGAACGTTCCACACAATCCGAGGAAGATAAACGTACCGAGACCTATATGTATCGCCCTGGTCCTGATATGGGAGAGAATACATTTGAACCTGTTGGAGACAGTATTGATTCAAAATATGCCGCGTTTCAATATTAGACTTTTTAAAACGATATTCCATCATTCCATCATTCTTATTTGATAAGAATGATGGATGAAAAAATCAAGGATGTGATTATGCCGATGTAGGACCGAGAGATTTCATATACCCACGAACTGTATTATTTGCAAGTTCACGTTTGATGTTTCGTTTTTCCCAATTTTCACAGGCGTATTCCCAGGTAGCGGGTGAATATTCACCGTAAGCTCCGCGGGTTTGGGCATACGTGAGGGCAGATGTAGGAATACAGGACTCATTCAGTCGGAAACAGACGGGAATCGAAACGTTCTTTAGATCAGGGATTTTGTAATAGTCGGCTTCACGCTCGCCAAGTTGATAACTTACTTTTTGGAAGAGTTCGCGATTCGAGGAATCTTTGGGACATGCTGCATCATCAAATGCTGCCAAGGCATCACATCGTTGTTCCCCTGTTTGTATAGGCCCCTTAACAATACAATAGTTGGTTTTATCCCGTAAATCTTCTGTAGAGCATCCAAATCCCTGTCCTTTAATCACTACGGGATTCTTACAACATTTTGCGGCGTCATCGGATTCCAGGGCATAGTTGGGAAGACTAGATGGACAGGATTGAAGACTTGCGGTATCCAGGGTTGTTTTCATAAGTGTGCTACAGAGAGGTAAAGTTCGTTTAGGATTTCTGGGATCTTTGACTTTGGGTGTCATAGAACAGAGAGCATCGAGTGCTGAACTGGAACATTGATGGGTGTAGGGATTAATGGATCCCTTACAACACAGTGAATCTCCTGCGGGAGAATGAAAGGGTGTAAATCCTACAGGACATCGTACAATACCAAACAAAGCAGGATTACTTGAACTAGGACCTTTTGAAACATTCGAACTTGGTTGTAGGGTTTGAAATCCTTCTTTCTGTCGAAATACACCAAACGCAGCCAAGAAAAGAATGGCCGCTAGCAGACCTCCAAATACCCAAAGGGACACCCAAAGGGAGTTCATTTGAATAGGGAACGGAAATTAGGATTGTTGGGTTAGAGCCTGTTTTACGGCTTTTTCTGCCACTTTCTTACATGGTTCGGGTATTAGTTTCTTCAGTGCACTGTCCGCAATCGCCAAAGACTTTCCATAGGCAGAAGAACTGTAATGTTTTAATGTTGCCATGTAATTCGTTTCTGTTGTTCGGAAAACCCATACTACTAAGAATGCAATAACAACTAGACCAACTATAACTCCCAACACGATTCCTAGAATTGTTTCAATATCAGAGCCTTGAATTGTTGCCGTTGGTTCTGTACCAGTATGCTCTGCAGCTTGTGCTAATTCCCTGTCGAGCGAGGTATCTCCTCGAAGTTCTTTACCTCCAACATAAATCAGTCCGCCTGAAATATCCCGTTTTTGATCTAATGGACGACATTTCACTTGTGCTGTTTCCACATATCCATTGGCAACTTTGCGTGTTTCGGAAGTAGAGGCCGAGGTAATTTGAATAGAGGGGATGTACGAAATGAGAGAGAGTTTGTTGGAAACTGTTTGTGCATTGGGTGGACCTGATACATACCCATTTGCTTTTGTTAGTTTTGTTTTCAATCTGTCTAAATCGTTAATATTAATATACGCAGGTTCAGTTGCTACCATATAATACACGGTATTTCCATCTGCTCCACAGCGTGTTGATGTTCTTTCTCGCAAGTCCTTTCCCGCATAGTTGAGAAATCCAGTTGCCTCTGACCACAAGGATGTAAATAAGGGACGTGATCGTTGAACAAAGCCAAGAGTGGCAAAGTACTCTCTTCCCTTACCACTTCCAATGAGTACTGGAATACATATACAACGAATATCGGTTGCACGTTTTTCACTTTTAAAATAGATTTGCAATTCAGCATCACCCTTAACCAAATCTTCTATACCTGACTTCCTAACAAGTGCATGAGCACCTGGAACAATAAGTCGAGTTTCTATCCAGTTATGACTTATCGAATTAACAACCAAAACATTTGAAGAGGAACCGGCAATACTGAATCCGTCAGAAACAACATCTAATGTTTCTGTTCCAGATAGGATAGCTGAAACTTTGTAGGTATCCGAAGAGGATTGATTGCGTTGTATAGTACTGATTTGGGCCGTTGTTAGAGATATCGGAGATTCACTGCATTTGAAGTAAGTCTCTGATATATTCTTTGTGTTGCGTGTTGCAGGAGCCATCCCTTGAAATCCTTCCATTATTCAAGGACATAGACATAGTTATACTGTAATTTACACATATTCAATTAACGTGAATGAATCTAAATTGGTATATACCGCGGTGTGGAATATCGATATACACTTGCTATATAGCTTTGCCCCAAAATAGGGACACCTACTGAATCACCTTCGGAGATTTCTTGACAACCGGTGTCATCATCGCATTTACGACGTTGAAACTCCACAGGAACCTGTACAGGGTTCATGCCGTCTGTGTGCGTATAGTAGTTCCAGCGATCACGATTGGCTACTGTTTTGCGACCAAAGAGGGGGAGGATAGTGCGTGTAGGGCTTGCAGAGGTTTCGGAACCACCGGGTGCTGTTAGAACACCAACTTGTTGAAATTGTTCAGGGAGTCCACGCGTCATTTGATTAATAGGGATTGCTCCAACTCCAGCACTGAGAGGAGGGGATCCACGGAGATCGGGTGGTGTTTCATAGGATCGTTCAGGAGCCATGGGAGAAAAACGGGGATCAACTGGAGTATCAACAGATACAGATATTGGTGTAGGATTTGATTGTGGTATAACAACAACTGTGGGTTTTGTTGGTGTTTGGGATTTAGTCCAGACTTGATACGCCAGGAAGCCCAGCACACCAAGAAGGAGAAGACACACCACAAGAGTTCCAGAATCCATACACCAAACGCCAGGAGGACAGGAAGATCCTCCTACCATACGGGCGAGCCGCGATGCAACGCGCTTTCGAGCAGCCATTCTATTGTGGGTCTATACAAACCTATTTGGATTTCTTGAGTTGATATCGCGCCAATTCTACTGGATTCATAGTGGCCAGAGTAAATCGTTCTTTCCATGTTGGAATATCGAGGAGTGTGGAACTCAGGCGTTTTATAGGACCTTTGACAGACTGTACAAGGTTAAACGCGAATTCATCGGGGCTGATTGCATCTTCTGTTTGAAATCCTTCTTTTCGTTGGTGTAGGATCATAAGAATGATCACTACAACAACACAACCGAGAAGCATGAGCGACACGTGTTTCATTTTAATTTAGTGTGGGATTAGAGGAACCGAAATAGGACTGGAACATATCCATCATTTGTTTACCGTCCTGAATAAGAGGTTTGAGAGTCTGTAAGGTTCCCATAAGTTGTTTCTGGGTTTCCATGAGTTCCTGTGTATCTTTGGTCATAGCAGCAATTTGTTCAGGTTTCAAGGATTTGTAGGCGTTCATAAAGGTTGTTCCAGCATCGAGGTGGAATTCCTTATCGTCTCCTTCGGCCGCTGGCATTTTGTACTTTTTTCCGAGTTCAAACATCTCTGCAGGACGATCTGCATGATCGGGAGGCGGGACCTTTTTTGCCTTGGCTTTTTTGGGTTTCTCTTCCTTGAACTCTTCTTCGACCTCCTCTTCCTCCTCTTCCTTAGTCTGGAATCCTTCGTGGGTAGGTTTGTTGAAAAAATACACGGCAAATGCCATAATTGCACCCGCCAATATGGACCCTGCTAAATCTCCTACACTCAATGAATACAGAATCATAGCAATACCAAGACCCAGTACAATGTTATGAGTGGCCCGTAGATAAAATAAACCAAATCCGGTTAGAATAAATACAAACGCAGCCCCATAGACTGATTGTGTTTCTATCTTCGACACAGTTCGCGCCATTTCTACTTTACAGTCCGAACTTTTTAACAAGTGTTTGATACATCATGTAGAAACCAGCAGATACTGCAAAAAGCAGAAGGAACCCAATCCATGACATGGATCCACCGACTTTGTATGCCCATGGTATATATTTTCCCAACCATGTATGAAGTGCCGGGAGTGAGAAGAAACATACAAGTATTCCTACAAGTAAAGCATCACGCGAGTTATCAAACATTTGCGACCAACTGTTTTTCTTCGGGGCGATTTCCAAGGGTTGTTTTGGTGGTTGTACCGGCTCGTATTGGGCTGTAAAACGTTCTTGTATTGGATCACGATGCATTGTTTGCATTGGCTGCATAGGTGGCATGGGTTGCATAGGTGGCATTGAAGGCATCGCGGGCATTGAAGGCATCGCGGGCATTGAAGGCATCGCAGGCATTTCGGGTTCTAAGGCATTCATATCTGCCATAATAGCATTCATTGCTGCCTGATCTGCCTCATACTGAATAGTTCCAGATTCAATATCATCGAGGGACGTTCCTTCTGACATCTTGTTGGAAGGAACGGGGAAAATTCGTATACTTCTCGCACGCACACGGTTATTTATAGTCCGCAAAACTCACAGTGTCGACTACGGAAACAGTTCCTTCCTTAGGACATTCCAAAGGTTTAGTTTTGAATTCTACACACTTGTTTCCGAATTGATACACTGCGTCTCGAATGTCCTGAATGGGTGGTCCACGAACAATAACACATTCGGGTCCATTACAGATTGGGCGAAACATAGCAGCTACTCCAAGTCCCAACACAAAACTTAAAAGTGCAGCGATATTCGGGACTTCCATGAGTTTCATAAAATCAACCATACTCCTAATAGGGACTATCATGTTACGTTTTTTCAACAATATTCAATTCTTTCCTCTATTGTTAGGCTTTTCCATTGGTCTATTCTGTATTTATGTGCTGAAGCCTGCACCCGTTGTTGTTGTAAAATATCCAAATCTGGATAATGCAGCAACAACTATTTATCGGGATCGTAATGGAACTTGTTTTCAATACGAGGTTGCCCAGGTAGATTGTGATAAGGAAGAGGATCGTATTAAACCATACCCACTCCAATGAGGGTTGCGAGGTTTAAAGAGGTATTGTACGATCTGCGACGGAAAATTGCAGTTGCTTCCCTAGGAACAGCGGAGGCTTCTTATTCACTTGTTGTTGGAAACGAAATGTATATTCTATATTTCTTCGTTCCTTATCGAGATTTGCAAGTTCTTTTTGCAACTTACCCACTTCCAAGGCTTTCTCCGATCGATCAGCGTCTGCCTGTTTCCATTCTAAGACAGCAGCCAATAGTTGTGTTTCCTTTTGTCTGTAGGTAGCTCTGGCATTTTCAACAGCTCCTATACGATCTTCACGAAGAGATTGTAGACGCGTTGCAGCAGAAGCCCGGAGTTGTGCATTCTCGCCATAGAGAAGATACGCAATTGGGTCAAGGCCTTTTTGGGTATCCGTCATTCGTTTTTTTATGAGGGAGTAGGAAAGAATGAATGCCGGTGTATTTTACCCCCTGCTCTTTTTGGCTGCCATCCTAACCGCCGTTCTTCCCTTTGCAGTCTTGTTGGGTGGTATGAATATACTGGGAATTGAGGGTCTGGATACCAGACTCTTAATCGCCTACTTTGTAGTTGCCGCCATTCTTGGATATGTCATTAGTTTTGGAAGTTTCGCCATTTTCCAGAAATCAAATTGCGATGAAGTGAAGAATTGGAAACAGGTATCACTAAATGCCCTACTTTCTGTAGGAATTCAGTTAGCGATTCTGGGACTTGTTATGGGAGTTCCTTGGTTCCGTCGTGTTGTTACGCAAATTATTCCTCCTGACACACCCGAACCAGTCCAACAATCCCTCGCATACGCATATTATGCATTTTGGTCCACATTAATGGGTGTAGGAATTGGGGGAACTATGTCATCCTCTTGTGCAGCAAAGGAAGAACCAATTGCCCTCCCAGTTGCCTTGCCTCCTATTTCTGTTCCTCTCAAACCACCCACTCTGCCAACAGACTAGGTTCCAGGTGGAGCAGTTCCATAATAAATATACCGTGGTGCACCGGAACTATAAGGATCCAATATGTAGTATCCGGGAACCTTGGGGACTTCGGAGGATGGCATATTCATCATAGGTACTTGACTTATAGGCTGCATGATCGATGCAGTCGGTGGGGGACTCACAGTCTGTACTGTATTGGCGGAAGGTACCTCGCTAGACTGCAGAACAATTGATGCAAACATCATAGAAAGTAAGGTAGCGATCGCATATGCTAGAACCGCCCAGACAATTGCAAACATCCAAAATGGAAACACTGTCGCATTTTTTTGCAATCCAAACTCCTTCCACATACCGTCGTCGCGAAACATTGTTTTTGGACGAAGATATAGAATTACGGCAATCCCAATCATGTAAATAGAGATCGCATACCAAATCGCGGTCATCCTCTATTATGAACGAGGTTTAACTTAGTTATATCCAACCACGAATCATTCCAGGGAATAACAACACGTCTATCGGGAGGAGACCATCGTCCTGTTGGAAATTCCCAGATTTGATAGACTTCAAAACGAGGTACTTCAATTTGCGACCCTATATGTACATGTACAGATCCTTCGGAACAATTGAGATACTGTGTTTGAAAAAACGGCGTCCACTGGGCTTCCCACACCATTCCTTCTCGTCGAATCCATACTTTATCCATTCTTTCTGTTAAGAAACCTTGACCTCTTTAGGGGATGTACGCAATTGTAGGCGGTATTTTACTGACTGTTGTAGAGGCTATCGGAGATTTTGCCCTTAAGAAATATGCCATAGGTGGACCCTTGGGATTTCTTGGGTTAGGCATTGGAGTCTATGTAGCTCTTGCAGGTATGTTGGCCGTACTGTTTAAACATATGGGATTTGCAATATTAAACGCATCCTGGGACGGAACCAGTAATATTCTGACAATGTTGTTGGGAGCCTTTGCATTTCAGGAAACTTACACTATTCGTGAATGGGCAGGAATGGCCTCAGTCGCCCTGGGCCTCTTTTTGATCAATGGGGCGAAATCTGCCTAAAACCATACATACCGGACAAACGCCACAGTGAGCGAGGTTAGGAAGATAAAGTTGTTGAATCGATCTGCTTCTGCACGCGTTGGAGAATATCCTAGTCTGTGCAAAAGAGGTCGAAAGAACTCGGGACCCCCTTCAATAGGAGACTGAGAGACCCACACACCTGTACGAAAGAAGTGTTCAATCTTTGTTAAAATACACATCCCATCCCAGTCATTCCAATCAAAAAAGATTGCCAGGAGAAACAAAATAAAGTAGGGAAGGAATTTTCGTGGAAGACATGGCCCGATTAATACAACAACAAACATAAGAAGATGAACGAATCGTGTTATGTTTGCCAAAACAGGGGAGATCATTTTAATAGAACGTGCGTTTTCGTGTTTTTCTGCCAATTTTTAATTGGCATCTTCATCCTGTTGGACACGATGGTCATTCACGCCAACCGCCGGTGCCTCTACACCAAACTGCATGAATCCAAAGGGATTCTCGGCACCCGCCCCAACAATACCGGTTATATCTCCGTCAAATTCGGGTAGACCCATACCGGCACGCTGTCCCCGTTCGAATTCGAAGAAGTCCGCATCATATTGGAACAAGTTCTTCATGGTTCCTACAGCCCAGTCGCCAATCTTGAGACGTTTCTTAATCAATTCCACCTTACGCATATCACGATCCAGGTCATCGAACCGTTTAATGAAATAGGCCTTTTCACGTTCTTGGCGGGATAAGAGTTCGTCCTGAATTTTTTTGGCCGAGAGTTGGTATTTCTGGGATTCCGCGGCAGACAATTGCAGCAAGGAGACGCACCAGGATTGGAAGAATCGTTGGAGAGGCTGTTGGATATCAGGGGAAACCTCAGTATACAGAGGACTGTTCTCAAACAGCAATGTTGAAATTGCAGTGTACACTGTCCATTGAAGAATAATGGCAGTTTCACCGCCTGTAAATCCCGTGTAGGAACTTGTGGGACGCATCTCTTGAATCCAGCTTTGCATCCATTCGCCGAGCCAGGTAGTGCAACTTTGCAGAGCCTTGCGTCCTGCATCTTGTGCAACGGAACTTAGCCCTGCAAAAGAATCTATGCCTTTCTGAAGAATTGCATTGTGTTTGGACCAAATATCTTGCAGGAGTTTCTTGTGGGATGGGGCAACCGAGGGAAACCAACGAGTAATAAAGAGTTTCTCATTCATATACCCGTGAATCATTTGCGAACTAGGAACTACAAACATATGTAGGAGATTTCGGGCATTCAGAGCACCATCCGAATCCGCCGTAAGTTTCTTTAGACCCTCCATTGCATTTTGAATCGCCGTTATGTTAATTTCGGTTGGCCGTGATCCCAACAGTTCACGCATACGTAGTTCAATACGTTCGGCTAAGCTATCGACGGCGGTTGAAAAATGCCGGAACATAATGTTCCGTTCACTGGATTCATAGACTTTGTTTGCAAGAATTTTTGTAGAGACTTGTTGGAGAATTGTCCATTCTTGAACTGCCGAGGAAAATACGGGAATACGCAATAAGATTTGCCGATATGCCTCGAGAATTTCAGGAAGTGGATTGGGTCCCGCATATTCATGGGGATATACGATTTTACGGGTATGAATAGCATCCTCTAGAGCATGGAATGTTTCCTCAGAAACAATGCCTTGAAGAGACTGCATAGCCATTGTACGTCGTGTTTCCTGCATTTCATCCCAGGCCTTGGCGAATTTCTTGCCATCTGATATTCCCAAGTTCGAAGGTGTGAGATATTCGAATTCTTTGGGAAGTTGATACGCACATCGACGGCATACAAAGTCCTCCCCAAATTCATGCGGATTTCCCATGTTATCCCCGTGAAAACAATTCTTCAGGAAAAGACGGTAATACATGGAGGAATCCGCGGCAGGTTGGAATGGTGCCGTGGGTGTTGCCGACCAAGGAACATAGAGACGGGTTCCATTTGCAGGTCCAACTGGATCTCTGCGTCGTAGGGATGCAGCTCCTTCTTCCAACAATACAACTTCCTCTGCCTTGTTTTCCCCAAGTGCTTCGGCAATCGAAACAAACCCTACACCTTGGGCAGCGACTACACCCAATCGTTTAAAACAACAGGTTCCCTCGGAACGTGGATTAGTTTCTGATAAAAAGCCCAGGGATTTTGCGGATTCCTGACCAGATGTATGAAATGTTTTCAAGGTGGTTCGCAGAACATCCCCTTGTCGTTTGGATAAAAACTCTTTGACTTCCTGAATATCTCCTTCGGCAACATCTGACATTAGTTTGCTCGCATTCCGAACAGCAGATTCCTCCTCGCTTGCTGCCAATAAAGGAAGAGGGCGGAAGGATGTAGGAATTCTATCAGCCCGTATAAATGCCGCACTATCCTCGGCAATTCCCTTGGATTCTTCCACCTTTCTTGTGGATTCTAGAGCAGTTTGATAGTAATCTGTCCAAGTTGTGAGGGGCGGAGGGGCTTTCCCAGAAGGACCAGGAACCGCCAATACCAACATCATACTCTGTCGAATGTCTGCTAACACCGCGGCTTGTCGCTTAGGAAGCGATGTCTCCCTGGACCAAATTGGTAAATTCCATGGAGCATCATTCCGAAGTATACCTGCAATAACACAGGCAACATAGGCAAGTGTTCCTGCTCCCTCTTTCTCTAGGGGATATCCTGTACGTGAAAGGGGACATGCATGGGCAGGAAAGGGGATGGGAGGATTTGTTGTCTGAATTTCAAGAACTGCCAGAGCACCTAATGCACCTAACAACATTTTTGAATAAAACTCATCATACAATTTGTCATAGTCTGTTTTACTGTTGGCCTTGGGATCCATTTTCTTCTTTTGAGCAATAAAGATGGGTTTGGGAGGGATTTTGTATTGTTGGAAATCACGGATCGCCGAAACCATCCGTTGATATAATTCGGGGGTTGGGGTTATTCCACAATGTTCCAGTACGGTTCGCACTAAGTAATAGAGTTTTGCATCCGCACCGGAAAATCCCTGGTTATCCTTGGCAAATGCCTCGTCTTTCATGGCAACCGCAAGATCCAATTCGCCCTCTTCCACCTCAATTTCTACATCCTCACCTGCCTCATTTTTGACAACTTTGGTTGTGGGTTCTACAACAGTCCGACCCACCAATGGTCGCCCTTCATCATCAAATTCCAAATGGGAATCATATTCAATTTCGGCGATTTTTTGGCCACAGTTTTTGCAAATATAGGCTCCTTCAAACACGGGGCCACTGAATTCGAGGAGAAGGGACTTGTGTAAGGCAACACTGCGACCAGGATGTTGGTATTCGTGTAAAAGCATCAGTTCGTGGCGGCACACCAGATTCTGGGAACACGATCCACAAATCACCCAATTTCCCCGCAGGCCGGCCTGATATTTGTTCAAAAAGTCCTGGAATACTACCCACTTCTTGGAATCTTCGCGAATTCCACGAATCGATTCCAGTAAATATACATGGGGGCATTCATTCTTGACTAGAGTAGAACTGAGTTCTGCTTCTTTACGGCGTTCATTGGATTCCCTACGTTGCAAACGCCGCATTTCGGCCTGGTAGGTCGATGCAGCAATATCTACGGCGTGCTGTCCTGCAACGGCATACCATAAATCCAACAATGTTCCATTTGCCTTTCCTAAGAAATAGGAGGTACGAGCAATCGATGTAGGAAATAGGACGGTTTCACGGGATTCCAGATCAGACAGGGCTGCCGCAATATCCGGTTGTTCTACTACTGTTTCGCTCCACAGATCCGAGTCTCCGATAGGAGGAGCAATAGGTGCAACATCGGTAGATTCCAGAGATGCCAGGGCACGCCGACGCAATTTATCCATCGCTTTGGTCCATGCATCTTGACCTGCAATCAATGCCTTACTCAATACTTCCATCATTGCAGAATCTAATTCAAGTGTTCGCATTCCTAGGGTATCCAGGGTATGAACAATTGGTCGATCCATAATTTGCAAGGCGGATCCGATGCGTTCCTGGAGAAGTTCTGGAATACTTGCGGTGCTTCGTGATAATACACGCTGTTTGTCCCAGGATTTCGTTAGCATTTGATAAAATGTGTGTGTACGCATTCGTGAAGTCTCACTTGCACCAATGTCCCATAAGAGTACAGCGGATCGTGTAGGAGCACGATACGGTAGTAGATCGGTAGAAAGAACCACGTGGTCTACCATTGTGGCAGGATCTGCGGGTGCAACTTGGAAAGTTTGGCCCGTCTTGCGATCTAAGAATTGCGATGCTGCGAGAAGACGGGCTGAACGATCCTCCACACTTCCCAGATATTCCACAGTAAGTTGCGTTGTCTCTTCATCGCGTCGCGATCCGACACCCGCCGGTAGCCCACTAGGGAATCCTTGGACAGCTTCTGGTGGTACGCGGGATCGCAACACATCCTGATCCTGCTGAATCCATTGGGTAGGATTTTGGGATCTAGGAACAAAGGATGGCAGATTACGCCGCAACAGGAAATCCATGTAGGACAGGAATGGATTTCCCATTTCGGATCCTGTCTTGAAGGCAGCAGTGGTTGCCGAGGCTTCCAACAGAGAATACACATCAGGTCGTACATCCACATCCTCAAACTCTCCACCATCGTCGTCCGTGTATACCACTTTTTTAACATCTGCAACAGGCAAGAATGCCGGAACTGGTGTAGATTGGAGTTCCAGAACTTGGGAGAGAGATGTAGGAACATAGGAGCGATGTTGATCTGCAACAACTCCATTGGTCTCATCACGAACTACCACGGAATTTTTCAATGCCAACAGGAGATCTGTAGTACGATAGAGAGTACGGAGGAGGCGTGGATTCTTTTGGCGTGCCTGGGGAACATCGAGCAGCATGCTGACAAACATGTCTTCGCGTTGTACAGAATCACTGTAAGAACGTTCGGATGTGGGGATTTCTTCCACAAGTGCAAGTGGTAATTCGAATTCCGGGAATTCAGGTTCCTGTTCCACTTCCGTTATATCTGTGTTGTTATCAATGGATCCAAAGTCTTCGGGAGGAGACCGAGGAATGATTACGGCAAAGGGGGGTTGGGGACCAATAAATCCAAATTCTAGAATACGCCCATCCTCGAGTTGAATGGCATCTTGTGTGTCATCGGCTATAACTGCCTTTACAATACCAGGATCCGCCGATTGGGTTCCATCCACAGTGTAAAATTCAAGAGTTTCTCCTGGAAGCACTCCTAACTGTTTAGCATACTGGGGGTATTTGGCCTTTTCGTGAATAATGAGTTCTTTCACTCCTAGGCTTTCCTGAAACATACCGGATTCGTCCAAGGGAAACTCAACGGCACGATCGGAGACTGTGTAGGGGCGAATGCGTATCAATGCACCATCGCGATAAATAATACGACCAGTTGTACTCCGGTATACGTCGGAAACAATCGTTAGGAGATCTCCTAATTCCGGAACGAGTTGTGATTCATCCAATGACTCAGACATGGAACTCCTCTAATGACGTGTATAGACTTTTCAATCATTGTCGTTCGCAGCCAGAGATTTTGGATATCTTAAAAAAAATTGAAAAGTGTAGCGGGTGCAAAATGGGTGAGTGTCCCACGACCACCTAAGCATTTCCTTTCGATATTTCCGTATCAATCCTTTCCTTTCCTTTCAAAATGGCCGCTTTCATTCCTATTTGCAACAAGTACACTACCTGGTCTGACGTGAAGACCTACCTGACCTCGGAGGAGGGTGGTAAGCTGTCGGTGTATGAGGTTCCTGACAGCAATCTGGCCATGATCCGCTATGTCAAGGGACAGAGCAACATGGACATGCCACATGTGGGTGCTTTCCGCTCTGTGGTATGGAACACTGAGAGCAATCGTCCTGTCTCTGTTTCCGCCTTCAAGTCTGAGCGTGGCGAGGGATTCCCTGCATTTGGCCCGAATACTTCTCTGCAGATCGAGGAGTTTGTGGATGGTGTTATGATTGGTCAGTTCTGGGATGGCGAGAACTGGCGTATTCACACTCGTTCCACGCTTGACGCTAAGTGCCGTTATTACAGCAAGCGTTCATTCGCCGAGCTTTTCCAGGAGGCTGTCGTGGCATCCTATGGTGTCGCTGCACCTCTGACGGATCGCCTGGAGAAGGGTGTTTCCTACACCTGGATCCTGCAGCATGCTGAGAACCGCGTCGTGTGTCCTGTGCAGAAGCCCCGTGTAGTGCTGGTTGCCTCCTATCGTATTCTTGCCGACGGTGGTCTGGAGGAGGTCGCAGCACCCGAGGGCATTCTGACTCCTCGTGTGTACTACACCAAGACGGCTGAGGCACCTGCTGGGCGTATGGACATGCTGCCTGTTCTGAATGTTATTGGCATGGTAAATCGCCAGGAGCACGATCAGGATGGTGCACAGCACAGCACTGAGCTCGCACCAGGGTATGTTCCCTCGGACATTCCTAGTGTGATCAGTATGATCGCTGGCATGCGTGGTTGTGTTCGCTACCAGGGTGTGGTAATCAAGGACAGTACTCAGCCACTCAAGCGTTGGAAGCTGCGTTCCCAGGTGTACAATGAGGTTCGCAAAATGCGTGGCAACTCGGCACGCCGCGACTTCCTCTGGATGGACATGTGGAGCAAGGGTAGCCTGGAGGAGTACCTGAAGTTCTTCCCAGAGGAGCGTCGGCCTGCCATGGACATTATTCAGCGTTGGA
>JACCDO011618785.1_pt1 | contig 15481 bp, 14 predicted proteins | sample 7446101 | NCBI WGS metagenome assembly JACCDO01 (sample SAMN15323440, study PRJNA562643) | freshwater metagenome | isolation source: river surface water | place: USA:Blue River Watershed | collected 2017-08-16
ATTGATCACATCACCGATGTGCGGGGCACGGCTTTCATCCGCCGCGAGACCCCAGCTGGTTGGCAGGAAATTGATTCCACCGAAGTGGACAGGCCGGGCCGGGTTGAGGCCCATGTGAATCCCTATGTGATGGTTTCAGAGCAAAACACCAAGTCCGCCGATTCAATCCCTGCGGGACAAGCCGTGGTCAATTTCCACCGCAATCCCCAAGCTCAAAGTTTGCCCCGCGACAAAACCGTGATCCGTTTGCCCAGCTACGAGCAAGTCAGGTCTGATCCGGTGCTCTATGCCCATGCCAGCCGCGTGCTGCACCTGGAAACCAATCCGGGCAATGCGCGCGCCTTGGTTCAAGCCCACGGCTCGGGTGCCACTGCGCGCGATGTTTGGATCAATCCTCCGCCCATCCCTTTGAGCACCGAGGAGATGGACCATGTGTTTGATCTGTCCTATGCCCGAAGTCCTCATCCGCGCTATGCCGATGCGCAAGGCCGCCACGATGGGCCCACCAAGATTCCGGCGTGGGAAATGATCCGTTTTTCCATCAACATCATGCGCGGCTGTTTTGGTGGGTGCACGTTTTGTTCGATCACCGAGCACGAGGGCCGAATCATTCAAAGCCGCAGCGAGGCGTCCATCCTGCGCGAGATCAAAGACATTCAAGACAAAGTCCCCGGCTTCACCGGCGTGATTTCCGATTTGGGTGGACCCACGGCCAACATGTACCGCATTGGTTGCAAAAGCCCAGAGATCGAGGCCGCTTGTCGCAAACCCAGTTGTGTCTATCCGGGAATTTGCTCCAACCTCAACACCAACCACACGGCCTTGATTCACCTCTACCGCAAGGCCCGGACGATGCCCGGCATCAAGAAGGTCTTGGTCGGATCAGGGGTTCGCTACGATTTGGCCGTTGAAAGCCCCGAATACGTCAAGGAGTTGGTCACCCATCACGTGGGCGGTTACCTCAAGATTGCCCCTGAACACACTGAGGATGGCCCGCTTTCCAAGATGATGAAGCCGGGCATGGGCAGCTATGACCGCTTCAAACAATTGTTCGATCGCTATAGCCAGGAAGCGGGCAAGGAGCAATACCTCATTCCGTATTTCATTGCAGCCCACCCCGGCACCTCGGATGAGGACATGATGAACCTGGCCATCTGGCTCAAGTCCAATGGCTTCAGAGCGGATCAGGTGCAGACCTTCTATCCCAGCCCCATGGCCACCGCTACGGCCATGTATCACTCAGGCAAAAACCCGCTCAAGCGAATTGGCCGCGACACCGAAGTGGTGGACATTGTTCGGGGTGAGCGCAGGCGTCGTTTGCACAAAGCCTTTTTGCGCTACCACGACCCCAACAACTGGCCCTTGCTGCGCGAAGCGCTCAAGGCCATGGGCCGTGCTGATCTCATTGGCAACGGTCAGCATCACCTGATTCCGCGCTATCAGCCGAGCACCGGTGGTGTGTACCAAAGCCCTAGGCGCAAAAACAGCAGTGACCCTGTGGACCCTAGGCGCAAAACCGAGTCCCTCATGCCCAGGGCTGGCCGAGGTGCACGTGCCTTGGGCGGTAAGTTGCCCAGGATCCCCAAAGTCAAGCGCTGATGGGGTTAGGCAAAGTCAGCAGGGGCAGATCGTGGCGTTGAGCAAGGCGATTCAAATTTGCACAGCTTTGCCCAGCAAAAAACTTTTTCAGTTGAAGCTTGGCCTTGGGCGTCATCATGTGCGCCATGGCGTCTTTGCAAGGGATCTGCACCGCTTGGCACAGCGAATGGGCAAAGTGGGGTTCAAGGGCTGCCAAAGCAACCCGGCCGTCTTTGCACGCGTAGACCTGATAACCCGCGTGTGCACCGCCCACAGCACCCTTGGGCTGGGTGATGCCCCAATGCCAGGGCAGGCTCAAGTGGGCCGCCGATTCCGACAAGCCCACTTCCATGCGAGCGCCCAGGCCACGCGCAGAACGGGAGCGTTGCCACAGCAAAGCCAGGGCCGCTTCAACTGCGGCAAGTGAGCCGGCCATGTCGGCGTACAAGCTGGGGGGTAAGTTCAGGCCTTGAACCAGGCCGTGAGCCGCCATGTAGGTGAGGTCGTGGCCAGGCACATCACCATTGGGGCCGGTTTCCCCCAAGATGACCACATGGCACAAGCTGGGGTGCGCCCGGTGCAAAGTGCGCCAGCTCATTCCCAGTTTGTCGAGGGCGGAGCTGCGAAAAGAGGTGATGAGCACATCGGTTTTGTCCAGCAATTGGTGCAAGCGCTTTTGCCCCGCTTCGGATTTGAGATCAGCTCTGACCAAGCGCACACCTTGGTGCATCTGCGCATAGGCTTTGGGCGAATAAATCCCCATGGGGTCAGCGCTGGAATGGCCGAACAGGGGAGGCGGCTCAAGCTTGGTGCACTGAGCGCCCAATGCCTTGAGACGCATGACAGCGGCTGGGCCAGGGAGGTTGAGCGCCAGGCTCAGAATCCGAATGCCTTTGAGCGGGCGGCCACTGCCTTGAACCATCTTCAGTGACCGATCACTTTGGCCAGGAAATCTTGGGTCCGCTCGTTTTGGGGACGGTCAAAGAAGTCGTGCGGATTGTTTTGTTCGACGATTTGTCCTTGGTCCATGAAAATCACACGATCCGCCACGGCCTTGGCAAACCCCATTTCGTGGGTGACACAGACCATGGTGATGCCTTGGTTGGCCAGCTCAATCATCACATCCAGCACCTCTTTGATCATTTCAGGGTCAAGGGCAGAGGTGGGCTCGTCAAACAACATGATCTGCGGCGTGAGGCACAAGGCGCGGGCAATCGCCACGCGCTGTTGCTGGCCCCCTGAGAGCTGCAAAGGAAATTTGTGCGCTTGCTCAGCAATGCGAACCCTTTGCAATTGCTGCATGGCGCGCTCTTCAGCTTCGGCCTTGGACACCTTGCCCACCCAAATGGGCGATAGGGTCAAGTTCTCCAACACGGCGAGGTGAGGAAAGAGGCTGAACTGCTGGAACACCATGCCCACTTGTTTACGCACGGCGTCAATCGATTTGATGTTGTCGGTAAGCTCAATGCCCAGAACCTCGAGTCGGCCTTGCTGATGTTCTTCCAGGCGGTTGATGCATCGGATCAGCGTGGATTTGCCTGAACCAGAAGGGCCGCAAACCACGATGCGCTCACCTGCGGTGACATCAAGGTTGATGTCCCTGAGGACATGGAAAGCGCCGTACCACTTGTTCAGGTTTTCGAATCGGATGATGGGGTTGGACATGATGGCACTTTCAACGGGCGTGACTGCGTGCCAGTTGTCGCTCAACCCAAAGGCTGTAGCGCGACATGGCAAAACAGAATGCGAAATAAATCAGGGTGATGAACAAATAGGCTTCGATTTTGAAGGGGCGCCAGTTGGCATCGCCTTCAACCGCCATTTTCATGGCGCCAGAAAGTTCGTAGAGGCTGACCACAGACACCAAAGAGGTGTCTTTGAAGATGGCAATGAAGTTGTTCATGATGCCCGGCACCACATGCGCCAAGGCCTGAGGCAAGATGACCTTGTATTGCGTCTGCCAGTAGTTCAGCCCGAGCGTGGCTGCAGCCTCATATTGACCTCGGGGTATGGCTTGCAATCCCCCCCGAACGATCTCGGCAAGGTAGGCCGCTGCAAACAAAGTGATGCCCACCACCACCCTGAGCAAAACGTCTGGGGTAGTGCCTTGAGGCATGAGCAGCGGGAACATGAAGCTGGCCATGAACAAAACGGAGATGAGAGGAACACCTCGCACCAGTTCCACATAGGTGATGCAAAGGCTTCTGATGGCGGGCATGTTGCTGCGGCGCCCCAGCGCGACCAAAACCGCAAGGGGAAAGGCCATGATGATGGACAGGGTGGACAGCATGATGGTCAATGGCAAACCACCCCATTGATCAGTCGCTACACGGGTCAGACCCAAAGAAAATCCAAACAAAGAGCCCGACATCAAACCGAAATAAGCCAAGAGGACCACGGCCCACCAGATCACCAAGCTGCGGCGCCAGAAGTGACGAATACAGCTGATGACCAAAACCCCCAGCATCAGGCCAGTTGCCACCAATGGTCGCCACTGTTCCTCAAAGGGATATCTGCCAAAGATGATCACGCGGTATTTTTCGGCCACGACACCCCAACAAGCCCCAACGCCCCTGGCGTTTTGACACAACTCGGCATTGCGATCAAAAACGGCTTGAATCAAGAGCCAATCCAAAGCCTTAGGAAGCATCAGGACCAAAGCCAACAGGATGATCAGGGTGATTGCAGAATCGGACCACGATCCAAATAAATGGTGTTTCACCCAGGCCATTAGCCCTTGGGTTTTGGTCGGCGCAGAACGCGCTGGTATAGGTGTGAAAGTGGCACTCATGTCATCGTTCCTTGATCGCCACTTTTCGGTTGTAGGCATTCATGATGAATGAGGTCAAAAGCGACAAGAACAGGTAGACCGCCATGATCACCGCAATGCATTCAACGGCTCGCCCCGTTTGATTCAACGATGTGGTGGCGATGTTGACCAGGTCAGGATAGCCAATGGCCACGGCCAGTGAGGAATTTTTGGTGAGATTCAAATATTGATTGGTCAGCGGTGGAACGATGACCCTCATGGCTTGAGGCAAGATCACCAGTCTGGTGGTTTGCCATGCACTGAGGCTAAGGCTTTGGGCGGCCTCGCGTTGTCCCCTGCTGACGGACTGAATCCCGCCACGGACCACCTCAGCCACAAACGCTGAGGTGTACAGAGTAAGACCCAAGGTCAGGGCAAAAAATTCAGGGGTTAAGGTGAGGCCACCTAAATACTCACCCTCTACCAGTTGGGGCACGCTCAGGGCCAAAAATGGGGCTTGGTCGACCAAGGTGGGCACAGCAATTTGCAAGCCCATTTTGCTGAACAACAGCCAATTGCCGACTTGCAAAGGTGCATCGGGGTCTGGCATCCATTCCACCATCAAGATGTACCACATGAGCAATTGCAACAAGATGGGGATGTTGCGAAAGACTTCGGTATAGACATAACAAAGGCCTCGGGCCAATGCATTGCTTGATACCCTGCCCACCCCGATCAGCGTGCCCAATATCGTGCAAAGAACGATTCCCACCAAGGCAACCCGAACCGTATTGAGCAAGCCCACCAGAAAAGCTTTCCAGTAAGGGTTCTCGGCATCGTAGGCAATGGGACTCTCGCCAATCGCAAAGCCCGCGCTTTGCACCAAGAAGTCAAAACCACTTTGAATGCCTCGGGCTTTCATGTTGATCAAGGTGTTGTTGATCAACCAGCCCGCGACCAGCACCACCAATGCCACAGCCAGCAATTGATAGAGCCACGATCTTCCAGCTTGGCTACGCCAATTGATTTTCATGGATCACCCAAATGGAAAAGGCGGTTGCCGACGAGTCGAACAACCGCCATACGCAGAACAATCGATCAGCGGTTGGGCAGCCCGTACATCAGGCCACCTTTGTTCCACTGTGCGTTCAGGCCTCGGTTGAGGGCCAATGGGGTTTTGGGGCCGACATTGCGATCAAAAATTTCGCCATAGTTGCCGGTTGTGGCCAGGGCGCGGGCCATCCATTCTTTGTCCAACCCCAGCAACTTGCCCATGTCGTCGGATTTACCCAGAAGGCGAGCCACCGCAGGGTTGTCGGTTTCAGCCTTGAGTTTGTCCACATTGGCTTGGGTGATGCCCAGTTCTTCAGCTTCGATCAGGCCATAGACCACCCACTTGACGATGGCGGTCCATTCGTCATCACCGCGGCGAACCATGGGGCCCAGGGGTTCTTTGGAAATCAGTTCGGGCAGGATCATGTGCTCTTTGGGATCTTTGGCTTCTTTGGAGCGGATGGAGGCGAGACCCGATGCGTCGGTGGTGTATGCCTTGCAACGGCCAGAGAAGTAAGCCGCAGTGGAAGAGGGCAGATCAGAGAAGGTCACCGGCTTGAGGTTGAGGTTGTTCGCCTTGGAGAAGTCGGTCAGGTTCTTTTCAGTGGTGGTGCCAGACTGAACACACACTGTGGCGTTTTTGAGTTGTTTGGCACTCTTGATGCCAGACTTGGCCGTCACCATGAAGCCTTGGCCGTCATAGTAGGTGGGGGCAATGCCAGTCAGACCCAAAGAAGCGTCACGGGTCAGCGTCAAAGTGGTGTTGCGGGAGAGCACATCAATCTCACCGGATTGCAATGCCGTGAAACGCTGGGGCGCAGTCAGGGGCACATACTTGACTTTCTCACCATCTCCCAAGAGTGCTGCTGCAACCGCGCGGCACACATCAACATCAAGCCCAGACCATTTGCCTTGGCTATCGGCAGCCCCGAAACCGGCGAGGCCTGTGTTCACGCCGCAGACCACTTGCCCCCTTTGTTTGATGGCTTCAACGGTTTTGCCGGCATGGGCAGGCAAAGAAAGGCCCATCACAGCGACTGAAAGGCCAGCTGCCAAAAGGGTGCGGTGCAGGGTGGATGCTGATTTCATGATGAAAAACTCCTTACGAAAGATGCAAATTCTGACAGCACAAATGGTGCTGAGGCTGAGGGAATATACCGAGTAAGAGGCGGGTCAATGAAGACCCTACAAAAATAAGGCGCATGCCATTGGGCCTAGGCCCGATTCAAGCGATTGGCTTCAGGCGCTTGTAGAGCACGTAGGCATCCACCTCGCCCAATTGCAGGTGGTTGAAGGCCCCTGGCAAGCGCCCCACTGTTTCAAAACCCAAGTGTTGCCAAAGGCGAAAAGCACGTTCATTGGTGGACACCACCAGGTTGAATTGCATGGCGCGAAATCCCATTCGAACGGCCTCTTGTTGCGAATGCTCGCAAAGCGCTGTGGCCACACCCCTGTGTCTGGCTTTGGGGGACACCACATAACCACAATTGCTCACATGCGCGCCCAAACCCACTTGATTGGGCTTGATGTAGTAAGTCCCCAAAATGGTGCCATCTGCCGATTCAGCCACATATGTTGCACGGGGTGCTTTCATCCAAGCCTGAAGGATTTCATCCTCTGGGCTATCGGGCAAAAAAGGGTAGGTGTCGCCGCTGGCGAAGGTGGTTTGAAGAATGGGCCAGAGTTGGGGCCAATCGGCCATGCTGGCCTGGCGAATGACAAACGATGAGGACATTTGGATTCCCTGGGCTCAAACACCGAGCCATTGCTGCAATTGCTCGGGTTGGCGCATGAGTTCTTGGGTCGAGCCATTGAACACCCATTCGCCTTTGACCATGACCAGGTTGCGGGTGGTGATTTGTGTGACGTGTTTCCAGTTTTTGTCCACGATGATGCTGCTGATGCCACTTTCTCGAATCAGTTCACAGATTCGCCAGATTTCTTTGGCGATGAGCGGGGCCAAGCCTTCGGTGGCTTCGTCCAAGATGAGCACATCGGGGTTGGTCATCAAGGCTCTGCCAATGCTCAGCATTTGTTGTTCGCCACCGCTCAGTTGTTGGCCACCGTGTTCAAGTCGCTCGGCCAGTCTGGGGAATTGATCCAGCACGCGCTTCAGGGTCCAGTCTGTTTGACCCTGCACACCAGGGCGGGCGCACATGATGAGGTTTTCGCGCACGCTGAGGTTGCCGAAGATGCCACGCCCTTCGGGCACATAGGCCACGCCCAAATGGGCAATGCGGTGAGTGGGCAAATGCCGTGCAGCTTGCCCTCGGATACGGATCTCGCCGCTTCGCGCCGCCACAATCCCCAATAAGGATTTGAGCAGGGTTGATTTGCCCATGCCGTTGCGCCCCATGAGGCCAATCGTTTCTCCCGCCTGGAGATGAAAGTCCAGGTCGTGAAGGATGTGACTCTCACCGTAGAACGTGTTGAGGCCTGAAGCCTCAATGAGAGGGCTGGCGCTCATTCAGTCACCTCGCCCAGGTAAGCGGCTTGAACAGCGGCGTCGGCCCGCACAGACTCCACAGTGCCACTTGCAATGAGTTGGCCGTTGACCATGACGCTCAGGACATCGGCCAAAGCAAAGACCGCATCCATGTCGTGCTCAACCAGCAGTACCGCGTGGTTGGCCTTGAGTCGCAAAAGCAGACCTATCATTCGTTCGGCTTCGGCAGTACCCATTCCAGCAAGGGGTTCATCCAGCAACAAGACTTGAGGTCGAGTGGCCAGGCACATGGCGATCTCCAGCTGACGTTGTTCGCCATGGCTCAGGTGCTGTGCCATCACATCGCGACGGTCGCTCAATTGGCTCATCTCCAGCGCTTCATTGGCCAGCTCGCGTGTGGCCGAATGAGAGCGGGCCGAACTCAGCCAAGCCATGGGATTGGCCGGAGAAGGGGTGAATCGAGACTGCGCCGAGAGTCGAACGTTTTCCCAAACCGTCAGCGGCAAAAACACATTGGTCTTTTGAAAGCTGCGACCCAATCCCGCCAGTGAAATCGATTCGAGGGAATGGCCGGTGACTTCTTGCCCCAGCAATTCAACACGCCCGCTGGTGGGAGTTAAGTCACCCGAGAGCAAATGGGTGAGGGTGGATTTGCCCGCACCGTTGGGCCCGATGACCGCATGGATTTCGTTGCGCGCCCAGTCCAGGTGGATGTCGTTGACCGCCGTCAGCCCCCCAAAGCGTTTGGTCAGACCTATGGCCTTGAGAAGCACTTCACGCTGACTCATGAACGCTCTCCTGGCTTGGACCGAGTGAGCCATTGAAGACCGCCCAGGATGCCTTGTGGCAACCAGATGACCACGGCAACGATGAACAGCCCCATGCTGAGTTGCCAGTGCTGACCCCAATCGAAACCGGCGACCGTGGGCATGTCTTTGAGCACATGCAAGGCGTATTCAAATGCAAATGCACCAACGATGGCCCCTGCAAAATGACCCATGCCACCCAAGATCAGCATCATGATGAGGTGGGCGCTTTGATGAAAGCCCAGCAACTCAGGGTTCACAAAACCGGTTTGAGCACCCCACAAGTAACCTGCGAGTCCGGCCAGGGCACCGGCCAGCGTGAAGGCGCTGAGCTTATGGGTATAGGTGTTGAAACCCACGGCTCGCATGCGGTGTTCATTGATGCGAATGCCTTTTAAGGCATGGCCAAAAGGGCTGGAGAGCAAACGGCGCAAGAACAGATAAACGACCACCAGGCAGGCCATGGTGAAGTAGTAAAAGTGGAGCCGGTTGTCCAGGTTGAAGAAGATGGCATCGGGTCGGAAGTTGACGTAGATGCCGTCTGACCCTCCCAAGGCCTTGTTGTCAAAAAAGAGGTAGTACACCATTTGCCCGAACGCCATCGTGGCCATGATGAAGTAGATCCCTTGGGTGCGAACCACCAAAGCACCCACCACCAAGGCCAACAGGCCTGAGGCCAGCATGGACAAGGGCAAACTGGTCCACAGCAGGGCTGGCCCTGTCGTGGGCGTGAGAAAAGCCAGGGCATATCCCGCCAATCCGAAATAAGCCGCATGCCCCAATGAGACCAGGCCCGTGACGCCTTGCAGGAGGTCCAGGCTCATCGCAAACAGCGCAAGGATCATCATTCGGGTGACCGAATCCACCGTGAATTCTTCTGCACCCAGAGGCATCAGGGCCAAGCCCACGCCAGCCACCAGCAAGCCCAACGAGATGGGCCTAGAGAGGGTGGTGATGGAGGAATGTGAATGAGCGCTCATGACACCTTACAGCTTGAACAAGCCCTGAGGCCGCCAAAGCAGAACCAGGGCCATGAGGATGTAGACCAGCATGCTGGCCACGCCGGGCAAGAGCACTTTGCCGAAAGTGTCCACCGTACCGACGAGCAAGGCCGCAATGAAAGCGCCGCGCACTGAGCCAATGCCGCCAATGACGACCACCACAAAGCACATGATCAACACCTGAGACCCCATGTTGGGGTAGACGCTGGACAAGGGTGCAGCCACCATGCCGGCAATTGCAGCGAGGGCCACACCCAGCGCGAACACGATGGCATAGAGCTTGTCGATGTCCACACCCAAGGCCTGAGCCATGGTGCGATTGAACGAGCCAGCCCGGATGTGCATGCCCAGTCGAGTGCGATGGATGAGCGCCCACAGGCCCAAGGCCAAGAGCAAGCACACCCCTGCAACGAAGAGCCGGTAGTAGGGATAAGACAAGGTATCGGTCAATGCCACAGAGCCGCTCAGCCATTCGGGAATTGGCACGCCGTGCACATCGTTGCCCCAAACAATGGAGCGCAGTTCTTCAAACAAGTAAATCAAGCCAAAGGTCAGCAAGACCTGATCGAGGTGATCGCGCGTGTAGAAGAAACGGAAAAGGGCTTTTTCAAGCAGCCAGCCAAACGCGAACGAAAGCAAGCCGCCAAGAATCAAAGAGAGCCCAAAGTTTGAAAGCTGGGCCGTGAGGCCAAAGGCGAGATAAGCCCCCAGCATGTAAAAACTGCCATGGGACAAATTGACCACACCCATGATCCCAAAGATCAGGGTGAGGCCAGCGGCCAACATGAACAGCAAAAGACCGTACTGAACGCTATTGAGAACCTGGATCAGGAAATCGGCAAAACCCACAAACCATCAACCCATTCGGCAGCCGGTCCCCGGATCAGCCAAGGCCTTGGCGGCCACGCCGATGACTTTGTTTTCGCCTTTGACCACTTCACGCAGGTAAATGTCCTGGATGGGGTTATGCGACTTGCTCATGGTCCAAGCGCCGCGAGGGCTGTTGATCTTGGCGTTTTCCATGGCGTCGTACATGCCTTTGCGATTGGTGAAGTCACCTTTGACGGCGTTGGCACCCGCGATGAGCAACAGGCCCGAGTCGTAGCCCTGAACGGTGTAAACGTCGGGCTGGAGTTTGAAGGTTTTGGCATAGGCCAAGCGGAAAGACTTGTTGCGCTCGGTTTCGAGGGAGTCTGAGTAGTGCAAGGTCGACAACACGCCTTCGGCTGCAGCACCGGCTGCTTGGATCACGCCTTCGGTGAGGAAGCCAGAACCGTAAAGGGGGCTCTTGCCTTTGAGGCCAGCCGCTGCGTAGTCTTGCATGAACTTGGCTGCGCCACCGCCAGCAAAGAAGCAGGCCACTGCATCGGGCTTGAGGGCTGCAATTTCAGTCAGCAAGGCTTGGAATTCAACTTGAGGGAAGGGCAGGCCCAAAGATTTGATGATGGTGCCGCCAGCTGCTTCGTAGCTTTGTTTGAAGCCTTCAAAAGCCTCTTCGCCAGCAGCGTAGTTCCAGGTGATCCAGACCGCTTTTTTGTGGCCACGCTGAACCATGGGTTTACCAAGAGCGAGCGTGGGTTGCGAGTTGCTGAACGAAGTGCGGAACACATTGGGTGAGCACATCTCACGGGTGGCCGCATGCACGCCTGCGTTAGGAATGAGGTTGATCACATTGGTGTTGCGAACCACGCGGTGAATTCCCATCTGCACGCCGGAGTGAACGGTGCCGACCAGCACATCGACCTTGTCGCGTTGGACCAGGCGCTGGGCGTTTTCAACGCCTTTGGCGGGGTTGGATTCGTCGTCCAGCTTGAACCATTCGATCTCGCGGCCAGCCATCTTTCCACCCTGATCATCGATGGCCATGCGAAACGCGTTGTCGATGCCAATGCCAAGCTGGGCAAACGTACCGGTGTAGGGCAGCATGAATCCAATGCGGATTTTGTTGCTCTGCGCGCGAGCGATTTCGGGCAACAACAAGCCCGTGGAAGCGGCTCCGATGACAGCAGCGGTTTGCTTTAACAGTTGGCGACGAGACGACATGGCTACTCCTAATGAATGTGAATGGGATTATGTCCAGTGGACGATGGGGGGCGTCCTATGGAATTTCCCTAGTCAGCGCAGCTTGAACCGTTGGATCTTGCCAGTAGCGGTTTTGGGCAATTCGTTGACGAATTCAATCCAACGCGGGTATTTATAGGGGGCCAACCGGGTTTTGACATGGGCCTTCAAGGCTTCTTCGTCGGCAGACTGACCTGGCTTGAGCACCACAAAGGCTTTGGGCTTGATGAGGTCAGATTCATCGGCATGTCCCACCACGGCTGCTTCGAGCACCGCTGGGTGTGTCATGAGCGTCGCTTCCACTTCGAAGGGGGACACATAAATGCCACCCACTTTCAACATGTCGTCGCTGCGTCCACCGTAGGTGTAGTAGCCCTGTGCATCGACACTGTATTTGTCGCCGCTGCGGGTCCACTCTCCCGCAAAAGTGTGTTTGGTCTTGGCGCGGTTGTTCCAATACATCAGGGCTGACGAAGGGCCGTTGATTTGCAATTCGCCCAGTTCGCCCACACCAACGGTTTGCCCTTGATCGTCCACCAGTTTGACCTCGTAGCCAGGTACGGGCTTGCCTGTGGTGCCGTAACGGAGATCGCCCGGACGATTCGACAGAAAGATGTGGAGCATCTCGGTTGAGCCTATGCCGTCGAGGATGTCGCTGCCCATGCGTGAATGCCATTGGTGACCGATTTCAGCAGGCAAGGCTTCACCGGCACTGGTGCAAAGGCGCAGGTTGAGGCTATCAGCGCTGGGCAACTGGGGATGGGCCAGCAGGGCCGCAAACAAAGTGGGGACACCGTAAAAAATGCTGGGTTTGCGCTCGCGCAAGATGGCAAAGACGTCTTCTGCCACGGGGCGTCCAGGCAGCAAGATGGTGGTCGCGCCAACGCTGAGCGGAAAGCTCAGGGCATTGCCCAGACCGTAGGCGAAAAACAGTTTGGCGGCCGAATACACCACATCGTTTTCCTGAATGCCCAAGACCGCTTGGCCATAAAGATAGGCGGTCTGCATGAGGTGACTGTGCAGGTGTACCGTGCCCTTGGGCGCGCCCGTCGAACCGCTGGAATAAAGCCAAAAACACGCTTCGTCGCTGAGCGTGGGATGCGGCTCAGCCATGGGCTCGCAAGCAGCAATCAGGTCGTCCATTTGAGGATGGGGCGATGCGCCAGCGCTGGCCGCAAGTGGCCCGTCAATCCAGCACCGTTTGACCGTCTCAGGAAGAATGCTTTCGAACTGTGGCCACAGCGCGCCAGACACCAAAAGACCCACGGCACGCGAGTCTTCCAGCATGTATTGGTAGTCCTTGGGGGTGAGCAAGGTGTTGGTGGCAATGGGGATCACGCCGGCATAAATGCACCCCAAAAAAGCCACGGGCCAATTCAGGGTGTCGTGCATGCAAAGCATCACGCGGTCTTCGGGGCGCAATCCCGCTTTGAGCAAAGCAGAGGCAAAACACCTGACCCGGCTATCGAGTTGCCCATAACTCAGGCTTGGGCCCTGCACACCTTGGATGTATGCGGCCTTGTCTTTGCGATGGGCGTGCCTAGCGATCAGGTCATGGGCTGCGTTATAGGCCCTGGGCACGGTGACCTGAGGGACGGCAGAGTCGAATTCGGCGTGGCTGAGTTCCATGGGATTGATATGAATTAAATTGCCGAAAGTATCGCCAATGGTGGAAATATATTGCCTAGGTATTTCCCCGTGCTGGTCAAAATTGCCTGAAATAGAGGCAAATGAAGGCAGATGGCGGCAGGCTAGAATGCGGACTCGTCGGGGCGTAGCGCAGTCTGGTAGCGCATCTGCTTTGGGAGCAGAGGGTCGCATGTTCGAATCATGTCGCCCCGACCAAGTCTTTTGGGCTGGAATGAATTCGAAGGTTTGATTTTTCGGCTGTCCGTAGCTCAGTTGGATAGAGCAGCAGCCTTCTAAGCTGCGGGTCGGGGGTTCGATTCCCTCCGGACAGGCCAACCCTTTGAAGCCCTCATGTCCAGCGAATCAGTGCCCCGAAGAAGCGGGTGCTGAAGTGGCCGACTTACTCGGCGTCTCGCTTTGTCCCTTTTCTTTGGCTTCGCGCCTAGCGGTTCTGGCCTTGCGGACATTGGCTTCGGCCTCTTGGGCGGCCTTGCGAGCGGCCTCTTCAGCCTTGACTGCATCTTGGGCCGCTTGTTGACTTTCTTCTTTGGACTTGTGCTTGTTCTCGTCCTGCGCGGCAAAGTGCTTCCAGCACGGCTCGTTGGCGATGATGTTGCTGCGGTTGTCCAAACAATATTCCTTGACCTGACCCACTTTGGTGTCACCGATCAAATAGCTTCGATAGAGTGTCTTGTTGCGCACATACATGATGGCTGAGCGCGCGTTGGGGCAGTTGTGGCCCAGTATGCATTCCTGCATGTGCTCAGTGCTCAGGTACAGCTCCACCGAGATGATGGGGCGCTTCTTGCCAGTTCGGGTCTCAACCAGCCTCAGCGTGCACAAATCAGGCTTGACGGTCTCAAAGCCATTGCGCTGCGCCAGCATGCTGGCTTCTTCGGCCACCAGCTCTCGGAACCAATGACCGACGGTTCCGCGGCAAATGTAGTAACTTTCTTCGTCTGACTTTCGCAAGGGCTCCACAAAGGGGCGTCGATCCGAATTCAAGTAGAAAAGAGGCTCTTGTCCCTCAAAGGTTCTGCGCGGCACTTGGACCACGGTTCCCTTGCCCACTTCGTCCTTGGCTGCGGCCTTGGGTGCCTCTTCCTTGGCAGGAGCAGCGTGCTCATCGCCGCTGGCATGGGCTGGCGTCATGCCCGCAGACAAGGCCATGCCCAAAAGGCCAACCAGGGCCAGGCGATAGAGAAGGGTGATCAAAAAGGACTTCATGACCGCTAAGAGTCGGTGCGAAACGGAGCGACTTGAGCAGATCTGAGTGCCGGTTTAGCTTTTTTCAAGCGCTGGCGGGGGGACGTCGTAGCAGTTTTTGTCCTTGAACCATTTGCCTTCATGGTTGACGCACTGGCGGCTGATCAGCTTGCGGCCCATGTCAGACAAGAAATATGAGCGGTAGAGGGTTGTGCCTTTTTCGATCAGGCTCATGGACCTGAACTGACCGCATAGCTTGGCGCTCAAGCAGTCTTTCATGCGTTCAGGCGTCTCGTGCAAATCGATGCTGATTCGACCAGGAGTCAAGCCGTTGGTGGTGCCGATGCTGACGACGCAGTTTTTGCCGTCCACCAAAGGAAGGTTGATGAGTGCAGAAAAATAATTGGCCTCGGCCACGACCAGTTCTCTGAACCAAGGAGCGACCAAGCCATCGCATTCGTAGTAGTTGAGCTTGATGGTGTTGTGTAAAACAGGAATCAATGGGGTTTTATTCTTGTCCAGAAGCAGCATGGGCTCTGGGCCAGAAGTGGGAGGGCGAGCTTTGAGGGCTTTGGCCACTTTCACAGGGTCGGAGTCACCATCCATGTCTTCTTTAAGGGCTTCCAACCTTTTGGCAGACTGCTCGGAGGTGGGACCAGTAGCATCGGGTTTGGCTTCAGGCGCATCCGTTTTTTGAGTTTTGCTGGGATAAGGCTTGTAGTTGGCAGTGGGCGCCTCTTCTGAGCAACCCGCCACCACCAGCAAGGTGAGCAATAAAGGTGCGAAGTACCGTGTGAGCATGCTGACCAACCCCTTGAATTCCTGAGCACAGATCCGATTATGAACTGAGGATGATCGACTGAAGAATGATCTACATTAATTCCATGAGAGGTTTGACAGTCCGTTCAGTTGGTTTTTTGCTGTTTGTTTCCATCGCCGGCTGTGGCGGTGG
>JACCDO012000761.1_pt1 | contig 15481 bp, 21 predicted proteins | sample 7446101 | NCBI WGS metagenome assembly JACCDO01 (sample SAMN15323440, study PRJNA562643) | freshwater metagenome | isolation source: river surface water | place: USA:Blue River Watershed | collected 2017-08-16
CCTGCTTGGTAAGTTACAGTATGACCTACTGCTTCTAATTCTGTTTTAACAGAAATGTGAGAGTCTCCCTCACCACCGATGATCAACACATTGTCTGCCCACGCAGGTGTTGATAGTATTGCCGCCAGAAGGCTGGCGATTATAGTTTTTTTCATTTCCGATTTCGCTCCCGGTTATGGTATTAGTATTTAGGCCAATCTTGCTCTAGATTAAAGTTGCAGTTTATTGTTGGCTTATTGTAATTGTAGTCGTTGAGCCTTTATTCACATTTTGAATAATAGTCTGCCCATCTTGTACTAAGGTAAAGGTTGCATTTCTTGTTGTGTCAAATGTAACTGTGGCATTATGTGTGCCTGCTTTATATAAAGTTATTTTAGTTTGGTCTTCATTGAAGTAATACATAAGACCTGCTGGCTTGTTAGCACTATATCCTGGTAGAATAGGAATGTCTAATTCGTCTGACAATAATGTTGAGTTCTGTCTATCTAATTCATTTTGGGCATAGAAGTCTAAGAGGTCAACGTTTAGGTCATTACGGTCTAATTCTTTGTTGTTGTCTAATTGATTTTCGTCTAGCTTAGAATACTTTAGTAGGTCAACATCTAAGGCATTAAAGTCTAATACTGATTTTTCTTTATTTGCGCCAGCTCTTTCCTCGGCAGCTACTTCTGGAGGCTTACTAATGATCAACATATTATTGATGTTGGCCTGATCAATCCTCACTACCTTAGGATCGCTGGGTGTTTGATAAGCACTATTAACCAGTGTTGCCTGGTACGGAACATCTAATAAAACTACGCCCGCATAGGTGCTGACTTCAATGGCACCTGTGACACAACCTTTGTCATCACAGCTAGGTAATAGCATTACAAGGCTACGCCCTAGTTCGTCTACAGTCATCGAAAAGTCTGTACCCCTAACAGCAATACTAGCAGTTGGAGTTTTAATCGCTACCTGCTGGGGATTGTTTTTAGCAATCTGCCCACTAGCATAACGAGCTGTTCCTAAGGCCATCTTCATACCTAGTTTGCCAGCACCTTTCTTTGGATCGTATACAAAGTCGTCTATGATAATTTTACTGTGCTCTGTAAGTTTAACCGTGGTTTTATCTTCAAATGTCAGTTGTGCTTTGGCCCGAGCAGTGCTTATAGCATCATTCATTTCTACACTCGTGTTGACGCTAGAAGGTATGCTCTTCTTGTTTCGCAGTATCTCAGTTGGCCCAGTCTGTTCAGTTACTTTGCCAACACCAGCCTGAGCATTACTGATCAGACTGAGTGATAGCGATATTGTTATTAGAACCGTTGCTGGTAATAATTGCATTCTTAGCCGATGCTCCACTCTGTGTCAATGTTATTGCGCTCGCTGCACTGCTAGTTCCACTACCAGAAACTGTAATTTCTCCGTTGTGCAAACCCACCCCAGAAGCTACGTGTGTGACATTGTTATAGTTTCCGTTGACCGCAATTTTACTTTGAACTACACCTCCGCTAAGTGTTTGAACTGTGTTGTTATTATTACCTGTAATTTCACTTCTAATAACGCTGGCATTACAGCTTGATGATAACGCTGTGCCGCAGGCAATGGTTTGGTTATTTCCACTACCGTCTGCAGATACTGTTACCGTAGCACCAGTACCATTGGTTTCGTTGTTTAAAACTATGCTCAGTCTGTTGCCGGCACCTATCTGGCTAACTGTAACTACGTTGTTGTCGCCTCTGATGATAGCTGCATCACTTGGACTAGAGTCTGAAATATCTCCGTTAACAATGTTACCTGCACCTGTTTGTGTAATAGAGATAATAGAGTTATCACCTATTTGCTCCATATACACATCATTAGCCACTGACACCGATAACGGCATCCCAGCCATTACTAGTATTGCGAGTACTTTTCTCGACAACCCGCCACCGCCTTTTCTACTTTTGATCATTTTGATCGCTCCTTGGTACGCTGTTAGGCTGTACCTTGATATATTGTTTTGGTATCCATCCCTCTACTTTGTTAAAACGAACGCGAACAAACCAAGCTTCTTGTTCGATAACTGTGACCTCGATTCCAGGTTTCAGTTTATCCAGCGGATCGCTGGTTTTGAACTTCTCTCGTCTGATGTTCACGTAATCTAGGATTGTTCCTTTTTGTTCTTGTTTTGTAGATACAGGTGCATCAGTCTTCGAGACTCTAACAGGGGGGTCTGCTCTAACAGGCTCTTTTCCTGCTGAGGATTCGACAGCTCGTTGTTCTGGAACTGGGGATTCTTCTTTGGGTGCCTGCTGGGTTTGTGGTTGAACCAACTCATTTTTCTTTTCCTCCTGCTTTACTACTGGCTGTTGAACTGTCTTTTTATATCTCCAAAGACCTTTCTTTTCGCCTTCTACAATCATATCGTACACTGCCTGTTCAATTGCTACACGAACAGCATAAGTAGTTGGTTCGTTAAGTGCCGCACCGTTCTCCAGCTCAAGAGCCTTTGTGCCAGCGTCCACAAAACGAAGTACACCTACGTTATGTTGCGTACTATAGATTGTCTTAGATACAGCATTAGTCAATAATACTTCGCCACTGTTAACACTAACCAGTCGCATAGAAATTACAATTTCATCAACTCTGTACTGTTGACTTCCTCCTATACCTAAGAATCTCGCTCCACTACCTCCGGAGCGAATGTTGGAATCATAACCGATAATGCCGCCTTCGATCATAATTCCAGCCACTGTCATTGGTTTAAGGGGCCTAGCATCTTTGCCCTCGTAAACTTCCCGTTGGTTGCGAATCAATTGTCTTTCTTTTACGAGGTTATCTAACCCGACTCGTTCAACCACCTTAAACCAATTCTTTGAGTCCTGAAGTGACTTGATTAAGAACACTTCAGCACCTTGTGTCACAGCCTTACTAAAAACTGCTAATCTATCATTGGGCTTCATTTGCCCTGTTTTATCTTGGAACCCGTAGACTGCAATAGTCATTGAAGGTCCGTCAAGTTCTGGTAATTTGTCAAATAAACTTTCTTTATTTTTAAGTGAGATTGGATCTTCTTTGCCTAGGTCCATCTGCACAGAAGCACAACCAGTTAAGGTTGATGCAATTAATAATGAAAGTAGTAGCTTTTTCATTAGAATGCAAAGCTCGCTATAGGTACTGTGATCTCTGTTCGACCACCGTTGGCTTCAATGATTGTAAGGGTAACATCAGTACCCGTTTTGACCCAACTTATGTTTGTGCCTTGGAAATTCATAGTTCCGCTGGTGCCACCACCTTCGGAGAACATTTGATCAGCTAATTGCTTAGATAGTTGTGCGTAGATACGTGCTTCTACGTTGACTAGGAATTTGGCTAGGTTTGTGTTTTTAGCAGCAGCTTCTGCTTTGGCAATCGCAGCAGCTTCATCTGCTTTGATTTCTTTTTTCTTGGCTTCTTCTAACTGATGTATAGAAAGAACGTGAGAGCTGTAGCCGTTTCCTGGTATAAATGCAGGACTTTGGAATGTGTGTACCAAATCTGCTGCGTGGGCAGACAATGGCACTAATAATAGTAACAATAATTTCTTCATCGATTCGCTCCCGGTGTCCGGTATTAGTATTTAGAGCGAATTGATTTAAAATTAACTGTAGCTTTTATTCTTCAAAAAGATTAGGATGTGCTAATGCTAGATTAGACTTATCAACAAAGCGTTCGCTCATTTTATTAAACATTTTTTGATCACGTTCAACTAAAATGCACTTACGTTTAGTGTTTCTTGCGGCAATACCAGTGCTACCGCTGCCAGCAAATGTGTCTAGCACCAAGTCGCCTTCGTTGGTACAGAGTTCGATAAAGTATTCTAAGATTTCTGTAGGCTTTTGTGTAGGATGAATCTTGTCTTTGCCTAGTCCGCCACTGAACGTAATGGTATTAGGAATAACAGCAAAGGACTTTGAGTTCTCAACTTTTCTGTTCTTTATCATTTCTTCTGCTTCTGCACGAGCAGCGGCAAAGATAGCTTCAATACTTTGTGTGCCAAAGCCGTCTTTGGTGTGTTTGTAAATGATACTACTTACTTTGTCGGCAACGGCATAACGATCGACAATACTGTAAAGATCAGTATCAGAATTGAATGTTCTCTTGCCTCCGGGCTTGATACCCCAAAGGATGTACTCGCAACCACTGACAGGGTTTACGTGTCTGTTGAACGGCACTGCCGCAGGCTTCTTCCAAGTAAACACACGCTTGGGCTCAAAGCCGTTGTCTTCCATAATCTTCCACAGATAGCTGATGTACTGATCGCTGATAAAAACTGCAAAAGTTGAGCCTTTGCGCATTTTCTTAAACCATAGTTGGCTCCAACGAGTTAACTGTAGTAGGAATTCTTCGTGAGTGACTGCATCCCAGTCTTCGTCAAAGTTCTCGCTGAATCGTTGACTATGGATTGTGTTTTTGTTTTCACCAGTCTCAGGATCTATCCATACGGGCTTGGCACCACCTTCGGATATATTGTAGGGAAGGTCTGTTAACAGGAAATCAACAGAGCCATCTTCAATTTGATCTTCGACTTCTAAGCAGTCGCCTTGAATTAATGTAGTCATATTGTAATTATACAATATTATTTTTTATGTGTCAACGTATGATAGCAAAACCTGGAAGATTATTTCCAGCAATATGACTAGGTGCGTGATATTGGAAAACAAATTCTAATGCAGAAAATGGTTTTATTTCTACATCCATTGATCCGTTTGAATTGATAGTAATATGGCCCAATGTTGCATCAGATTTATTAACAATATCGGTCATCATCTGTTTATACTTAGAAGATACACCTTCAACCTTTTGAACATAAAATTCTAGACCCTTGCCCATCACATATACTAATATGTTTCCGGCAGCAGATATTTTATCAGCAGCATAGCTTGGTGCGCCTGCCGCTCCATCTTCTTTTCCTGGCTTCTTGTCTACTAGACCCATAGCAAAGGCCGAGTCTGCTGGAAAGCCTAACATCTGAATACCTTTTCCACCTCTAGTAGGCCACTTGCCTGCCATTGCAGCAGATTTAAAAGTCTTTAAGAATGTTGGGTAATCCATCTTAGCAATTTTAGATTTTAACAGTGCTGTTAGATCGGCCCAAGATGTTATACTGTCGGCACCTAGAATTTTTGCTATCTCTAAAAACTCAGGTGTTCTGGCAACGTTCGATGCTCGAATAATTTTATCTAGATTGTTTCCGCCTTTCTTAGGATTAAACTCAGCTAGAGGTGCATATAGTTTTTTACGTTCTTCGTCTGCATCAATACTTGCTTCGTATTTGTCCATCAACTTTGAGATAGATTTAAAACTAGTTCCAGACCCAGACATTGATTTGATACTATAATTTACGCTGCCCACTTTAACATCAGTTAATGGCTCATTTCCAGATTTTGGAAACTCACAAACATCTCCTTGTTGAAGCATCATAATAGGTGCAAGTACCTCGCCAAAGTCTTGACTAACGTTTTTAATATTGTCTTCAAGAACTGCCTGCGACTCTGGAGTTAATTGTCCTTTGCCGCCATTTTGTGCTATGTTGATTAATTCTATGAGCATAGCTTCGATTGCTGGGCTCGACTTAAACATATTTTTAACTGCGGCAGTTGTAGTAGAAATCAATTGTTCTCTATTAAATGATTTTCCACCTAGCCCAAGATTAGTAGGACTAGTTTTTTTCTTTTGAATGATAATATTTCCTTCAGCTGTTCCAGTTCTCGACGACCCTAGAACTACTGTATATGTTATACCGTTTAATTCAAACCCTAATCTTGTTTTACTTGTAGATGTTGATCTTTGCTCTGGAGTTAGTGTAGATGGATCTTGTTCTTTGGCACCTAACTCAGCCATTTTACTTCTTACTTCTGCTCCAGAAACATCTGTTATTCGTAGATGGGGGATTTTCTTTACACCGCCTGCAGATTCATTTTTTAATTTAACGACACCGTCTTGTGGATAGTAAGCTCTTAACTTTGATATAAGATCTTTAATTTCTTTACTTCCTGCATACCTTAACGCTGGGGCAGCTGTAGGTTGCTCGTCGCCTGGTGGTATTTCTTTAGTAGCGGATAACGGAGCCGTAGCGACCGCTTTTTTAGGGGCAGTCATTGCTGCAACTGGTTGTTCGGTGATTATTTCAAAAAATCGCATAGTCATATATTTACCGTTTTTAGTTTAACAGTCTTAGTATACTGCCAAACTGCGTTTATGTCAACGGATTTCAGGAAACAAGCATTCTTGAATAAACACACGCACATCGTCCTCGTCTAGGCCTAAACTAGCCATTACACGCGGTGTATGCGGGTTACATTTTTGATTGATTGCGTAATAGTTCTGTGCTTCTGTAGTATCTTCTGCTTGGCCTAGGGTTTCGCCTACAGTGCTTAGATAGTGTGCTAGGGTGTCTTTGGCCATAGCAATAATCTGTGCTAATTCTTCTTCGTCCTGTACGTTGCCTGCTGCTACCATACTAGGACTGAAAATGTTTGTAGCCCACTCGGGTAAACTACGTTCTTTGCGCCACTCTAGATTGCTGACGTAATCAGCGAACCACTGCATCATAGGATGCTTGTCGTCACCTGCTTTTGAGTAATCGTGGAAGCAACCTGTGATCTTGTTCTTACCTGCTACAACGTCAAATCCGTAAATTGGACTAGGGTCTGTAATATGCGGGAAGATGCAACAATGCATCATCCAGAGACCTTTGGTCGCCCTAGCATCCACAACATCAACGTGAGCCCTACGATAACGGTCACTGGTCCAAACACGATTAACCCAACCAGGCTGGTTAAAGCGATCCATACCCGGCTCAGAGATTTCTGTTCCTGTTTCATTAAAACTACTTTCTAAAAGATGCTGAACTTCGATCAGCGTATCCCAGACCTTACTCTCCACGATAGAGATCTCGCATCATTTTAATAGCGTATTCAAATGCAACACGAGCTTCATCACCTAGATCGTCTGTGAGTGTTTGACGAATAGCCATCTTCATCGAGTCGGCATTTTCAAAGTCATAGAACTTACCGTTAGAAATATGTGCTACTTGCTTCTTAATGATTTGGCCACCGAATAGGTCGCCCATATGGCGGCAATATAAATGCGCCTTAACAAGATGTTTGCGTTCTGGATCATTGCCAATTTTATGTAGGTAGGCTTGGTATTCAAGAGTTGCTGGAGTTAGATAACAATAGCTACCATCGTCTAACTCTAGGAAGTCTGCAAGGATGCCCTTGAGACGAGGAAGGTCTGGCATTGTGTCAAGAAAACCTTGACGTTGACAGTACCACTCAATTGGATCATAGATTGCCAGTAAGTTATACAGATAGTTTCTGTAGTCCTCTTTGCCAATCTTGCCGCTAAGTAACATCTTAGCGAATGTTGTTGTCTCTGCCTCGTGATGGAGGTCTTTGGTGATATCTTTTAAACTCATTCTTGCTCCACTTGGATTCTTAAAGGAGATCCATTTTGACGAGCAACCTGAGTAGCTTCGATTCCACGTTGTTCTGCGATCTCGTGTGTATAAACACCTGCCACCCCACTGCCAGTATTATGGATTTCTAAGGTGATTTCTTTCGCTCTTGATTCTGAATGCTTGAAAATTCCTGTAAGCAATTCAATTACTAATTCCATCGGAGTTTGATCGTCATTAAGAAACACTACTTTCCACATCTTTGGTGGTTGTAATGTAGTAACAATTTTTTCTTCGATTTTTACATCAGTCGTCATATCTACTCCGTTTTTTGTATTTATAGGGTAGGTTTCCCTACCCTATAATTATATTACTTAACTTCCACAATGTCAATAACTTTTGGCTTTGCTGACTCAGGAATGTTACGGATTAATTTAACAATCAACATACCATTACGGATCTCAGCGCCAGTTACTTCGATGTGCTCGGCCAGTGGGAACTCGCGAGCAAAATCTCTAGTAGCCAGGCCACGATGTAGATATTGTTCAGGAGCATAATCTGTAGTCATACTCTCGCCCTTGATAATAAGGACATTGTTTTCAACAGTTACAGAAATTTCGTTCTTTTCAAAACCTGTTACTGCAACTTGAATCTCGTACTGATTCTCACCAGTCTTGATAATGTTGTGTGGGGGATAGTTGTTAGACACTTGGTTAGCAAATCTGCGTTCCATTTGGTCAAACATTGTGTCGAAGCCAACAAGGGCTCTGTTTAGTGCGTCTAGTCTAGTTAGATTGTTCATAATAGTCTCCTTATAAAGTAAGAACAATAGGGGCCCATAAGGTACCCCTGTTTATGATTAGTCTGCTTTCTTCTCTGTAAAGGTAGCGTCGACTACATCATCTTGTGCAGCTTCGGTTGTTGCCTGTGGCTGTTCCTTAGCTGCTTTTTTATCCAGCAATGTTTTCATTGCAGGATGAACTTTTACAAGCTCTTCGCGAATCTTTTCTGGATCATCGCCTTTGCTAGCTTGTTCAACTGCGGCAATCACATCTTCAATTTCTTTAACTTCAGACTCAGATAGCTCCGAACGGAATTCTTCAAGATCCTTGCGGACTTCGTGAAGTTGTGATTCAGCGGAGTTTCTAGTTTCGATTAGTTCACGTGCTTTCTTGTCTGCTTCGGCATTTTCCTCAGCTTCGCGAATCATACGTTGAACTTCTTCGTCACTTAGTCCACTATTAGACTTAATAGTAATCTTGTTTTCTTTGCCTGTGCTCTTGTCCTTGGCAGAGATATTCATAATGCCGTTAGCGTCGATGTCAAATGTAACTTCGATCTGTGGCATACCTCTACGAGCTGGGGCAATACCTTCTAGGTTAAATTCGCCTAGGAGTTTGTTGTGTTGAACAAGCTCACGCTCACCTTGGTAAGCCTTGATTGTTACAGCTGGCTGATTGTCTTCTGCTGTGGAGAATGTCTGGCTGGCCTTGGTTGGGATAGTCGTGTTCTTTTGAATCAACTTGCTCATCACACCGCCCAGTGTTTCAATACCTAGACTCAATGGTGTAACGTCTAGCAATAGAACGTCTTTGCGGTCACCACCTAGCACAGCACCTTGGATAGCAGCACCAACGGCAACTGCTTCGTCTGGATTAACATCACGGCGTGGTGCTTTGCCGAACAGTTTCTCAACTTCTTCTTGCACCTTAGGCATACGTGTTTGACCACCGACTAAGATAACTTCGTCAATGTCACTAGGGCTTACGCCTGCATCTTGCATAGCTGTACGGCAAGGTGCTAGTGAACGATTAATTAGATCTTCAACTAGTGACTCTAGTTTAGAACGAGTGATCTTAACTACTAGGTGCTTAGGACCTGTAGCATCTGCTGTGATGTAAGGCAAGTTAACTTCAGTCTGTGAACTGTTTGACAATTCAATCTTGGCTTTTTCAGCAGCATCTTTTAAACGCTGTAGGGACAACATATCTTTGGTTAGGTCAACACCTTGTTCTTTCTTGAACTCATCGATGATGTAGTCCATAATGCGTTGGTCAAAGTCTTCACCGCCTAGGAATGTGTCACCATTTGTTGACAGCACTTCAATTTGCTTGTCACCGTCTACGTTGGCTATCTCGATGATCGAAACATCGAATGTACCGCCACCAAGATCGTAAACAGCCACTTTCCTATCAGCTTTATCAACTTTATCAACGCCATAGCTAAGAGCTGCCGCAGTAGGCTCGTTAATAATACGGAGTACTTCCAAGCCGGCGATTTTACCAGCGTCTTTTGTAGCCTGTCTTTGGCTGTCGTTAAAGTATGCAGGAACTGTGATAACTGCTTTTGTAACTTCTTCACCTAGATAATCCTCCGCGGTCTTTTTCATCTTGCGAAGAACTTCCGCAGAGATTTGTGGGGGTGCTAATTCTTTACCTTGTGCGCGAACCCACGCATCACCATTGCCCGCTTCGTAGATTTCGTAGGGCATCAAGTCAAGGTCTTTCTGTACAGCCTGTTCTGTGAACTTGCGTCCGATTAAACGCTTGGCTGCGTAGATTGTATTTTTTGGGTTGGTAACAGCCTGTCTTTTGGCACTTGCGCCAACAAGGACTTCGTCTGTTGCATAGGCAACAATACTAGGTGTAGTTCTTGCACCTTCGCTGTTTTCAATTACTTTGGGGATTCCATTCTCGATAACAGCCACGCAGGAATTGGTGGTGCCGAGGTCAATACCGATGATCTTAGACATTGTCTATCTCCTTATTAAGTAAGATCTATTTGGGCCCTATGCCCTAACAGTCGCCCATTAGGTACAACTGTAAAAATATTTATATCAGATATTCTCTAAATTAGGAATATTTGACCATTTTTTGAGTTTTTCTATTTTAGCTCGTTTAGCTTTGTGTAGATTGCCCCAACTAACAACATTGTTGATTAGAAGGATATCTATCATAGCTAGTACATCGCCTAGCTCTTCTTCAAAGTGTTCGCGATTAGTGTAGTTGGTTCCGGGCTTAGAATTGTCCATACCAAATCTACGGATTTTACTAATTGCTTGGATAACTTCTGCACATTCTTCTTGTGCAATATCCATTACTTCGTTGTTTTGCTCGTCCATATTAATTTGTCTTTGCTAATGGGTTAATATACGAACCGTCGCTTGTTGTAGACCTGCGTAATGTACGATATACTTTTTGTACACCTTGTGCTTGATCAACTGCGTCTGCTAGGGCATTGTGAGCTGTAACTGTGGCACGATTTGGATTAATACCAATATCAAACAATGTGCGTGTATCACGCATTTCCCAGAAGCTCCAAGGAATAGCTTTTTCTATTTTACGGAAATACCATTCTAGGATAATAAGGTCAAAGCCTACACCGTGACTCCAAACTCGCTTGCCGCCCCAGCAAAACTTATAGAGCTGTGCCATAGCATCTTCAATTGGAATACGTCCGTTGGGATCAAATGCGTCTGCCTGTGCTTCTGCACTTTGATTAGCCCACCAATCTAAGGTAGCTGTGGAAACTGTTGCGCCAATCCTATCGCAACTGTCAACGTCTACTTTAAGGTAGAGTTTTTCCATTTTAGGATCGCTGAGTTCGTCGCCGAACGGATCAAATTTAACGGCACCAATCGTAAGAATAGTGGCTGTGGGGAGAACGTCTAGCGTCTCTAAGTCAATCATAATATCAGTGTTCATACTAATATTATACTACCTTTCTGCCCGTTGGGCAATGGATTAATAAAGTTTTGGTGGAAGTTGTTGATCGCGAAGTTTCTTGCGCCAGCGAGCTTTGGCTGCACCTTTGGCACGTTTGCGAGCAGTAGTTGGCTTTTCGTAAAACTCTTTGGCACGTAGAGCATCTAGTGTGCCTGCTTCTTCTACCTTACGCTTAAAACGTCTTAGTGCTTGATTGATGTTTTCGTGTTCTTTAACAGAAACTCCAGTTCCTTTGTGTTGGTCGTATCTTCTCATAATCGTTTTGCCACTTTCTCCATTAAGTTTAAAATGTCATCAGTATTATATATAGCACGATCATTCGCAGTGCTTAGATCTTTTAAATTACCAAAATAATATGACTGTGGTTGGGCGGCAGTCCAACCTATGATAAGTTCGATGGCTCCATTGTTCTCGGCTTCAGCATTAAAAAATACAATATGACTTTTGGCAATTTTATCTAATAACCAATCTACGCTGTTGCCCATCTTCCAGACGTAGTTAATAACTGTGTGCGGAAGATTTGTCTGTAAAAGAGCAGATGAAATAACCTGGCTCTGCTCTTCTGTCAGTTCAACGTGTGTAATTCTAATACCGTCTAAGAGGATATCGTCTGGCGGAGTAACTACTAGAATTCTATCGCTCATTTCTTAGCTTCTTGTACTCGTTGCCAAAGTGTCTTTTCACTTTGTTCTGCGTTTTGAACATAGTTCTTCTTTTCTAATTGTTCTTGAGCCCACTTGGCTGCTTCTTCGGCAGCTTCATCTTCTGTAAAATCTGCCTGAGGCTTAAGGTAGGTCAACCAAGGTAATTCTTTGATAATTCCTCTTTCTAACAATCTACGTTGATGCTTGAGACTGTCGTCTGGATGCTCTGCCTTCCATTTTGCCATTGCTTCTTTTTCTGAGCTCGAAGCCTGTTCAATTATTTTAAGCTCGTCTTCTTCGTCAGCTTCCTTTTTAGCCTCGGCGATCATTTCGTTCCATTCTTCTAGAGGCTTCTGTTCATCAAACACTGACTCTTCTTCGTCGGCATCTTCAGCAACTCTGTAGTCTACAATGTTTGCGTGTTTAGGATACATCCATCCTACTGGATGTGGGTTAACTGACTCTTTAATTTGCTCAACCTGCTCTTCAGTTAATGGGCCATTGTTGGGCTCATACTTAGGTTCGTTCTGTGCTTCGGTTACAGTAGAAACAACTGGGGCGGGTTCTTCTTCGCCTTGTTGTCTAAACCACATAAACGAGTATTGGCTTGCCAACAATAGGATAACTGCCAGCGGATCAAACACAATAACGATAATAATAATAACCCAAGTAACTGCTTTTTCTAAAACATTAGCATCTGGGTTATCGCCATAGATAAAGTTAGCAATATATTTTATTGGTCCTACTTCTGCCTCAACCTTGCGTACTTCGGCAGCAATTGGCGCTCTCTCTTCGCTAACGGAGGCAACAATTTTCTGTTCGGCCGCGATCTCGGATTGAAGCCTTGCACGTTCTTTTTGCTGGCTTCGTCTAAGAGCAACTGCTTTGTCGGCACCTTTTTCATCACTGCTTCGACCCATAACTTGGTCCACAGCCTCATCCATCTGTCTAAGCGCCTTCCTGTTCGCATCAATATTGTCCTTTGCTGTTTTAATCTTTTCGTCGTAGACAGCGATCTTACTTTGTACATCGCCTGACACTAGACTTTGGTCACTGTGTGCTTTACTTAGGAATCCAAAGATACCCATAGAAGTAATAAGCATCAAGATGGCAATAGCGGCCAATAGGTAGCCGCGGATAAAATTAGGAGCACGTTGCCAATTTTGTTTTAGCCAAACAGTAGCGGCCAGCTTGCTAACTTCTAATGCTACACCCATAACGATGATAGGAATTACAGCAGCAGAAAATATTGCAGTCAGCCCTGCTACAGAATAATAAATGGCTACAGCGGATATGGTCAATCCGCTGAATAATGTTAACCAGGCAATTACTCGATCACTAGAGTGTATTTTCATAAGCTAATATTTATCGTAAAACCCACTGCCATCGGTCATTTACATCACTGTAACAGGCCAAGGCCGATAGGGTTTTTTCGGTGTTATATGCCCAGGTGCGTATGTGCATATGTCGGCAGTAGCCGTCTGACGATGGTCGTGTCATTACCGGAGTTACTTCTCCGCTGGCAGTACCTTTATACCACCTAACAGTCTGTCCATTGTCGGCATACATTACTGCTTGTGTAGAAGCCTGATGATAGGCCGTCTGTTGGTCATCGTTAAGAGTCTTAAACCAGCCAAAGGAAACATCAACTAGCCGATTGACAAAGCCGCCTGACCGATATTCAAAAAAGCGTGGATTAGTTACTTCAGAGGCCAGTGCTGAATTACATACCATTAGAATCAACAATTTCCCAACTACCATCCGGCAATTGACAACTGATTGCACGATACTGAACATCGCGGCCTCCCTTTTTCATCCAACTTGTAAAATAACCACAGTTACTAGCCATACCTACCCTAGCAGTGGCCACACGTTTAATTTGATCGTCAGTACATTCCACAGTAGTTTGACTGTTTACACGTTCACCATTTTGAGTGTTAATGGTTTGACTTGTATAACAGTACTGTGGTTTTGGTGCCGCTACCTTTGGCGCTGCCGAACATCCGGACAGTAATGATATTGCAATGACCATTGCAAGGATCAAAAGCCAAAGGTAGTTTTTGACTCTATATGATGGCATTACTGACCTTTCTGTTTGGCTTCAGCAATCAATTGCTCAAAGACATCCTTCTTCATTTCAAGACGCACATAAGTGTAGTGTCGTCCATTCATTGTGAAGTGACCTTTTTCACTCTTAACGTGGCGGCGAATAGATGTGTTATCTACCTTGTACGAAATCAAAGTGCGAGTAGTTTTCTTGTCATCTTTGATATCGATAACTGTCTCAGAGTTAACAGTACCGTTGATGCGTTTTGCAAAGTTATTCATTGCAATAGCATCCATTTGTTCTTCTGCTGCCTGTGCATAGGCGCTTTCACCTGCACCGCAAGCATAGACGTAATCTTCTTTCCACCAGAACCAACCCTTGACACCTTCTTGAGCGCAGTCCTGATACCAACTAGGCTGTGCATAGGTCTTGCGATCTGGAATATCTTTCATTGACGAACAACCTGTAATAGCCGCTGCCATCAAGCCTACCAAAATTGCCTTCTTCATAATTTGCCTTTCTGTGTGTGTGAAACAATTTACAGTACATAGTATAACAGGACCCGAAGGTCCTGTCAACATTGGAATTTACCAATTTACTTGAAGAAGATCAGTGCCATCATTGCTGCCTGAACAATGAAGCCAACTCCAATAGTAACAATGTTCAGCATATCTTTTTGGATAGCTGCTTTGATAAACAACAGAGTAAGCCCTGTCCAAACTAGAAGAACTAGATCGACTCCGGGCAGTCTATCTGTAAGTCCTGCCATAACAGCCAATAAACTTGGAACTGTTGAAGCGTGTAATACAATAGCAGCCAACCAACCAAATGTTTCTGCTGAGATTACAGAAATTTTAGTTTGGATAAACTCTTTAAGTTGATTAAGATTGTCGATCATATTTTAGTTTCCTTTCCGCGATAAAAAATGTGTTGTCCTATTTGCCCAATCTTTTCAAGTGGCCATCTTGGGTTAACGTAGGTGGCATGATAATAGAGAGCATCTTTGAGAACGTCCAATTTGAACCCTTCCAAAAGAACTTTCTTAGCAACTGCGTAGCTTTCATTGTAAGCCTCCTTGTTAATTGGTCTTGATCTGGCAACAGAATCGCAAGCCCACGAGAATTGGCATACGACCTTTTCCATTATAACATTTTTCTGATAAACAACGCCACAGACGTCTTTACCAAATGCACCGTGTTTAACTCGATTCAGGGTGACCTGTGCGACTGCAACTTTACCTTCGAAGGGCTCATAACCTGCTTCGCGATAAATGTTGAGAGCGAGACAATCTAATTGTTGTTCGCGAACTTTAATAGTCATTACATCTTGACTGTAATAACCATTTTTCTCTTTTAAGGCAGCAAACTTTGTAGTGGTCAGATTTTGAACCAACAAAGATACTGCTAAGAATCCTACAAGGTAGGATATAAAACGAATTGACTTTTCCATAAGTCCTCCTTTCACTTGGTGTAATTAGGTATCAGCAAGATACTATCATTACATTACATTAAGGGAGTTAACTTCACGAGGCTCATAAAAGAACCCTGGGTTCGTGTAGTTGTCTCCATTGGACGCACAATCTCATAACTTGTGTGCCTTTGGAGCCTTGACCGCCCGAATCTCACGGGTTTCTCATAGGCCAAGACTCGCGGAACCTTTTCAG
>JACCDO011424443.1_pt1 | contig 15477 bp, 23 predicted proteins | sample 7446101 | NCBI WGS metagenome assembly JACCDO01 (sample SAMN15323440, study PRJNA562643) | freshwater metagenome | isolation source: river surface water | place: USA:Blue River Watershed | collected 2017-08-16
AAGATTTGAAATAGATCGAGCTGATTCATGGAATCCAGCAACTAAAAGAAGAATAGCAAATCAAGTAGAATTTATAAGGCACTGGACAATAGAACAAAAGTCTTATGAAGACCTAGATAATATACAAGCTACTTGGTTTATAGACCCTCCTTATGAGAGTGAGGGTAAAGCATATAAAGAGAGTTCAAAGAATATAGATTATAGTCATTTAGGTGAATGGTGTATGGGGAGAGAGGGTCAAGTGATAGTTTGTGAGAGTAATAAGGCTAAATGGTTGCCCTTTGAGCCCTTAAAAATTATATTGAATAGTGGGCGAGGAAGGACTGAAGAAGTTGTATGGTTAAATGAGAATAATATTAGACAAAGAACTTTATTTTAAATTCTGAGACAAGCATCAGCAATAAGTTGTGCTGTTTGTCTATTTAAGACTTTTCCCCTAAAATCAATACCGACATATTCTTTTAAAGAAGGACTTGTGTAAGCGATATTTTCTTTAACAACCATAGCTTTAAAACAAGCAATAAAGCTAATGACTTCATTATCAATATGGATGTCTACACTGACTTCATCACCATCTGGAGTTTCCCACATAGCTTTAATGACATGAGAAGCTACAATTCTACTTGTAGGTGCAACAAAAACTAATTTTACACTATTACTATTAAAAGCATTATCTAATAAGTGAATTTGATAGTCCATCAATTCAGTGTCTGCTACTTCTACTGCAATTCTCTTAGAACTTGCATTTTTTCTCAAAGGAAGCATTTGATTATCATTATTAAAAAACATAGTCTTCTCCATTTTTATATTTAAGGGGTCTATATAGTATAATATATAAAACTTCTACAAAGGAAATAAATATGAATTATGAACTCATACAACAAGATTGTATAGAATGGATGAAATCCCAACCTAAACAATCTGTTGACTGTGTTATTACCTCTCCACCTTATAACTTAAATATTAAGTATGGTAGTTATCAAGATGCTTTACCTAGAGATTCTTATTTGAAATGGCTAGATGAAGTAGCATTACAAATTAAAGAAATCTTAAAGACAGATGGACACCTATTTTTAAATGTTGGCTTTTCTAATATAGACCCCTGGGTGCCTGTAGATGTCGCTAATGTGTTTAGAAAACATTTTATCCTACAAAACAATATTACATGGGTTAAACATATCTTATTAGATGACCATTCCTATGGTATCCATAAACCTATTTCTAGTGAAAGATTTTCTACTCCTACTACAGAATCGATTTTTCATTTTACTTTAACAGGTGATATTAAAGTAGATCGTTTAGCTATAGGTCATAAAAATACATCTCATGATCGTTATCCTGAACTATATAGTGAATCAAGACATATTGCAGAACAGAGAAGAAAAGCATCTAAGAAGTTAGGTTTTAAAGATTGGTTAGACTTTAAAAATAATAGCTCCCCTGAACAATTAGAGAAATTTAACAACTATATGGAAGAATTAGAATTAAAAAAACCTTATGATCCTGAGAGAAAGAAGTGTATAGGGACGGCTTGGTATATACCTTATGTGCCGATAGCAAAAATGGCAAAGATGGTAGGGTCAGCTAGTTTAGGTGATAGTGATTCAGGTAGGGGAGGACACCCTGCTACTTACCCTGAGCAATTAGCTGATATGTGTATAAAGTATAGTGGTATACAAGAGGGAAGTAGAGTATATGACCCATTTTCAGGAACTGGGACAACAGTGTTATCTAGTATAAGAAATGGTATGTATGGGATAGGAACAGATATAGATGAAGATTATATAAAATTTTCTAAAGATAGGATAGAAGCTATCTATCCTTCTAATGGTTTATTGTAATTGTAATAAACTGATAAGGTCTCTTACGGTAGACATTTTAGTTAAATTTTCACCTGAAAAGTCATCACCTAAATGAGCATTGCTTCTTCCATAAGGAACTCTGGTGTTGTACATACCATCAAAAATATTGAGTGCTTGTTCAACAATTATATCTTGGCTACAATGAAGATCAAGAACAACTGAAGAACCTTCTTGATTAATACATTCAAGACGGATTACATGGGTAGAAGGAAATTGAGGGAGTGGGCTTAATGCTTTTACTTCAAAACCTTCTAATTGATATTCACCTTCTTTTAAAAGATTCTTGATTTGAAATTGTACTAGAGCTGGATTAGCAACTTGATGTCCTGCTTTTTTGCTCATTACTTTGCCTTCGAGTCTAGCAATTCTTGCTTCTAAAGAAGCGATTTTTGAACTAATCATGGTATATCTCCTATAATAATAGTTTAACATCATATATACATCATATAAAGGAAAAAAAAATGAAACCACTTAAACCATTTTTTAGCTACTTCGGTAGTAAATACAATCTAGCTAAACACTATCCTTCACCTAAACATAATATACTAATAGAACCATTTGCAGGGTCTGCTTGTTATGCCTTACATTACCCTCAGAAACAAGTTAAACTCTATGACAAATTTGATATAGTTTGTGGTATATGGGACTACTTAATAAAAGCTAAGAAAGAAGAAATCTTAGACTTGCCTATGATAGATTTCGATAAGAGTTTAGACGATTATCCTACTATCCCACAAGAAGCTAAATGGCTAATAGGATATTGGTTACATACATCTAATTATAGACCTGATACTAAATGGACAAGTAGATGTAAAAGTTCAGCACAAGGATTTATATCTAAATCAGGAGAAGTTTATAAACCTAGAAACTATAACACATGGACTGAATTAAATAAGATTAAAATAGCAGAACAATTAGAACATATCCGTCATTGGACAATAGAACAAAAGTCTTATGAAGACCTATATAATGAACAAGCTACTTGGTTCATCGACCCCCCATACCAATATGAGGGTAAAGGTTATGCTCATTCTTCTAATAAAATAGATTATAGTCATTTAGGTGAATGGTGTAAAGAGAGGGAAGGGCAAGTAATAGTGTGTGAGGGAGAAAAAGCAAAATGGTTGCCTTTTGAACCACTGAAAACAATATTAAATTGTCAAAATAAAGAATTTAATGAGGTGGTATGGTTAAATGAGCAAAACCCAAAGCAACAAACTTTATTTTAATATAAGATAAGGAAAAGAAAGGACATTTAAGAATGTTTGAGTTTAGAGATGTAAAGCTATATCATGGTGATTGTACAGATAGCTCTTTATTTAAAGAGCCATTTATTGACCTTATAATAACATCCCCACCTTATAATGTTGGGATTGAATATAATTCAAATGATGACACAATCAGTTATGATGAGTATTTAAACTTTAGTCGTAAATGGTTAAAGAATTGTTATGATTGGACTAAGACAACAGGTCGCTTCTGTTTAAATATTCCTTTTGATACTCGTATCTATGGGGATAGGACTTTAGCTGTTGATTTAACCAATATTGCTAAAGAAGTTGGTTGGGTTTATAAATGTCATATCCTATGGGATAAAGGATATTTTGTAGGTGGGACAGCATGGGGGTCTTATAAATCAGCATCAGCACCTATGATTATATCTCCTACTGAAATGATCTTAGTCTTTTATAAAGATGATTGGAAAAAAGCAGATAAAGGTGAAGATGATATTACAGGTGAAGAATTTGTTTCTTGGTCTAATGGTTTATGGAAAATGAAACCTGAATCTGCTACCCATAGAAAACACCCAGCACCTTTCCCTTCTGATTTACCTTATAGGTGTATTAAATACTTCAGTTTTGTAGGGGATATGGTTTTTGATCCTTTTACTGGATCAGGAACCACTCTTATAGAAGCACAGAGATTAAATAGGAAATCAGTGGGGATTGAATTAGACCCTACATATTATAAACTAGCTTGTAATTATATACAAGGTGAAGCATCTACTCTATTTTAAGGAGATATACATATATGTATACAAGAGAACGACTAATTCAATTTGAAGCACAATTCTTACGAGGTTTAAGAAAGCTAGATATAGAAAAGAGTCTTAGTGAATTAAATGATAACACTAAATACCTTGATTTAATCGTTTTATATGCAGGGTTATGTCTTAAAAAAGAAGAAGACCCTAGAAGATTAGATTATGTAGAGTGTTTCGTAAATAGTCAGAAAGGTAATGTTGAGGTATTAAATTTTATATTTACTCGTTTGGCTTATCTGCATGATAAACAGTGTCTATAAGAAGATTCTCATTAGATAAATTAATAGTTTCTTCTCCACCAAAAGACTCATATGCACACCTAGTTGCATTTTGTAATTCTAAAGCAGTTTCTTCACTGAATGGTTTAAATAAAGCATTAACATTATCTAAACCTACACCAATGACACCTACTTTTTTAGTTAGGAGTTCTTTAAATAAAGTGCTATTTAAAGGAATTTCAAATAATCCTATTGCACCAGTACCTTTAGGGTCTGATTGTTGTTTACAATTTCTACTAAAGTTACCTTTGATTAAATGGGTGTTATTATTTTCAGATATCCTTAGACCAATCATACTATTTTCTTTTATACAAATGACTTTATTACCATTTAAAATATTAATAGCTAGTTGGAATTTAGTGTCCTTGATCACCAAATTTGTTAATAAGATACCTTCATCTCCAGTATAAATAGATCTTCTTTTATTAATAAAGAAGTTATTGTTTTTTTTACTTTGAGCCATAGCATCTTGTGGGAAATAGACATCGCAGTCTTTACCTTTAGGGACACTAAATTTTTCTTTGTCTTTACAAGAAGAGACAAGAATAAGAATCAGTAATAAAAAGTATTTCATGAATTTACTCGGCTGAATTTTCATCAGGATCTTCAGCAGGTACTAGAGTATCTATTAAAAGATCGTCATTTTCTAAGTTAATTTGATCTGCTCCACCAAAGGCTTCATAGGCACATCTAAAAGTATTTTGTAATTCAATAGCAGTTTCTTCTTTTATAGCTTTAAAAAGACTATTACCGAATTGTTTTAACTCTACACCTAGAACAAGAGGTGGATTTCGTAATAAGTCTTTAAAAAGAGTACTATTTAAAGGAATTTCAAAAACACCAACTGCACCTGCTCCTGTAGGATCTGAAAGATCGTTACAATTACTCTCAAAACTACCATTAGTGATATGAGTATGGTATTGACCAAACCCTACTCCTAAAACACTATTTTGTTTTATACAAATAGTCCTTCTTTTATTAAGGATGTTAACAGTTAGATATAACTTCATTTGTTTAATCATAACATTAGTCAATAAGACACCATAGTCATTAAGATATATTGATCGCTTTTCATTAATGAAAAAACCACCATTCTTTTTACTCTTTTTAACAGCATCTAAAGGAAAATATTTTTCACAATCTTCACCTTTAGGGATAGAAAGACTACTATTTTTAGTTTCTACTTTAATAGGTTCTACCTGTTTTACTTCAATAGGTGTTTCTTTACTGCAAGATAAGACACATAAAGCAATTAAGATACATTTATACATAGTCATTAAAAATCTTCCGCAGTGTTATCTAGTAAATTGGTTACTTTTAGATGCTTATATCCCATAGCTTTATAAGCACATCTTAAACCATTCATAAATGCAAGAGAATGGTTTACACTATAATGTTGACCTACAATCCCATTATACTTTGAATCAAACCGTGCAAAAGCACCAAGACTTCTTGAAATTAATGCCATTTGAAAGAATTTACTTAGTTCAGGAACTAAGTAAATAGAAATTGCTTTATTCTTATCTTGGATTTTACGAGCATTACCACAATTTTGTTTGTGGATACCATCTAGCATATAGCTTCTTCTTTCATCTTTTTTTTCATCAAGTAAAAGGGTTACCATGAGTTGAGTTTCTTTTTGATAACAAACTTTTTTCTTTCCTACTGTAGTCATGAAGATAGCTAGGAACTTTTCTTGGGGGAGGTAACCTAATTTTGCTGTTAAAACATAGTCAGCATTTTTTTCAATAAAGTAATATTCCTTGTCTGCGATATAGGGTGAATTGGTCTTATGCGATTCTTCAATACCTTCAGCAGTAAAGAACTTTTCACAATCAAATGCTTCAGGTGCTTCATATTTTTCGTCAAGGCTTACTTCTTTGACTTCTTGGTCTTTTACAGGTAGACTTTGATCGAGAGGAAGAGACTTGTCTTTAACAACAACAATACCTTGATCTACAACTTTAACAACAACAGGTTGTGCTTCATTTTTAGAACAAGCAAACATGAACAATAAGATAGGGAGATACTTTAACATGAGTTTCCTTTTTTTAAAAGTTTCACTCACACTATACAAATAATAAATTAGACGAGTATAAAATTATTCATCATCTTCTTCAGGTAATATTTCAGCAACCGATTTAGTTTCTTTAGCTTTAGCAGGTTTCTTAACAGGTTCTACTGCTTTAGGTGCTGTTGTCCCTGCAACAAGAGCAGCGATCTTCTTATCGAGAGATTCCACTTTCTTAGTCACTTTAGCTAAAGTCTCTTCAAGTTCTGATGTGTCGTTAAAGGTTAAACCATTACTATTTTCTTCAAGTTTAGTAAGACGACCATTAACATCACCCATTTGCTTAAATTTATTTTCAAGCATATCGATTTTTTGAACTTTAAAGTCCATATCTGAGAGCTTAGTATTAAGGACTTTACGATCACTATCACAAGCTGAGGCGTGTTGACCACCATTTTCAGCTTCTTTTTCTTTGATCTTTTCCATCTTCTTCATCCAGGTGAAACCTAGATATGCACCAATTAAAGCGACTAGAACAACAGGATTATTACCTGCTATATCTAAAATCATTTTAATGGCATTCATATCCATACCATCATGATTTTGTTCAGTGGTGGCATGAGTCTCTTGTGGTTGTTGAGGCATGAATTGTTGTGGGATGTATTGTTGTGCTTGTGGAGGAATAGTAAATCCTGGAGGTAAAGCATACCCTTGTGGGAGTTGCATATTCACAGGTTGTTGCATAGGTTGTTGTGGATAACCTACAGGTTGTTGTGGTTGAACTTGAACAGGTTGCCCTTGTCCTGGGGTGGCATCTTGTGGTGCTTGAACTGGTAATCCCATTTCATCATCCTTTTTTTGTGGTTGTGGTACTTGAGTAGTTTCAATATTTTCATCCACTGAGGATGGTTTAACAACAGGTTTCTTAAACTTTTTAGGTTTAGGTTCTTCTACCTTTTGTTCATTCGAGTCATTAGCTTCAGATTTAGGTGATTCGACACCTACTTCTTTAACATTAGCTTTTGTCTCAAAATGTACTCCTTCTCCTATTTCACAATCACTTAGATTGTATAATACACCATTGAAGAGAACTTTTGTTCCTTGCACTAGGGTTGCTGTTGACCCTGCTGGTATCTTACATGACATACATAGCTCCTTGAATTTAGACTTTTCATAAATAGGCTATGTATTTAATAAATAAAAGAAAGAACATCATCTATGTCTGAGAAATCTTCAGTAACTAGAGAAGACTTACATATCTACTATTATGATGAAGTAAATCCTAAATCAATTCAAGGATTAGTATGTACTTTAAGAGAAGCTACCCAATTATCCCTAGATAGACAAATCACTTATGAGTTAGAATCTCCCCCCGTTATCCACCTACATATTCACTCTTATGGTGGTGATGTATATAGTGGTCTTGCAGGTGCTGGTCATATTCTAAATAATAAAGTACCTGTTTATACTTATGTTGAAGGTGGTGTAGCTAGTGCAGGAACTCTATTGTCTATGGTAGGTAAAAAGAGATATATGCAAGAATATGGGTATATGCTTATTCATCAAGTAAGTCAATGGACCGAAGGCACTTATGAAAACCTTAAAGATGAAAAAAGAAACCTAGATAAACTTATGAAACAATTTTATAAATTCTATAAAAGACACTCAAAACTTAAAAAGAAACAAATTGTAAAAATGCTTAAAAGAGACTTATGGTTTGATTCAGAAGAGTGTTTACAATATGGTCTTGTAGATAAACTTATTTAATCTATTTCTACTTCATAACGACAATTATCTTCACCTGGGAATAAAGTAATCTTCGTTATTTTAGGATTAGGGACTGACATTAACACTTCACCCCAGTCAAAACCAGGTATTTCTTCTTCCTCTAGGGCTTCCCAATCTAGCATATAACTATCTACTGGAAATAATATGTTTTGGTCAGAAGGGTTGTTATATATAAAGATAACAGCATCTACATCATGACTTAGTGCTTTATCCCATCCCCAATTTTCAGCAATCTCTTTATTGACTGCCCATGATCTAGTCCCATAAGCTAAATTAGCTAAAGTAAGTAATACCTTTGGGTGCATTTTAAATATAGATAACGGTACTTGTATCTCTCTCTTACTATTTAAAAATTTCTCTGTCGCTTCTTCATTTCCATAAAACTTTCGTAAGTAGTAGTTAAATAAAAGACCCCTATGTTTTCCTATATTTTTACAATCTTTAATAGGTGTGTTAAATAGAAAAACGGATAAAAACCTCTCAAGTCTTTTTGTAGCTACACCACGATAGACTGTTGTTATAGGTTCATCTACAGGAAAAACTTCTGCCATTGCCCTAAATATAGGATCTAGCTTTTCTTTATCCTCATGTGCTACACCAACACCAACATCTACTTGAAACCAATTTTCTATAAACCACTTGTTTAGTCTTTTCATTTGTCTTGTATTTGATGGATCAATATTATAAATAAAATCGACTACTGAGGATATATTACTCTCATTAAACTTTTTTTCTATTCTTGCATAACTTCTATAAAACATATCTGACTCCTTTATACTTTAAAGCAAAATATAAAACTTATATAATTAAAATCTTCCATCCCTTTTCTAAATATTCTAGTAATACCCTATACTGAATATTACTCCTTAATTCTAAATTCACTAAAGTCTCATCATCGTCTTTTTTATATAGTGTGATCTGACTCTTTCTAAAAACCAATCCTTCTTTTATAGCCTTGTAAGGATCATAAACAAGTATAGGTTTCCCCTTATATAACATTTCGTACATTTTTTCTCTTAATAAATTTGCTAGTTTATATAGACTATGCTATAAAGATTTTAACCACTTATTCTAGTAGGTTGATTAGTTTTTGTAAAAAAGGGAATGTCTTAACTGATGTTCCCTTTTTTGCTTCTCCCTTTCATATAATATGCTATTTGAAAGCGAGAACCTATGAAAGCAATATATATTTCAAAGACATTACATGACAGACAACATTCTTTTTTCACTCCCATAAAAGATAAGAAAAAAGTCTTATTTGAACTACTCGAATATGTAGGATATAAAGAAGTCTTTATATGTGAACTACCTTTTAATGAAAAAGACCCTAATTTACTCCTAGATATGACCCAAGAAAATTGGAAAAAACACCCCATTGAAGAAATACTTAACCAACAAGATTTTGTCTTTAATTTAGAAAACCTTTTCGATCTCGGTTTCCCTATTAGCACTAAAGCTAAAGCTAGAGCTTTTTGTTCTCTTGATTCAAGGTTTATTACCAAACTTTCTACTAAATTACTTAAAGACAGAAACTTCATTCTTGAAATTTTAAATGATGATACACTCGCTTTAAAGAATGAAGTTAATATCCATGCTGGAACTAACTATATTTTCCACTATCTTGAAGATGTCTTATCTCATTTCGATAATGATAAAGAAATTGTCCTTAAATGTATTGATACAGATGCAACCAATTATGTCTTTGCTTCTTTTGACCTAAAAAATGATATAGAGATTGTTAAGGAGTCAGTTAAAAAAGATTCCGATATGTTCCAGTATATCCCATCCAAATATAAAGATGATTTTGATATTACTGTTTCTTCATGGATACAAGATGAAAAACTTACTTTAGAACACATGAGCCATAGACTTAAACTGATGTGGTTCTGGGGTAAAACAATAGAATGCAAAGAATAATTTACTTATATCCCATTCTTCTTTATAACATAAGGAGAATGTATGAGATACAGAGCATCAGTATTACCTCAGGTAATTAAAGAAGATAAAACAAAATTAGAAAATCTTGAAAGATATTCCACAAGTTCTATAAATCAAATGGCTGATTTCATATATAGTATGCCTTTATATGAAGAAAATTTCGATAAAGTAAATATTTGGCTTAGGGAAGCTTTCTTCTCAGTAAATTTAGGTCATGGTATGCCTCTCTCTGAAAGAGAAAAACTTATTCCTATTTTTACTGCACTTGAAGAAAGATTTTCTACTGAAGAAACTCCTAATGTCTTATATAGGGGTTTTAGAATACCTGCTTCTATGAAACACTTTCTGACTAAACTTATTTTAAAGACTAATTATTGTGATGTCTTCAATTTAAAAAACAATCTTGCTAAACATATTAAATTGTCTGAAGGTATCACAGACAATGAAGAACTTACTTCTCGTATTCAAGAACTTTATTATTATGGGGGTATAGAAATACCAAAATCTTTTTATTCCAAAGAAGAGAGTAAAATTGCAAGTTTTGCTTATGGTTTAAGATCATGGACTGATGATAAAGACTATGCCAATCTTTTTAATGTCCCTGCAAATGATCAAGAAGAAGGTGTTTTGTTTATTATGAAAAACCCTAAAAAACACATCTTCCATACTAATAAGTATCTTTATATCCTAAAACAATTAAAGATTAACCAAAATAGCAAAATCCCTTTTGATTTTGATGAATTTGTTGTCTTCTTACAAATGAGTGAAATCAAAATAGATAAGATTGTGTTGTCAGGCAAGGGTGGTTATGATGCTTCTTGTATGTACAACATTTATTTATCTTAGTTTAACTTTCATCTTGTTTTATACTCTAAAATAATATAAGATACTTTTGTTCAATACGAACATACTAAAAGAAAGGTATCTTAGATGGACAAGATTTGTCAAAAGCTACTTGTGACCTACAATTCAGGTTTAGCCGTAGCAAATAACTTTAAAGGAACAGATGGTAAATATCACTACCTCTTCCTTAATATTGAAAATGAAACTTCTTACCAAGTAGGTCTAAAGACTTGTGCTGAATTGAAGTTATCTCCAAATGAATATATCCTTAAGTTCTTTAAAAACTATCAAGAAGGATTAGCAGAACAAGTTAAGGTATTATCTGATGTTGTGCCTCTTGATGTTCCTAAACCTATTGAAGCTATTGAAGCTCCTAAAACCATTGAAGCTCCTAAACCTATTGATGTTCCTAATCCTAAACTATCTTTAGAAGATAAGAAAGAATCTATTAGAGAAAGACGAGCTAACCAACTTAAAGTTCGACCTCTCCCCTTAATTGATTCTAAGGGTTTACATACCTCTGTTCATGCAAATCATCTTCTTTCTTACCTAAAGAAAGGTTTTCTTTTTGGTGGCAGTGTTATGGGTCTTTATCTTTATGGTAAAAAAAGAAAAGTTAACTTTAATGACTCAAATAGAAAACAACAAACTGAAGTCTTAAAAGACCTCATTGAATATGGCTGGTCTACTGATTTTTATTCAGATCAAGAAAGAACACGACCTACTTCTACTCCACCTAAAAAAAGAAGTTCGAGTCAGTGGGCTAGGTTTGAATACAAAGATATGATTGACACTGAAGGAAATACTGTTTCTATTCCTAGAAGTGAAGTCATAGATAAAATTAAACTTGGTTTCAAGTTTGTAAATTCTGTTTCTTTATATAATCCTGTTTCAGGTAAACAATATTGTGTAAGAAAAAATCACGATAAAAAAGAAGAATTGATCCTTGAACTTACCGATAAGGGTTATTTAATAGGTGCTACTCCAGCATCTTTTACCCCACCAAATCAAAAAGAAGTCGTAAATGAGGATCAAACAGATCAAGATTTTATTGATCTTATTTCAAAACAATTTCAATTACCACCTAATGAAGTTCTTAAAAAAATTTTAGATAGTGTTAAATAATATATTATTTTTGACTTGCATCTACTACTGACATATCAACCACAACAGCACCCATATCTACAACAGCACCCATATCACTAGCTACTGTTGCCATATCTGTAGCAATTACTTCCATATCACTAGCTTCTGTTGTCATATCACTAGCACTCGCCATATCCCTAGCACTTGTCATATCACTAGCACTCGCCATATCTACAACTACTGCATCACTTACTGCTACATCACTTACAGATTCCATGTCTACTACATTTACATCTGTACTTACTGCCATATCTACTACTACTTGTGCTGTTTCTTTCTTTTCTCCACCACAAGCTAATAATACTACACATACGATACTTAATAAAGTCTTCATTTTTTTCACTCACTTTTTTAAAGGTTTTGACTCTATATTATCTCAATCATAAATAAAAAATTCAAATCTTTATATACTTCATCACTTTATCTTTATCTTCTCCTAAGATTTCTCCCACTATCTTCTCCAAATACTCCTTCTCCTTATATGCCCTCTCCCTATGTATTATGATATCAGAGTCATCTTTATATTGCCTTAATATAAATCCTATCTCTTCTGGACTTATATTTAACTCTCTCCCTATATCTACTACATTAAATGGGTTTGTGTGATAAATCAAACATAATAATATATCATATGAGTCTTTCATTTTACACCTCTTATAATATAATACAATATAAACCTACAACAAAGGATTAGTATGAAAAATAACTACCTCTACTTTATGATCTGTTTTAATCATAACACCACTCATTATGAATATTCCTTCCAACCCTCCGATTACTTACCTGACCTCTCTCTCAAAACTGAAATCCTCAAAGAAGTAATTTCTTACTTACAACCTTTTTCTTCTTTCACTCCACCTGAAAGTATTTATGACCACCCTTTAAAAGAATCTGAGATTACTCCTATTCTTGAACAATTTGACCTTTCTATTACACTCGGTCTTTGTACTGCTTTTGAACCTAATGAAAATGTCCCTAGATGGAACGCTATTCCTATCCATACTAATATTCAAGGTGCTTTCTGTATGGAAGTTAATGATTTTATCCAAGAAAAAAAAGATTATCTCGCTTTTCTTAAAGAAGAAATTAAAGGTATGGAAAATGATAATGATTACCCAGATATTGAAGTCTTTACCGAAAAGGAAGAAAAAGCATTTGATCTAATGACCAAAAACCCAGATTTGTCTTATGAAGAGGCTTATTCTTATTTTGATGATGAAGATAATGATATTGATTATTAAGGTTATCTTAACCCTACCCCTAACTTACTTAAAATGAAACGACCAAAATTATAAGCGCCCATCTTAATATCCATAATCTTTCTACCTTGTCCTATTACAAGATCAAAAGAATACATTTCATCTCCAATAGGTTTTACGGTGTACTTAACTATAACTGAGGATAAGTTATAACTAAAAATTTCTTCTTCAGTATCTTCGGATTCTATTTCTAAAATAACAGTACCACCTCTTAGAATCTTTTGAGAAACTACACTGAAATTACCGTCTCTGTTTGATTCGATGCCTTCAATAACATCATGTATCGTTTCGTTTTCAACTTGGTTGATAGGGTCAAAAACAGCGGTCTTTAAACTAGCTAGTTTCTCTAATCTAGCTAAACGAGCTTCCAATGAAGCTATCTTATTGTAAATCATTTTATGAATCCTTTTTTTAGGTTTATTCTATAATAGTGTAGTATATAAATATAATATAAAACGAACACTTCCTAAAAGGATTACTCATGATTACTCCCTATATCATCTCCCATATCCAAATTGAAAAAGATCATATCATCTATCAATACTCTTTCTTTTCAGATGACTACTATGAAGATGGCTCTCTTAAAATTGAAGTACTCAAAGATTTTTTACTCTGTGCAAAAAATTTAATTGAGACACCACCACCCGAAACTATCTATGACCATCCCCTAAAAGAAGCCGAACTCACCCCTCTCTTCCGATCTATTTTTAAATATTCTCTCATGTCCTATTGTCAAAATCTTCAATTAGAAGGACATTTTTTCTTTAGATGGGTCTCTTTTCCTGATCCTGTATATCTTGAAGAAGTTAAAGAATATGAACAAATGTGTCGAGATGAAGCTGAGTATGAAAAAAACGAAAAAGAATGGTTTGATAATATGGAGAAACGAGAAAAAGAAGAGAAATTAATGAGAGAATCTATTCAAGAAATTCATGATATGTGTAGATTTGATTAATAAGTATATGGTTTATCTTTTCTGAGGTTTACACTACCTTCTGCTTTAAAGACTTCAAATGCTTTAGTTAACATTCTTGTAGCTTCTCTTACAAAAGAACCTAATTCTTGTTCTGCAGGTGTAAACTTTTTCAAACCGCGAGTCCAGTTCCCTTGAGACATATGATCTGGAGTTGAAAAGAAAATAGTTCCATTGAAATCTGTTATTTCAAGATATGGAAGATCGCCCGAATTAGAATAGAAGTGTACGACTTCAATTTCTTGTCTAGGAGATTTTCCAAAAGGATAGAGACTCATCTGTAATTGGGGATAGGAATTTTTTAAACTTTTGAAAAGAGCTTTTAACAACATTGGGAACTGAGCATTTTCTATTTCTAGTTGTTTGTCTATTCCTCTTTGAATCTCGTCCAATTCTATTTGTTTTGGGGTTAAACCATATTCTTCTTCAAGTTGGGTTTGATAGTCAAATTTACCTGCAGTACGAGACATTAGTCTAGATTCTAATCTAGCTAAACGAGCTTCTAATGAAGCAATTTTATTACGAATCATTTTATGAGTCCTTTTATTTATAAAAGTGTTTTCTTATATATTACACTTTATAAAAACATTATTGACTAATTTAAATATTCTCTTGGATAACTAATCTTATTTTCCCATTCCATATCTGCATATCTTTCTAACAACTCATTCATTTTACCATCTATGAAATTTGCTATCTTTTGACCTACTTTTGACACTTCTCTTGCTGAATCATGTACATCTATTACTGATGGCATAGGTAATTCTATCGAAGTCCCTTTAATATTATACCCTGAAACATACACTGATATCTTCCCATCTAAAGTTAAAGATACCTTTACATCAAGAGTTATAGGTTGAAACTGAAATTTATTTCCTGCACCTCTTAATAATACTTTTCTTGGTGCATATAAAGTCCCTGTTACAATCTCAGTGTTTCTTGTAAGGTCTGTCATAAACAGAAATTCTGACCATACTTCTACTTTTCGGATTATCTGAGATAATTCAAATCCTTGTTGTACGATAGGTTCTTTTTTGGGGAATAACGGAGGGTAGATTTCTCTTTTGGGGGAGACCTTATAACTAAACATCCCTGCTTCTTTTTCGAGTCTAGCTAAACGAGCTTCCAATGAAGCAATTTTATTACTTATCATTCTTCAATCCTTGTTTGATAGTGTATGTAGATACTTATATCTAAGTATAAATCATCTATAAACTATCCTCCACCATCTCAACTCCCTTATCCAATCGTTTCTGTGCTAATACATTGCTTGGAAGAATTAAAACAAACTCTCCATCCCCCTCTTTTTACAATATTCTCTTTTTCTCTCCATTA
>JACCDO010277675.1_pt1 | contig 15475 bp, 14 predicted proteins | sample 7446101 | NCBI WGS metagenome assembly JACCDO01 (sample SAMN15323440, study PRJNA562643) | freshwater metagenome | isolation source: river surface water | place: USA:Blue River Watershed | collected 2017-08-16
AAAAAAAAGCAAACAAAAAAAAACCATAAAAATAAAAAAATGGTTAAGAAAAGTAGTTACACCTTTAGAAAAATAAAACATCTAAATTTAGCAAATAAAACTTTAAAGAATGTTAATACAATTAATAAATCCAGAGGTGGTGAATTATCTAAAATGAATGATTTTAATGAAAATCAAAATCAATCTAATGATGATTTAACATTGAATATTAATGAAGACCAAATTGTAAATACTAATGAATTTATGAATGAAAATTTGAATGTTCCTGTGCCAATTGTTACTAATGATGTTGAAGTAGAAATGCTTGAACCAGTAGATATTGGCATAGATAAGAAGGAATATGAACGTATAAAAAATTTGACAAAGGATATGAATCTTTATGGAGGTGTTAATGGTAATGAACAACAAAATGGTGTTGTAGTAAATCCTAATAATCCTCCAAATCAACAAGAGCAAAATGGAGTTGTAGTAAATCCTAATAATCCTCCAAATCAACAAGAGCAAAATGGTGTCGTAGAAAATCCTAATAATCCTCCAAATCAACAACAGCAAAATGGAGTTGTAGTAAATCCTAATAATCCTCCAAATCAACAAGAGCAAAATGGTGTCGTAGAAAATCCTCCCGATCATGAAGCACAAAACCCTGTTCCTGAAAATCCTATTACTGAAAATCCTGTTACTGAAACACCTGTTCCTGAAAATCCTGTTACTGAAACACCTGTTCCTGAAAATCCTATTACTGAAAATCCTGTTACTGAAACAACTGTTCCTGAAAATACTGTTACTGAAACTCCTGTTCCTGAAACTGCTGCTACTGAAACACCTGTTACTGAAACAACTACAAATAATATTTATCAAAATCAACAACTTCCTGAAAATGTTACAGAATCCATTAACACAGTGATTAATTATTTAACAAATGAAATAAGTAATCAAATAAGTGAAAATATAAATAATGAAAATTTATCTAATATTCAAAATGGTTATGATTCTGTAAATCAAGCAGCAGAGATTATGAGTTCAACAGGTTCAAAAGGGGGAACCAGACAAAGTAAAAAATTCAAATTAACAAAAAAATCACGAAAATCCAAAAAATAAATTTTTATTTTATATAAATGGTAAATATTTAATAGTGTCATTATCATAAATAGTTACTCTGTATGTATCATTTAAACCTTCAATATATACAGTATCACCATTTAATAACCTATCAACACCATATTCATTAGATCCACTTCGTCCTTTAACAATTACAGGTAATTTAATACTATTATATTGATTTCCTATAGTATAATATTGCCATTTATCTCTATTAGTAAAAACTGGTCTGCCCATTAATGGTAATAAATTATCTTTATTTTGTTTGTTTAGTGGATTTAATATTCCCATCTGTCTGTAACTAGTATCAACCGCACCAACATTAGTAGATATATTAATAGGAACTGTTCCAGGAGGAATAAAATTAACTTGAGGAATTAAATATCGTTCATCTTTCAAAGGAGGTGAATATGGATTTAATAAAACATCTCCAGGTACTAATGGTGGCATTAAATTATTATAAGGGAAATTGGGTTTTTGTTGTATTACAATTTCATTAATTTTAGTATTATCAGTATGTCTTTTTATTTTGTGATTTTCATTTAAGTTATAAAAATAAAAAATAAATACAATAATTATAAAAACTATAAAAAAAATTGTTATATTTTCAATACATATTACTCCTGGGGGACATCTTTTCATATTATAATTATATAATATGAAAATATAATAAATTATGAAATTTTAAAATAAAATATTATAACTTATTAGTATATGAATAAAACAAAAAAAATAAATAAATTAAAAAAGAAAACAATTAGAAAAAATTTAATAAAAAGTAAAAGAAAAACCAAACTACAATATAAATCTTATCTTAAATTTAATAAAACTATTAAAAATAAAAAAAAAATAGGAGGAACTAAAGAAAAAGAATTTTTAGATACTTTATTTAATTCAATTGTTTATGATATGCAATTAGAGAATTATTTACAAATAGAGCAAGCAATACTTTTATACCCAGATATAGTGAATTATAAAATTATAGTAGACGGTTCTGAGTCTAATTTACTTCAACAAGCAATTGCCATTAAGAATATAATTGCAATGGATTTACTTATTAAATATGGTGCCAATGTAAATGAAACAGCAAGGAATGTTAAACCACTAATAGTAGCCACTATTTTAAATTGTGATGAATGTGTTGGTTTATTATTATCAAAAGGAGCCGATGTAAATACTGCAGATGAATATGGACGAACATGTTTAATTCTCTCTATACAAACACATTATTTGGATATTTTTAACTTACTTTTAGATTTTGGTGCAAATATATTTTTAGAAGATGATGAAGGAAAAAGTGCAGTAACTTATGCAGCCTGCTACGGATCACAAGAATGTATGGAAAAATTATTAGAAAAAGGTGCCGATATTAATAAAGTAGATAAATATAATTTAACTCCATTAGCTTATGCAATAGAATATAACACCAAAACAAAAAATATAATTGAATTTCTTTTGAGTAATGGGGCAAGGATAAATATATTTACAAAAACAAATGATAGTGTTTTACACCTAGCATGTAAACATGGAATATTAGAATTTGTTGAATTATTATTTAAGTATGGTGCTGATAGTATTATTAATTTACAAGATGATGTTGGAATTACTCCTTTAATGGTGGCATGCAAATATAATAATTATTCTGTAGTCAAATTTTTACTTGAAAAAGATGCCAAAATTCTTTTAAAAAATAAATTTGGAAAAACTGCTTTAACTATAAATCCAAATTTAGATATTAGTATTAAACATTTAATTAACAATAAATTAGAACAAAATAAGAAATTAATTTCTAGTAAATTGACTTCAGGAAATACACCTGTAGTTAGTCCTGTAATTAGTCCTGAAGTTAGTCCAGCAATTAGTCGAACAGAAACCCCATTAAATTTTCCAACAACAACAACAAGTCGTCCTGAAACTCCGGTTTCAATTAAATTATTAAATTTAAGAGATAATTTGGAAAAACAAAATAAAATAAAAGAAAATTTGGCAAATATATATGCTGAGCAATTAATTCAAGAAGAAGAAATGGAAAAGGAAAGAGAAACAAATAAAAGGTTGAAAGAAAAAGAAAAGAAACAATTATTAATGAATAAACAAATTCAAGAAAAAATGGAAGAAGAAGAGAGAAAAAAAACTGAAGAAGAAAATAGATTATTTTTACAAGAAGAAGAATTTCAAAAAGAACAATTCAGATCAATGAGAAAATTAGAAAAAGAAAAAGAAGAAGAGAGAAAATTACAAGAAGATGAAGAAAAATTAAAAGTGCAGGAAGATTTATTATTACAAGAAGATATTAATAATGCAATAAAAGAGTCAGAAAAAACATATAATTCTGAAATGGAAAAAAGAGAATTATTTGATTTTTGGATTCAATATTTTGGAAATGAAAAAAATATAAATAATTTAAAGAAAGAAATACAAGACTTACTTCAAGGCGAAAATGCTTATTATAAACTTAAAGAAATATTACCAGCATATTCTAATAAATTTATTAAAAAGGATTCATATACTAATAATATTCTCTCCCTATTATTTATTATAATAGGATTTTTATCTAACTATTTAAATAAATATGGAATATTTTTAATGCTGAAAGGTGGATCTGCTATTCAAATGATTGGTTCAGAGGTTACTAATGAATTTGTAAAAAATTATAATAGTAATGATATAGATATTGTTTTTATTAATTCTAATTCTCTCAATATAGATGAAAATAAAATTTTCACCGAAAAAATATGTAAATTTTTATTATGGATAACTGAATTAAATAATAATAATTCTATCTTAACTTATTTACCAAATAGAGATATCACTCATCCTATTTTTAAAGTAATTTTGAATAGTAATGAAAAACCATTAATGGACATAGATTATAATATTTTGCCTGATGATATAATTAATTTATATTCTTTATCTAATATTTTTAACAAATTTTATAATATAAATGGAATAGAAGGAATTTTTAATAGTCCAACTATAATTAATTTAATATATGAGAGAATATATTATTTAATAAAGTATTCTACTAAAGAGGAATTAAAAAATTTTAAAAGCAAATCCTTTTTAACTGGCAAAATTCCAAAAAGTCTAAATTATTTGGTTCATGTTTTATTTGTTTTACAAAATAATAGAGAGATATCTGATAATGAGATAAGAATATTTTATCATAATTTATTTGATAGTTTTTTTAGTTTTTATCCTAATTTAAAACAAAATTTTGTTATAACACATGATTATTCAATTGATCAATTAATTGATTTATGTATATCATAAAATAATAAAAATAATAAAAAAATTTTCTATTATTTTTACACCATTTATCATTTAAAATGTCCACTAATGATTATTAATCCATTAAGAAACTATTTTGTAATCAATTGAATGTATATAATTTATATTTATTATTAAATTGGATAATTTTATAAATCTTGACATTATGATATATTATAATTATCCAAGTATTTTTACTTTATTTTATAAAATGTATAGGGCATTTTAAATGAGTAATGATCTAATTTTTAATATTTATTTTTTATTTCCAGAAAATTTTTCGGCAATATTCATTAAATTATTTAAATTTCCATCCCCACCAATATTTCCTAATAATCCTTTGGCTTGTTCCATTAATGGTGCCATTCCTGAAATTAAAGGTTGCATACTTTTCATAGATTCAGCTAATTGTAATTGCTGTTTCATTAATTTTTGTGTATCATTTGTTAATCTTTTTATTCCATCACTTCCTAAAATTTTATTTAATTCATCATAAGCATCTTCTACAGTCGACGCATAATCAATATTATAACCATTACTATTTTTTTTAGTTCTTCCTACTTCAAATGATTCATCTGTAGTAACATTACTTTCACTTGTATTAACTGTTGTATCAGTGTTTTCTTGCAAAGGAGTCATAACTAATCCTTGCGAACTAGTTGCAGAATTTTTGTTTATTTTATCAATCGTTTTTTTATGATCTTCTTCTTTTTTATCCTCACTGTTTTCATCTTTTTTAACTTCCTTTTTATCATCTTCATTATTATCCATACCTTCCTTTTTTCCTAAAGAAAAAAAAGCAAAATTAATACTTGATAATATGTAATAAAGTATTAAGGTTCCACCCAAAACTAAAATCATATTTTTAATTTTTTGTATAAAATAAAAAAAACCTGCAATAATAATAATAAATAATAAACCTAATGTATTATTATATGTTATTAATGATATCACATTGACAAAAAATATTAAAACTACTGCATATAATACAAATTTATTAGAAAGTAATTTCTGAATTCCAGATTTTATTTTCATATTGATTTTATTTATATATATGTTTAATAAAAAAAAATGAAAAATAGTAATAATTATTAATTAAATATAAAATAAAATATATAATTAATAATGTTACATGAAAACGAATATCTTTATGAGACTGAATCAAATAGTAGTTCTGATAGTTTTGATTCTTCAAATGAATTTGATTCCATTAATTATTTTGAAAGGAAAATAATTAATTCTAAATATAAATTATTAATTCCTGAAATTTATAATATAACTATTCACGGAAATACAATTAAAAGTGATCCTAATATAAAAGGTCAATTTATAGTTATTCAACAATTTCCAATAAAATATAATAAGAATATAGAACGACTATTCCGTAATATAAATAGTCAATGTAATTTTTATAATAATTATTATAAATCCTATTTTTATTATTTAACAGACAATATTATTAGAAATTTTAGTAATATAATTAAAACAAAAAATTATATTAAACCTGAAATTGGTCAAATATTTTATTTAGGTGGTGGTGAATGTGTTTGTGTAATAAAAACTTTTTGGATAAAAATAATACAAAGAACATGGAAAAAAATATTTAAAATGAGACAAAATATTAAAAAGATTAGGCATCAACCAAAATCCATTTATTATAAACAAATTTCTGGAAAATATCCAGTTGAATGCTTATATATGCCATCAATAAAAGGAATGTTATTATTGTAAAAACAGAACATAAATAAAATAATAAATTATTTTTTAGTAGTGTTTTTAATTGTCTTGTTTGTTCTTTTTTTATTTTTATTGTTATTTTGTGATTTTTTTGATGAAGAAGCCGATGATGAAGTTAATGATGAATTTACTGATTTAGTAGATGGTGTTTTTAAAGTAGAGTTGGACAAACTTTTAGTAGAACTAGTTTTATTTTCTCCATATAAAAACCCACCTTTTTGCTTATATTTTTTATGAAGTTTTTTTGTAAAATTTTTATTTTTCTTTGTTTTTTTATAAGTTTTTCCACCAAATATATTATTATTTTTAATCTCAACTTTTTTAGAGCGTAAAATATCATTTATTGTTTGATTTAATTGTTGTTGATTAATATTAGGTCTATCTCTTAAATTCTGATTAATTGAGTCGTATGCTTCTTTATAACGATTTAATGCATTAGGATTGTTTATTCTTAAAGAATTACTTTTTGAATTCAACAAATTCATAAAATCATTAACAGTAGTAGTATTATTTAATCCATTAATTCTTACTAATTGATTTTTAATATTTTCATTTATTTGTTGTTGTTGTTGTTGTTGTTGTTGTTGTTGTTGTGCTCTTACTGTGCTTTCCATAATTCCCATTGGTCTTTGTCTTTCGGGTCTACCTGGTGGCGAAGGTTGATAAGCGTTATAAACATAACTTCCAGATTGTCCTGACTGCAAAGAATTGCTTATATCCTGAATAAGTTTTTCAATTTCTTGAATAATATAATTAACATCAGTAACTACATTTCCTTTGCTATCTTGATAAAATTCTTCATCTGTTAATTCTCTTAAACGTTGTGTTGCCTGTTGTATAATTCTAGTTGCAGCAATAATTCTCTCAATAAGATCATCGTTTTCGGCAATTAATTGATTTTTCTCTCGTTCTAAACCTGCCAAAGTATTTTGTAGATTAGCAACAGATTGTCTATTTTGTTGTAGTTCATTATTTAATGAAGTTATATTATTATTATTATTATTTTGCATTTCATTAATTTGTTGATCTTTTCTAGCAATTTCCTGCTTTAATTGTTCAATAATTTGAGTATTATTTTGTAGTTGTTGTTCCTTTTCAGCAAGTTGACTCTGTAAATTCTGTATTTGCTGAACATTATTTTGTAATTGTTGTTCTTTTTGATTAATTTGTTGTTGTAAAGCATCATTTCTAACTTGAGATTCTTGTGTTACTCTTTGCAAATTGCTTTGATTTTCATTACGAAGTCTATCTAGGTCTTGAGCATGCTGAGCTTGAACATTTCCGCGGTTAGACAACTCATTTTTAAGTACGTCAATCTCATTTTTTAAATTAGTATTCTCAGCATTTAACGTTCGCATCCGATTTTCTTTATTATCAATATCAGTTTGCAAAGCATTTGCTCTATTATTGGATTCGGTGTTTAAATTATTAACATCATTTAATCTATTTTCAATTTCATTTTTTTGTCTATTAAGAATATCAAGTTGTTCAGTTAAACGAGTAATTTCAGTAGTTTTGCCTTGTATATCAGTATTATTTTGATCAAATTGACCTTGTAAGGAATTTAATTTTGCTTTTAATTCATTAATTTTTGTAATCAACAAAGATATACTTACTTTTATTCTCTCTAACTGACTTCTTACAAATTCAGTAAATTCTCGTTTATCTTTAGTGTTCTTATCAATTATTTCATTTAATTGATTCAAGGTATTAAGACTGTTTTGGAATTCAGCTAAAAATCCTCTTTTTTGATCTATAGTATATTTTGAATTATTTTGTGACATAATATATATTATATAAATATAATTTAAAAAATAAATTGTTTATAAAATCATTTTTTTCCCTTCTAACGAGTTATTAATTTCATCAGTTTCTTCAATTAGTTTGTCTAAACTGCCTCTAATGGATTTAAGTTCGCGTTTGATTTTATTTTGTTCGTATTTTGCATCTTTTAAATTATTTTCGCTAAGTTGCCCAGAAACAGTTAAATCTTTGATATAATTATCTAACAAATTAAGAGCAGTTATTTGATCTTCTTTTTGTTTTAAAATATAATTATTAAATTTCATATAATCATTTTTAACTTGCTCTAAAAATGCGTTTTGTTTCGCAATTTGTTTAATTTTTTTTTGTTTTTTAAGTAACAAATTTCGTTTTGCTTGAATAACATATTGAAGTTTTAAAAATTCTTCTTCATTAACCTGAATAGGTTCAGTAACAAAATTAATTTCCATAATAAATATTTCTTAAATTATATTTATATTTTAAAAAAAAAATTTAAAATCTTTTATATATATTATTTAGGATGTCTAAAAATGTTATTGAACCATTGCTCAATCCTGACGATAATCGTTTCGTTATGTTTCCAATTAAATATGAAGATATATGGCAAATGTATAAAAAACAAATAGACTGTTTTTGGCGTGCTGAAGAAATTGATTTAACTAAAGATATTTCTCATTGGGAAATGCTAAATCATGATGAAAAATTTTTTATATCAATGATTTTAGCCTTTTTTGCGGCAAGTGATGGAATTGTATTAGAAAATCTTGCACTTCGTTTTATGGGAGATGTGCAAGTATCAGAAGCACGTGCATTTTACGGTTTCCAAATAGCAATGGAAAATATTCATAGTCAAACTTATAGTTTATTAATTGAAACTTATATTAAAGAAAAAGAAGAGAAAATGCGTTTATTTAATGCATTGGAAAATTTTGCATGTATTAAAAAGAAAGCAGAATGGGCACAAAAATGGATTAAAGATAATAGAAGTGGATTTGCTACTAGATTAATTGCATTTGCTTGTGTAGAAGGAATATTTTTTAGTGGAGCATTTTGTAGTATTTATTGGTTAAAGAAAAGAGGATTAATGCCAGGTTTAACATTTTCGAATGAATTAATATCTAGAGATGAAGCATTACATTGTGAATTTGCAGTATTATTATATAGTAAATTAGTTAATAAAGTTAAAAAACAGAAAGTATATGAAATTATTAAAGAGGCAGTCGAAATTGAAAATGAATTTATTTGTGAAGCGTTGCCTTGCAGATTAATAGGAATGAACGCAATTTTAATGACACAATACATTCAATTTTGTGCAGATAGATTATGTATTCAATTAGGATACGATAAAATTTACAATGTTTCAAATCCTTTTGATTTTATGGAATTAATCAGTTTAGAAGGAAAAGTTAATTTTTTTGAACGTTTAAACGATTCATATGCTTTAGCTAATAAAAACAAAGATGAAAATACATTTGAATTAAGTGATGATTTTTAAAAATAATATTAAATATATATATTTAAAAACTTGATGAATTTAAATATATAAAATAAATGATAAACGTAGTAGTTAGTAGATATAATAAAAATACTGATTGGACTGATAAATTAAAAAAATTTAATGTAAATTTAATGATTTATGATAAAGAAAATCCAAATAATCCATATAATATTCCAGTAAATAAGGGTAATGAAGCATCAGTTTATTTAAAATATATTATAGATAATTATGATAATTTAACAGAATATACATTTTTTTGTCATGATGAAGAGTTTTCTTGGCATCATGATGGAAGTATAATTGACAGATTTGAAGAAGCACTTCAAGCAAATAAATTATTTTATAACATTAATCATTATAATTTAGAACCTTATCATTATTGTGTTAAAGATAAAAATGGTTATCATGATTGGTATAATAAATTTATAGAACCATATATTCGTTTTAAAAATTTGCCTAATAAAGATATCACATGGGGAGCTAGAGGAGCAGCGCAATTTTTACTTCATAAAAGTTTAATACAACATCTGCCATTAAAATTTTATAAAGATTTGTATGATAACTGTATTTCAGATAACTCAAATCCAAATGTAGGTTATTTTTTTGAATGGTCATGGCATATATTTTGGGTTTTGTCTCCCAAATATAATTTATATGATTATTATCCCAATAATTTGTCAAATTTTTATACTTTTAGTTGAACAATTTAGATTGAGTCTCTTTAAGTTTTATTTATAATTACTTCCTTTGCTATTTTTTTAATGATTTTTGTATCTTTATCAAAATCATTATCTCCTTTTCCTCCCATTGCTTCAATGACTATTTTATTATATTGACTATTTTTATTTGAATCGTATTCTTCACAATCAGGATATTTCTCTCGGTATTGTTTTAACATACAAATATTTTTATGTGCAATCATTCGTATTGCCTTTCTTAATTTTTTATTAGATTCATCTTCTTTTTCCCAAATATTATCATCTTTAACATACAAAACCTCTCTTTTTTGATCAGTGCAATGAACAGGTCTTTTTTCAATATCTAATGCTTTTAAGTTTTTAATAATTATATTAGATATTCCTTCAATATATCCAACTTTGCCAACATTTTCTAAATCTGATACTTGTAAATTAATTGTTTCTATAAAGTCACTAATATTCATAGCATCTTTACATGTTTCGTTTAAAAAAACTTGTAAATTAAAGGTTTTATTATTATTGTTAATATTATTAATATTATTATTAATAGTTGTGTGAGTGCCATTTTTAAGCATTTCTAATAGTTCTGCATTTTGTTTTAAGAGAGTAATAATAAGTTCTTTATCACAAATATTATTTTCATTATGTAATTTATAATGATTACATCGTTTCTTATGTTTCCATAAACTAGAACGATTATTATATTCTTTTTTACAAAATTCACAAAATAATTTCAAAGCTGAATTACTGTTTCCGTCGTTTCCTTTTGCTGAATTTATACTATGTCTCGTGCTAATTAAATGAGTGTTGTAATTACATTTTCTATTCGTATTATAGTCACAAATTTTACATGAATATTTCATTGCTGAATTTTGCTGAATTTTGTTGCCTAAAGTTGCCATTTAATAAATATATAGAAAATCTTTAAATTTTAAAAATAAAAATTATCATAACAAAAATAAAATTATTTTTTTGGTCTCAGACCATAAAAATTCAAGTCAGTCACAATTTTCACACTTTTTGTTTTTTGTCAAAAGTTTTTTCCATTTTCGAAAAATGGACATTTTTTTTGTCCATTTTCGAAAACCAAAAACACTTTATGGAATCAAAATTCGATCAATATTCGATGGGGTTCGAAAAATAATATATATTTTTAAACTACTTAAAGAAAAAACCTGACTTTTTTCAATTTTCTTGATTTTAAAGTTTGTCTCTTTCTTAGTTTTCTAGTTTTCTTTGATTTAACTCTATTCCCTCCTTTATTGCTTGGAAAAAAGTCAGTGTTAGTTGGTTGACCTAATAAACTCATTAATTCATTTTTAACATTATCAGGCAATTTTACCGGTGTTTCTTCACTAACAATTCTTACGTTTTCTTTTTCAGATTTAAATCTAATTTGCTGTAAAAGTTCATTAGGAATTAATTTTCTGCTAGTTTTTTTAAACCAACCTAATTCTAGATATTTTTGAATATTAGTATTGGTTGTTGTCCAAAAAACAGTATCACCATTTCTTAGTACAACTAAAAATAAATAAATATTAATTTTATCAATATTTTGATCTTTTAATCTTTTAGTTTCTTCATAAAGTTCTCCCAAATATATTGCATAACTAGGTGAAACCCAATTATTTTCATGATCTTTTAATAAAAATTGAGCATCATACGCAGAGAATATTGTTCCAACTTTTAAATTTTTCATAATATTTTCATTTTCATCAATAATTAAATTACGAAAAGACATTTAGTTATATAAATAATTTATATTATAATTTAATATAAATTATTTTGCAAAATCTATATTTACATCCTTGAAGATTTTTACACATATATATTTGATATAAATTAAAAAAATATATTACTATTATTATTTTTATCATCCAAAATATCATCAAAATATTTTTTATTTATTTTAGCATCATAATAACCATTATCAAATAATTCGACCAGATTATTTTTTGACATTAAAAAAAATTCGGAAAATCTATTTAAATATTCAAAATAATATTTCCATTTTTCTTTTTTATTTATATTATTTGTTGAAACATTATTTTTCCACATAGAATGTGATACATGCAATAATCTTTTTTTTTCCAAATAAGGATATTTACTAAAACCACCATCAAAAGAAAATAAATTTTTATAACGGTTATAAATACCCCCTGTTATTAAAGGAATATGTGAACTAGCAATACAACAATTAATAGTATCTTCTAGATCATCAAAATCAGTATATATATTTATTACTGGAGTAAAAAATTTAAATGTGGTGACACCTATAAATACTTTATTCAAATCAAAATCTTCTGTTTTATAACGTGATAATAGTTTATATTTTAATAAATATTGAAGTTCGTTTAAATTTTTGGCTTTGATAATATTTATATCTAAAATATCATAAACCAATGCCAAAGTGTCTCCTTTAAAACTCATAAATAATGCGTTCCAAGCACCTGCGGAAGCACCAGAATATATAAAATCAGTTGTGTCATAATTTTCTTTAATAAAAGTTAATATTCCAGCTAAATAAAAACCTTTGCAACCTCCTGGAGATATAGTAATTAATTTTTTATCATAATTAATTTCACTATTATTCAGAAAAATATCTTCATTTCCAAAAAAACTTTTTTTATATTTAGATGAAATAATTCTCTGTTTATTATTTTCAATATCTAATAATAATAGATTTCTATTATTATTTAATTTAATCAGGGCTGTATATGTATATATAAAACCCATATATACGACTAATTTATATATGGATGAAGTAATTGACATTTTATATATTAATAATAAAATTTAAAATGCAAAATTAAAAAATTAAATTTTTTCAACACCTACAACCTTTACAATTTTTTTTATAATTTTCGTATTTTTATCATAGTCATCATCACCTTTTCCTCCCATTGCTTCAATAATAATTTTATTATATTGACTATTTTTTTTGGAGTCATAATCTTCACAATCAGGATATTTCTCTCTGAATTCTTTTAACATACATATATTTTTATGGGCAATCATTCTTATTGCTTTACGAAGTTTCTGATTAGTTTCATCTTCTTTTTCCCAAATATTATTTTCTTTCACATACATAACCTCACGTTTTTGATCAGTGCAATGAACAGGTCGTTTATCAATATCCAATGCTTTTAAATTTTTAATAATAATATTAGATATTCCTTCAATGTATCCTACTTTTCCGACATTTTCTAAATCAGATACCTGGAGTTTAACAGACTCAACAAAATCACTAATATTCATGGCATCTTTACATGTTTCATTTAAAAATAATTGTAAATTAAAAGTTTTGTTATTAGAATTAATGATATTAGTTGAATTATTATCACCAATTTTATCTTTCATAAAATCAAAAACTTGTTTTTGTAAATCAAAAAACATTTCTTTTTGAAATTCTTGATTTTTTTTCACAAGTTCTAAAACGATATTAGTGTCAAAATTCAATTGATTATAAGTATTTAAATTATGTTGGTCGTTATTTGAAAAACAAGTTTTCTTATGTCTCCATAATCCTGTTCTATCTTTATATATTTTAAAACAATTCTCACATGAAAATGCAGTAATTTTGTATTCATGGTTATTTGAGTAAATTTGTGTTGCATTTTTGTTGCGGGAATGTTTTTGGGTTAAAATGTGCCTATTATAGTCATTTTTATTACACGATAAGAAGTCACAAAATTCGCAATAATAATTATTTGAGTTTTTTTTGAGTTTTTCTGTTGCCATTTACTTCTAAATTAGCAACATAAAAAACTTCTAAATCCTTTTTTACAAATCATGTAAAAATTGAAAAAAAATTATCGTAACATTTTTATTATTTTATAAAAAACATTGAGACGCTAAAAATTCAAGTCAGTCACAATTTTGACCCCTTTCACACTTTTTTCTTTTTTCACAAAGTGTTTCGCCATTTTCGAAAAATGGACATTTTTTTTGTCCATTTTCGAAAACCAAAAACACTTTATGGAATCGAAATTCGATCAATATTCGATGGGGTTCTAAAATTAAATATATTATTTTTCCTACTTAAAGAAAGAAAATATTAACTATCCAAATTTATGCTTAAAATCAAATTTTTATTATATGGTCTGCATGGAATCCAGATTATGAATGGCTTGAAGGATTATTAGATAAATATCCTAATTGCTGGATTAAAAATGAATGGAGTGAAGAAGGAGGATTTGCTGGTGTATGGATAGGGTTTGTTAAAGATAATGAGAAAATTATACAAACCTTAACATGGGATGATATATGTCTCGAAGGAAAAGCTTGTTTATTTTGTGATGAAGAGAAATAAAAACTAATAATTAATTTATAAAAATTTACTTAAAAAAAATAAAATAAATTATATAAATGTTATTTATAAAAAGATTTTGTCATCAGCATTCAAGAAGTATTATTATTAATAATATAAAAATAATAAACCCTTTAATTGAAACAGAAAAACCTATCAAAAATCATGAAAAAAACATTAGAAAAAATATTAATAAAAAATTAAAAAATCCAAAAATAGATGTTAAAAATAAATAATTTATTTTAAGTATTTTTTTTTAAAATAAATTAATTTATATTATTAATGAAAAATATTAATATAGTTTATTTTGCTTGGATAAATATTTTAAAAAACTGGAAAAATATCATAGGTGGTCAATTTAGAGATATAATTAATAGTAAAATATTAGATCATTCTAAAATATATATAATTATTACTTGCGAGCATAATTATTTAATAGATGAAGTCAAAAATTTATTTACAAGTTTATTAGAAAAGTATCCGGATTATGAATATGAAATTGAATTTCATCGTTTAAATATATATGAATTTTTTGGAATTAAAAAATTATATCAATTAAGTAAAAACGAACCTGAAAAATATTATTTATATATTCATTCTAAGGGAATTTTTAATTATGGCAATATTGATACACGTCATAATAATGAATTGACTTTAACAAAAGGGACTGTTTATTTACATAAATATATAATTAAAAAATTTGAAGAAAATAATGATATCAAAATAATTGGTTTGTTTCCTAGTATTGAAGGTAGTGGAAAGTTTGTATGGTTTAATTTTTTTTGGACAAAAGGAGATTATTTACAAACTTGTAAAAAACCAATACAAACTGATGATAGATTTTATTATGAAAAATGGTTGGCAACGGGAGACGATGTTTTGATTTATAATTTATATGAGAATAATTTTAAAAAATATAGGTTGGATGAAGCAGGTGATATTTTAAATAGTTTGAAAGGAACCTTTCCTTTGGAAAAATATAAATAATATATATTTTATATTAAAATATATTTTATATTAAAATATATATATTACATATTATTATAATTATGATTATTATTTTTGATACTGACTGTGGAT
>JACCDO012051357.1_pt1 | contig 15474 bp, 11 predicted proteins | sample 7446101 | NCBI WGS metagenome assembly JACCDO01 (sample SAMN15323440, study PRJNA562643) | freshwater metagenome | isolation source: river surface water | place: USA:Blue River Watershed | collected 2017-08-16
ACATTTTCATATTAAATATCTTATAAAAGTATTTAACATTTTCATATTAAATATCTTATAAAAGTATTTATAAATTATTTATTTATAAATAATATGTTAAAAAATAATTATTCGTAATATTTTAATATAACAATACCACTTCCACCATTACCACCATTACTATTATCAAATGAAATAGCACTCGCACCACCTCCACCATTACCAGTATTTGCTGCTCCATTTGCTCCATTTGTGTTTGTATTATCACGACCACCAGTTCCACCTGCACCATATGTAACAGCACTACCAGAAATGGATGAAGAAATACCAGTACCACCAGAACCGGGTGTATTATTAATAGAAGTACCACCAGCACTAGTATTACCACCACCACCACCTGCTGAATTTGATGTAGCAGCACTTCCACCACCATTACCTCCACCACCACCTGTTAATGTACCAATATTTGCGATAATACCGCCAACACCAGTTCCATTAGGGAAACTACGACTACGATAACCTCCTGAACCACCTGTAGCAATAATGGTATCAAAATAAGAATTTTCACCATCACTTCCATTTGTTTCAGTAGGAGAACCAGTACGATTTCCAATACCACCTGCTCCACCATTACCAATGTAAATATTGTAAGTAGAATTTGGTGTAACAGAAATAGTACCGGTTAATACTAAACCAGCTCCACCTCCACCGGCAGAACCAGTATCATAAGAACCACCACCACCACCACCTCCACCAACAATTAAATATTCAATATTTGTTGTAGTAGAAGGAGCAGTCCAAGTTGTTAAACCTGAATTGGTAAAAGGTAAAATAGTTAAAGTGGTTGGTTCAGGAGGAACAGGGGGACCGGGGGGTGAAGGTGGAGTTGGAGGGACATAAGGTACAGGAGAAGTACATTGAGGAACATCAATAGAACCAACATATTGATAACAATTTGTACGACCATTTTTTTGATAAACTTTTACTAATGCTGAACCATCCATATAATATGTAACAGCATAATCAGTGTAAAATTCATTTTGATGAAGAACTTGTGTATAAAAAGGAACTTTTGGATAAAAAAGTGGAGTACGTGTATAAGCAATAGATGGATTACCAGCACCCCATTGTGATATATTTATTTTAAAATATTGATTTGTATCAGGAATATAACAACATAAATCTTTATTTACTAAATAAGGCATATTTGTTCCATCAACAGTTGAACTATCTTCTAATAACCATTCATTACTACTTGAAGGATTTGTTAAAGAAATAGGTTTTGAGGATTCATCAATCATTGCTCTTAATAAAACACACATTTGACTAAATGAGTAAAATGTAGATGGATATCCTATTTTACCAAATAAATTAGGATTTATACCAGAAGCATTTTGGTCAGGAAAATTTGTTTTACTTAATATTGCCCATTTTACACCTACTGTACCTCCATTATTTGGAGCACCTTCATACCAAAAATCTGTATGAAGTTGATATGTTGTGGGATTTACATAACTATAATCAAGATAATATTTATAATTAAATAATGGACCACCTGAATTTAAACGCGTAAACCAAATATTATCTGTAATACGGTCTTGATATTGTGGTAATGTATAATCATCTCCATATGGTTTATTAAAAGAAATTGAATATGACATTTATTTTAATCAATTATTCTATTATATCATAATAAAATAATTATTTATCAAAACAGGTTTCGAACTTCGTTTTTGTATTGTTTTTAATGAGACAATACCATTTTATAAATTTTACTTTATAAAATAATCTCAAGGTACTTCCTTTTTAAGAGAGAAAGAAACCCATTGTTATTATATTTCTATAATAAACTCCTTTTGTATTGTTTTTAATGAGACAATACCATTTTATGATTTTCATAAAATAACTTCAAGGTATTTCTTTTTAAAGAGTGAAAACCCAAATATACTCTTTCGCTTTTCCATTATATTCATATATAATGAAAGAGGCAACCAAAGACTACATTTTTTATAATTGAATTGCATAAATTTTAAAATTTTGCTGTGTGAAACCTTATTTTTATATAAAAAAATTCCTTTATATTCAAAAATAATTATATTTAAAAAATGTTAAAAAATAAAAATCTTTATGTTAAAGATAAAAATAATTTTTTAAATAAAAAAGTAATTCTTTAAATAAAAAATATTTATTTAAAAAAAATAAAAAAAAGAAAAAGAAAAAATATATAGAATGAGTTGTATATAAAGAATATATATCTTATAAACATATAGGATACTCTATTTTTAATAAAATAATGTCAAATCGTTCTAAAGATTTTCTTGACCGTAATGATGTGGAGAATGTAAAGGCGGTACAATTTGGTTTATTTTCTCATAATGATATTATAAATGGTTCAGTATGCGATGTATTAACATTTGATACATATGATGGAAGTGTTCCAAAACATAAAGGTTTATTTGACCATAATATGGGAACATTAGATGATTCAATTATATGTCCAGTAGATGAGAAGGGTTCAACATTATGCCCCGGCTATTTTGGAAAGATAGATTTTGCGTTACCAGTATTTAATTATAATTTTATGCCATATATTGAGAAAACATTGAAGTGTGTTTGTTTTCGGTGTTCAACATTATTGATTGATAAAAATGACCCTGCTGTAATAAAAGAGTTAGAAGGTAAAAAAGGATATAATCGTTTTAGCGCAGTATATCAAATGTGTTTAAAGAATAAGAATAAGAAATGTATGTATAACAGTGCTTGTATGGTATTACAACCATCAAAATATACAAGATTAAATACAGCAAATATTAAAGAAAAGAATAATATTGTTAAAATAAAGGCAGAATTTAATCAAAACGCATTTAATGAGTCAAATATTCAGAAAGAACAAATATTTACACCATTAATATGTTATAAAATCTTTAAAAGAATTAAAGATGAAGATGTTGATTTTTTGGGATTTTCTTCAAAACATAGTCGTCCAGAATGGATGATTATAACAAATCTTCCAGTACCACCTCCAAATGTTCGTCCATCAATTCGTCAATCAGATAATCAACGTTCAGAAGATGATTTATCATATGGATTATCAATGATAATTAAGGCAAATAAGGTATTAAAACAATTGGTTGAAAATAATGGAAAAGAGAAGAGTATAGATGATAATCAGGGATTTTTACAATATCACGTGGCAACATATATGAATAATGAAATTCCCGGTGTTCAAGGTACTCGTCAAAGATCGAGTTTTAGACCTTTAAAAGCAATTGCGCAAAGATTAAAAGGTAAAGAAGGAAGAATGAGAGGAAATATAATGGGAAAACGTGTAGATTATTCTGCTCGTGCGGTTATTTCAGTAGATCCAAATATAAATATTGATGAATTTGGAGTTGCTGAAAGAATTGCTATGGTATTAACATTTCCAGATATAGTAACACCTTATAATATACGTCAATTACAAAAGGCGGTAAGAAATGGTACAAAAACATACCCCGGTGCTCGTTCTGTAACAAAACGTTCTTCGGGTATTACTTGGAATTTAAAAAGTGCTGATGTTCAAAAATTAGCAAATGAGTTAGAATATGGTGATATTGTATATAGACATTTAATTGATGGTGATATATGTTTATTCAATCGTCAACCTACATTACATAGAATGAGTATGATGGGACATAAAATTAAGGTTTTAAAAGGAAATACTTTCCGATTAAATATTACTGATTGTGACCCTTATAATGCTGATTTTGATGGAGATGAAATGAATATACATTGCGCACAATCGTTACAAACATTGGAGGAATTACGTCAATTAACACTTGTTCCTACACAAATGATATCGCCCGGAAAGTCTTCACCAGTTCTATACTTGGTCCAAGATACATTATTGGGAGGATATTTAATGACACAAGACAGTGTAAAATTAACGAAAAATGAAATTCATAATTTATTATGTTTTAAAGAAAGTTATAATGGTTATTTACCTGAACCTGCTGGTAAAATTGGTGATGTACCATATTGGACCGGAAAACAAGTTTTCTCAATGATTATTCCTGATGTTACTATTATGGATTTAAAGAAAACTAAAATTAAACGTGGTGAAATTATGGAAGGATATTTAGAAAAGAAAAGTTTAGGAGATAGTTCTGGTGGTTTAGTTCATCAAATATATAATACTTTTGGTGTTAATGAAACTACTGATTTTTTAAATGATTCACAAAATTTAGTTACACGTTGGATTACTGGAAATAGTTTTTCTATTTCTTTTAAAGATTGTATTGTTCCAAATAATGACCATAAAAATATTCGTGACATTGTTAAACAAAATATTAAAGAAGCAAATAGTTTAATATTAAAAGCACAACAAGGTTTATATATGCCTGATTTGGATGACATTTATAAAGCAATGAAACTTGAAAGAGATATTGTAAATATTGTCAATAAAGCAGGTCAAGATATTCAAGATTATATTAAAAAGAATATTAAGAAAAATGCTTTCTATATTGAAGGTCCTGAAGGAGCAGGTGCTCAAGGTAAAGATGAACATTACCAACAAATTATTGGTTGTTTATGTCAGCAAGATTTCCAAGGAGGACGTATTCCATTTGGTTTTACAAATAGAACTTTACCACACTTTCATCGTTATGATTTATCACCTGATTCAAGAGGATTTTGTAGAAATAGTTTTGGTAAAGGGTTAAGTCCAAGTGAAATTTTCTTTGTAGCAATGTCTGGTCGTTTATCAAATATATCCAAATCAATTACTACAGCAGATTCAGGTTATACATCCAGAAAATATATTAAAGCAACGGAAGATTTAAAAGTTAATTATGATTTTACAGTAAGAAATGCTTTTAATATGATTGTTCAATTTTCATATGGTGATGATAATTATGACCCAACAAAGATTGAAACAATGCCTGTCAAAATGTTTGAATACAATAATGAAGAAATGAAGAAAAAATACCAATTTGACCAAAATATGTATAGTGAAAGATCTTATTGGGAAACATTTATGACAGCAAACGCAATTGATGAAATGATGGCAAATCCTCAATATATGGATATTTTAAATAATGAATTTAAACAAATTATGAATGATAGAGATAATATGAGAAATATATATTTCAAGAATGTAAAATTAATAGGTAATGTAAATTGTTATACACCTGTTAATTTATATAGAATGATTCAAAGTAATTTGGTAAAATTCAATATTCAACCTTATCAATTAAGTGATATTTCACCAATATATGTTATTGAAAAGTTTAACGCTTTATTAGATTCTGTATTGAAATATATGCCCGAAAAACGTAATAATGTTATTGTTCAACAAATATTGTTCCGTTCATTTATGGCATCAAAACGTATTATTTATGAATATCGTGTAAATAAAATTATGTTTGATTATTTAATTGAAACCATTCGTCATAAAATTATTGATTCTTTTATACAACCGGGCGAGATGGTAGGAGTTATTGCCGCACAAACATTAGGTGAATCATCTACACAATTAACAATGAACGCATTCCATACAGCAGGTTCAGCATCTGGTTCAGCAATTACAAGTGGTTTGCCAAGATTACGAGAAATTATTCAAATTACAAAGAATTTGAAACAACAAACTATGTATGTTTATTTAACAGATGAATATAACAAAAGTAAGGATGACGCTCGTAAAGCATTGGCAAAAATAACATATACTAAATTACGTGATTTATTATCAAGAAGTGAAATTATTTATAACACAAATAATACTGTAAGTGATAGTGATGAAGACCGTGAATTTATGAAAAGTTATAAAGAATTTGCTGAATTATTTGGTGTTGAAGAAAAGAAGAATATTAATTATTCACCTTGGACATTGCGTTTGGTTTTTGATAAAGAAGCAATGATGAACCGCAAAATTACAGTTCATGAAGTTCAAGAAATCATTGAAGAAAATAGTTATAATCACGGTAATATTGAATGTATTTTTAGTGATGATAACGCAAGTGATGTTGTTATGAGAATTCGTATTAAAAATGATGGAAAGAATGAATATTATGAATTAATGAAAGATTTTGAAAAATCATTGGTAGAATTAAAATTACGTGGTATTAAAAATATTGATTCGGTTGACCCTGAAGAAACAAATATTGTTAAATATGATGCGAGTGGAAACGCTATGGATAAAAAAGAATGGATGTTAGTTACTGGAGGAAGTAATATTATTGATATTTTATCTCAAGAAGGTATTGATGCAACTCGTACAATTACAAATGATATTGTTGAATTTTATGAAATTTTCGGTATTGAAGCAGCACGTTCAATGATATTCCACGAATTTATGAAAGTTTATCAAGATAAAACTGTTCCTAGACACGTTAAAGTAATGGCAGATATTATGACATATCGTGGTAAATTAATGCAAATTGACAGACACGGTTTAAATAGAAGTAATGATATTTCACCTATTTCAAAAGCCTGTTTTGAAGAAGTATTAAATGTATTTGTTAAAGCATCATTATTTGCTGAAAAAGATAATATGAAAGGTGTTTCTAGTAATATTATGATGGGACAATTTTGTAATGCTGGTTCTACTTGTTTCGACATATTAATGGATGAAGATAAATTAGCAGAAATTGAATCAAATAATTACGAATTTATTGTTGATGATGATGGAGATGCGAATGTTGATGATGTTGATAATGTTTATGAAACAACATATACTGAAGTTGAACCTGAAGAAGATGTCAATGAACAAGATTTTGAATTTGGTTTTGATATTCATAATAAGAAAGAACATAAATTGGCAAAAATAACACCATCAGTAAAGATTGTTCAAGATTCGAATAATAAAAATAAAAGACCTGTTATTGAAACACATATGGAAGAAGGTGAATTAGATTTAGGTAATGTTGAAATTGAAGAACATCAAGAAGAAGAAAATGTTGAAAATGTTAAAAATGTACCTATTGAAGAACATACTTTAACTGGAGGAATTAAAATTAAAAAGAGTAAAGTTACATCAAGTAAAAAATTAAAAGTTACTAAAAAGAAATAAATAAAATATTTTGTAAATAATGTAAATAAATAATTTTATCCATTTTTATATATAAAAATATTATTTTAAAAATAATATTTTTAATTTATTTTTTAAGAAAATTCAAAATAAATATAATATTAAAGTAAAAAGTAAAAATGATAGGAATAACAATATTGATTGTAACGGTTTGTTTATCAACAATTGGAATAACAAATTCTTGCCAATCGGTTCAAAATACAATTTTATTACAACAAACAAAAGAAGAAATAGAAAAGATGAAAAAGGATTTAGAAAAAGATAAATAAAAATGAATTTAAAAATAGATTATAAAAAAATAAATAAAAAATATTTGAATAAAAAAAATAAAATAATAAAATCGAAATTATATTATGTATATAAAATAATTTTTCTTGTGTTCTTTTCTTCCATTTATATGTTATCGCTTTTTCCTGAAATTCTTTATCAAACATTTCATTATCAAATATATAATATATAAATTCACTATTACTTTTATTATTAAAATATATATTCATTATAATATAATCATATTGATATATTTCAATATCAATTCTATGATAATCTTCATGTTCTACTTCATAAATAAAAAGTAATTTTTTATAAAATGGTGATACTAAACTTTTATTTAATGAAGTATGTAATAAAAAAGTAATTTGAGATTCTTCAAATTCTTCTTTTGAATCATTTATTTTATGTAAATAAGAAGTATATTTTTTCATTTTATATTTATAAATAATAATTTCTTTATATTTTTGTTTTATGAAAATTTTTTATAGATTTTTTCTATAAAAATGTTGAATTACTTAAAAGAAAGTCCATATATTTGGATATTCTATAAAAGTACGATATTGATAAAATGTATCAAAAAAGTCTTTATTTTCTTTATATAACTCAGGATATTCGTTTTTTAAAGATTTTAATTTAAATGAAAATAAATAAAAAATAGCGTCATTTAAAATATTTCCAATAGGTCTTTGTGAAGTATAATATTCTGGGTCAATCTTTAAATACATATCAATTAAATGAATTTTATGTTTATATACTTTTTTAAAAATAGTATATAAGAAGTCATTCATATCATTTAAAATACATTTTTTAGAGTATTGATTATCAGAATGTTCTTTAAATACACTATTTTTTAAATTAATAATCTTTAAATCCATATTTGAAGGGTTAATTAAAACTTGCTCCATATTTGAAGAAAAGTGTATAAAATGATATTTATACATTTCTTTAAATAATGAAAATATAGTCTTAAAAAACTCTTTTTTCTTACCTTCATCAAGTGTTTCATATACATCTTCAACATATTTTTCAATTGTTATATAATCTTTAAAATATGTCATTGTAATTGTACAATGGTGGTCGTCATATTGTAACATTCTTCCAATAAAGGGAACATCTTGTGACTTTGCCATTAAATAATTTTCAACTTCTTTTTTAAAACCATATGGATAAACAATATATTGAGAATGTTTTTCACCGTGATATTCAGGTTTTTTAATATAATCTTTTTTAACATATTCTTCCTCTAAAGGGTCATATATAATTCTAGCGCTGTTTCCAGTCGCTATTTCAAAAACAGTTGGTTTTATTTCCATTCTTACTTGATTTATTACCATTGGACTATTTGGAGGAACATACATAATATGATTTCCGTGAATATGTCCATTGTAATAAGTGTTATCAATAGGAACGTAAAGGGGAACAACTGGAATAAAATTCATTTTGTTTGAATACTATTTTTTAAATAATACTTTTTTATTATAAAGTATAAATAAAATATAAAAAAAATCACTTTTTTATATTTTTAAAAAAAAAAGATTAACGTAAATAAATTGGTAAATCTTTTACTATTTCAAGTATAATATTTTTTGGTTCCATACTATAATATAACTTTGTAATATTATTTTTAACTTCATTTACGTTCAATGAATTTTTAGTTTTAAAATTTGTAATATTATTTTTAACTTGATTTACGTTCAATGAATTTTTAGTTTTAAAATTTGTAAGAATATTTTTCCATAAATCTAATTTTTGAGTAATATTATTTGAAGGTTGAATTTTAGATAAAGCGTCATAAAGACGATATACATATTTTGACATTTTAATAATTGCTTTTTCTTTATAATCAGGATTTGTAATTTTACTATAATAACGCATTATATCAATATAGTTTTCAATAGCGGAATGTAAATAAAAATCTTCATTCATTTCAAAATTACCTACTTTTTGAATATATCCAACAACGTGATAAATAGTACCCATACAAAAGTAAGTTTCTGCTCCATAAAAATTACTTTTTGAAATAGATTCAATTAATTCCATTAAATAAGTATTCATCATCATTATATTATATGTTGAACTACTTAAAACAACATTTTTTACATGATTTTGATAAACAATTTGTTTTTCTTCAATATTTTTAAGAGCATTTTGATAAGAAGATAATCTTTCTTTCATATCATAACCAAGTACAATATCTTTTATAGATTTATTATTAACCGGACGAATGTCACTAAATTTTTGACTAAAAATAGTATCAACATTTGTAGTATATTTCTTTGTAATAAAATCAATAATAGGAACATAATAGGAATTAAAATCTGTTTCAGATATATGTTCATCTTTTTGATGTAAAAACATTTTTACAACACACCATTTCAATTGACTTTCTTTAATTATATTATAAAAATCAGGTGAAACATTTTTTGGAGGTAAATAAAAGATATCGCTATTTGTTGTATTTAAAAAATTATAACCTTTAAAAATTGCTTTATCACTATTATGATTTTGATGAAATTTATTCTTTTCTGTTGTTACAAAAAATGTTGAACCATATAAATTTGTATCAAAAACAAGTGATGAATAATTTCCCCAATATTTAATAAATTGAGAATTATATTCATTCACAATTCTATTTGGATAAATAACACCACTTACTGTAACATTATAATTACTTGATAATTGGGTACTTCCAGCAGCAATAATACTACATTTTTTATCGAAATTACTAATTCTTTCACAGTCAAAATATTTATATCTAGTAATAATGTTTATTAAATTATCGACATAATATTTTCGGACAATATTAATGAAAATTAATAAATATTTTTTATCATTTTCTTGTAAAGTGGAATCATTTAAAATAGATTGAAATTCAAAATTATAACGATTATTATTTAAATAAATGTAATATGGTTTATTATTTAATTCTTTTAATTGAGTTGTTTCTAATTGAGTTATTCTTGAAACAGAAGCAGACCTATTACGTTGTATTATATTTTCTTGATAACGGGTTATATAAATATTTGGTGGTGTAAAGAAATTATTAAATTCTTTTTTATTTGAATCATTTAAAAAAGTATTTATAAAATTTATAATATTATTTTTTAAACTATTATTTTTATTATTTTTATTATTTTTATTATTTTTATTATTTAACAAATTTAAAATGAAAGTGTATAAATCAAATTTATTTTTTGAATTATTATTTAAATTATTATTTGAATTATTATTTAAATTATTATTTGAATTATTATTTGAATTATCATTTATATACTCAAAAATAGAATCTATTTCTTTATTTAAAGAAATTATTTTATTATTATATATTTTATTATATTCAAAATATTTATTTAAAGAAGATTTTATATTTAATTTTGATTTATAATTATTTACATTTTTTACATTTTTTATATTTTCTAAATGTTTTATTTTGTAATTTAAATATTTTTCAGAATTACTCATTTTTAGAGAATACTACTAAAAAGGAGTTAGATTATAAATTTAGTAAAAATAAAAAAAATAGGATTTAAAAATAGGAGTTTTTTGTTTAAAAAATGGATAATTTATTAGAAAATGATGGAGCACATATAAATCATATAATGAATTTATATTCTTTTTCGGAATTTTCAAAAAACCAAAATGAAAAAAAAATGATATTTGAAAAAAAGAAGATTTTTTTAAATAATTTTCTTGAAAATCTTGAAAAAAAAGGGATGATAGTAAAAAAAGAAAATATGTTTCATTTTTTTGTAGTAAAACATATATATTATAATGTAACAAATAAATATTTATATTGGAAAACAACTTTTTATAAAAAAAGATTATTATTTATTCATAATATAAAAAATTTGTATAAATTAAATATTTATAAAAATAAAAATGGGTTTTATATAAAAATGGATATTTACGAAAATAAAGAAAATAAATATATTTATTTCTCTTTTCAAAATGAAGATGAACAAAATCTTTTTTATGAATCTATTTTAACATTATTATCGATTTTATATTTAATTTAATAAATCATTTAAAACTTCCATTTGTTCGCAAAATTTATTTGAAATAAATGGACTATATATTCCTACTTCACTTTTTAAAAATTTTTCAAATAATTCCATATTTTTAGAAAGTCCATTATATTTATCATACAAATTCCCAATAGTATGAATATTATTTTCTTCAAATTTAAGATAATTGAGATATCCTCCATAAGAAGAAATGGGTGAAGATAATATAGATTTATTTAAATAAGAACCTCGAACAAAAGATTTCATTAAATCTTCATCTTGTTTCATTGATTTATAAATTTTTATTAAACAATTTACATCATCCATCGCATTATGGAATTGAATAGAGTCACTATCTTGGTCATCACAAATTTTGTCATAAACATTTGATAATTTATAACCTCCTTCTTTTTTTAATTTCGGATATTTTTGAATAATATATGGAAAAATATCAACAAAAAACCAGTTATTGGGTATATTTAATTTGAAATGTTTAAAATGGTTTTCGAGAACATTTTGGTCAAATGCGAAATTATTATATGCCAAAAAATAATATTCAACACTTTTATTATCAAATGTATTTAATAAATAATTTATTAAATCATTTGCTTTGATTGCTTTATTATCTTTTAATGTTTGAGAAGAAATTCCGTGAATTTCTGTTGCTCCAACAAGATTATCATAAGGATATACATAAATTGATTCATTTAAAGAATTATTTAATGTTTTAAGGGCAATTTGCATGATAGCGGATTTATAGAAAGGTTTAACACCATTTGTTTCAAGGTCATAGAAAACGATTTTACGTACTATTTTTTTAATCTTTTTTGTAGGATTCATCATTTGAATAAAATATTATGAAGTATATTTATATATATGTTATAAGTTCTTTACATTCAAAATAAAATGATTTTTATAATATGTTAAAAATGAATATTTTTGTTAAATAAATAGTAACGTAAATAAGTAAAAAAAATTTATCAAATAAAAAGAATAGAATGGAAAGAGAATCAAAAAGAGTATTAATGTGATTTCCTTTTTTAAAAATGGCAGAACCACAACGCGCTCAAAATAATAACGTAATTACTATTAACGAAGTCGAGGGAAGAAGAATCGTTGAAAACTATATTTCTAACCAAAATAGATACAAAGATTGTACTGCTCCTAATGAATTTTTTAATCGTACATTTACTAACTTGAGAAATATTCAAAATACCCGAGAAAGATACCAAGTAATAAATCCATTTACGGGTGAAGTTACTGAAGTTACAAAATATCAAGCATTAGTATCCTCAACAAGAGATATTAAAATTGAATATCACGTAACAAATGAAGGTATAAAACACGGTAACGTAAAAGCATATTATAGTAATAATAAATTATTATGTGAAGTCCTTTTAATAAACGGAATTCAACACGGTAATTATATGTGCTATAATCAAGATGATACAATAAGATGTATTATACGTTTTAATAATGGAATTGTTTTAGAAACAGTTGATTATCCTACAAATAGTAATACAGTTGTTACAAGAGTATCACATTTCAAAAATGATAAATTACACGGTGTTAAACTCGTTATTTGTAAAGATTGCTTTTATCGCATTCATTATGATAATGGTATCCCACAATTTATTAGTCAATGTGTTACTAACAACAATATTACTACTACTCTTCGTTACAAACTTATGACAGCAAAAGACACATTAGATTTAATTCTTACAAAAAGTTCTCAAACTTTTTTTACGAATTTATTTAATAACATTAATATTCGTAATATTAATGGTATCGTCAATTATGTCCCTGCTCAAATTGTTGAAACAAATGAAAACATAAATGTTTCTCAATATTGTAATTTTAGTCACAGACCTATTCATATTGTTCCTCCCAATAATATTTCTCAAGCAAATATTCCTCAAATTAATGCCCCAGTACCCCAAACAAATAATCAGAGAAATAATATTGCTCAAGCAAATATTCCTCCAGTAAATGTTCCAATAACTGTTCAAGCAAATAATCAGAGAAATAATGTGAGAAATAATGAAAGAAATAATAATAATAATAACGCAAATAATACTCCTGTTCGAAGAATTATCTCTAGACCAAGAGCAATTGTTACAGCGCGTTCTACTACTAGAAGAAATAACAATAATGAAAACAATAATGTTCAAAACATTGTTCAAAACAATAATGTTCAAAACAATGCTCAAAACAATAATGTTCAAAACATTGTTCAAAACAATAATGTTCAAAACAATAATGTTCAACAACAAGAAGAAGAAGATTTAGAAGATGTCGCTATTTCTGTTTTGGGTTCTATGAATCCAAACAAAAGACGTAGATTTGATTAATTTCAAATTCCCATTATATAATGTATTATATCTTTTATGATAGTATTTTGTATGTATTTTGTATATATATATTTTTTAACATTTTTTTAATTTAAAAAAAGTATATTTTTTAGCATAATTGTTAAAAAATATTTTTTCATAAAAACAAATAAAAGTAAAAAAAATCATAAAATTGATTTTTATTTCTTTTCTATTTTACTCTTTCTTTTATAAAAAGAATTATAAAAATGAATCCATTTGAGAAAAAAATACTTGATAAAAAAATTCAAGAATTAATAAAAGAAAAAGAATTTTTTAAAAATTCTCATATTCCTAATTTCTTTTTTTACAGTCTTTTCAAAAATGTAAAAAAAAGCACATTTGATAACCAACAAATGTTATATATCGACGGCGATAATATGTTTCCCATTTATAAACATAAAGCAAGTGCGAATACAACAGGTACTTTATATTTTTATCTAGATAATAATTATGTTAAAAACGGTGATGTATATTATGTGTCTAAAAATTCTATTATTTTAAACTCATTTTCTTTAAAAAAGAATGTTCCACACGGAATATGTAATATATTTTATCCAAATGGTAATAAAATGTTAGAATTAGAATTTAAAGATGGATATGTTGATGGAACTGTTGATGAATATAGAATTGATGGATTATTGTTAAGAAAATCATATTATTCAAAATCGATATTACACGGAGTAAGAACATATTATTTAGAAAATAATCATTATAGAAAAATATATTTTGATAAAGGTATTCCTTATTTTGAAAAAATATATAATAATCAACAAGTTATATATGAAAAAATATATGAAAATGAAGATGTTTATAAATATTTTGGTTTGGAAAATTATTTTGATAAAAATATAAATAAAATAGAAAAACCAAATACTCGTTTTTCTATTGAAAATACTAAAAATGAAGTAAAACAAAAATCATATTTAAATATCAAAAATTTAGAATATTTATTGAATGAAAATAATTCTAAAAATGATTCTGAAAATAATTTTGAAAATGATTCTGAAAAGAATGAATCTAAAAAAAGACCTAAAAAATATAAAAAACATAGAATTTCTAAAAAAAGAAGATTATCATAATTATTCATTTGTTAAAGAATTAAAAAAATCAAGATTTTCTTTTGATGATTTTTTTAAATAATTTTTCATTTTTGTATATATTTTTCTACAATACTTAATTTTAGTTATACTTATTTTATTATCCTTTCTTTTAATAACATATTTATATTGTACAGGGTCTTCCACTCCAAATATTTCAAACACATTTATATATCCATTTTCAATACTCAATTTTCCAATATTTTCAATTAAATTTAATAATTTATTAATTTCTTTATCAAATATTTCTAAACTACAATAATTATCAAATGGAATACTAAAAGTAAGCATAGAATTATCACTTTTATCAACCCGAATAATAGGAGCATTACATAATTCGTGATACGTTTCAAAAGATTTATTTAATTCATTTTCAATATCTAAATAAACAGTATCATCAGATACTATTTTAATCTTTCCTTGATAAATATATGGACTCATTTTTATATTTTTTTCAGGAATTTCCTTTACATTAAAATTTTGTTAAATAAAATGTATTTTCTCTTACATTCAACTTTTGTTAAACAATATTATTTTATTAAACAATATTATTTTATTAAACAATATTATTTTATTAAACAATATTATTTTATCAAAAAATCTTATTTTTTACAAACAAAAAATCTTATTTTTTACAAATTTTACACGAATTTTTTGAGTAATTACCGTGTTCTTTCAAAATAGATGAA
>JACCDO010813918.1_pt1 | contig 15470 bp, 22 predicted proteins | sample 7446101 | NCBI WGS metagenome assembly JACCDO01 (sample SAMN15323440, study PRJNA562643) | freshwater metagenome | isolation source: river surface water | place: USA:Blue River Watershed | collected 2017-08-16
AGAATTGAGGCCATGCCTGGATATCTTGTCCAGTATGTCGTCGACTCGCTGAGAAGTCGTGTATCCCTCATATCTCATCAAATGTTTCATAATCCTCATTGAATTATATATTAAATAAGGAAATCGGGTTTTACGCGATTCCCCAAGGCGGAGACCAAGGCTGAGGCTCGCTCAGCAGCTTCTTCTTCACCGTCTCGTATACGGCCATCGTGTTTCCCGATGTCTGGTATATCGCTATGTTGGCGTTGTCTATCTCTGGTATGTCGTCTGATCCGACGGAGCTCTTTCCTTCGAGCACCGATTCTATCCTCCTGTTCCTCATCCAGGACTTCGCGGACTCTACGTAGCTTTCTACGAGGAATATTATGAAGACAGACCTGTCGGAGTGCGACATGGCCAAGTCGAAGTCTATTCCGTCATAGAACATTATCTGCGTTTCCGCGATGCATATCTTCTCAATCAAGGTCATCGAATATGTCGTCTATCTTTTTGTCTCTGAAGGATTCTATCTGCTTTCCTTCGAAAAGATCGCTTTTTTCGAACCTCCTCTTGAAGCTTTCGAATGATTCTCTCGATATCCTTGCCAGCGCGGCCGCGCCTGCCGACATCTTTCCTTCGTTGAGCCTGTCCTCTAGGTAGCTCACGAACATCGGATATAGTCTTTCTTCTTTCATGTATTATATATCATGCGGCTTCTTTCCGAATTCGGAAAAATATATATACTCTATGAAAGACTTATATCTAGGGCCGGTTCTTACAAGCAAATATGGCTCGACAAACTCGATAAATTGGCTGAACCAGCTGATATTGAAATACACATCAAGCATATATGGCCCGTTCGGATATTCCTATATGGGAGGAAACAAAGACATAAACGTCAGCGGAAGGATGATAAACACCGAATATATCGACAAGATGGTCAACAACTACACGATATTCAAAGCAGTCATAGAGTCTCAGTCTATAAACACAGAGGCCGGATTCTACAACTACATGGTCGCCAATATGTTCGATGTATATCACTACAATGGGTCGCATTTCGACGCCATAACTCTTCCTGTTCTGGTGGCCACTACCAGAAAGGGAAACAAAGGAGAGAAGGCTTGCCTGGACAGGTTCAAGTCTGAGCTTCTTTCAAAGAATGTCACGGCTAACATATTGGCGCCTACGCTCATAGAAGACGGACAGGGAATAGACGGGAAGTTTTCGTGGAATGGAAGAGACATAACGATACAGGTCAAGCCTTATACCAGCGCGGTGACAGACAACGGAATCGTAAGGGCGTATTCTCCGGGGTCTCTTTCAGTCGGCATAATAGGAACCGGAAAGAACGTAGACTATCTGATAATATACAAGATGTCTAAAGACCTCGTCACTCAGGCAGAGCAGATCGATATGATATGCGCAAGAGGGAAAGGCGTAAGCGTGCAGGGAAACTGCTTCGTGTTTTCCGATTCGGACATAGTATTCGAGACTAGATAAAAAAAGAGGCCAAAAGCCTCTTTTTTTATCTTCCGAACCCGCCGAAGATGTCCATGACTACAGAAAGCCTTTCTGTTATCTCTGGCATGCCTAAAGGCTCGATGATCGAGTTTATAGGCGAAAGGATCGATTTGGCGAACTGCTTGTCATAGTCGATCTGAGGCGCTATCTCGATAGGATATGATCCTCTGATGTATGCGAAGATGTCTCCGTTATTGGTGTTCTTGCAGTAGTAGTATTTTATCTTTGTTCCAGACTTTATGAACTCGTACTTCTTCTGAAGCTCTTTGTCCTGAGCTAGAAGGTAGTTGTGGTATGCGCTGGCCTTTACCGCGAAGTGCGCGCCTTGAACGAACTGAAGCGGAAGCGTCTTGTCGTTTAGGACCTTCGTCTCGTAGTTCGAGCAAGAGCTCTGCATTGCGATGTCGTCGATGTCCGCCAGCTCGAACTCTTTCCTGAGCGCTTTGATCAGCTTCAGCAAGTCCTTTATGTTGAACGTGTCGGAGTTCTCGAAGAGATACTTCACGATGTTGATAATCTTCTCTCTGGCGAACAGAGGCGTGGAAGACCTTACGAGCTCTACTCCTTTAGGGAACAGATATGTAAGCCTTTCGTAAGGAATCCCGTCCTCGAACGATACGTGCTGTATGTACTTCTTCTTCGCGAGAGATATGATGGATTCGGAAATCCTCTCTAGCTCGAAGTCTTCCTTGTTCTCTACTCCGAAAGAAGCCGCGTATTCTTCGAGGCACTTCTTGAAGTAGTCTCCGTATCTGAAATGGTCGATTCCCTGTATGTAGTCTACTTCTCTCGACCAGTTCCACTTCACGTCGCATGTTAGGACGCCAGACTTCAGCAGCTTGTTGAACTGCCTGTCCTTGACGAAGAATCCGTCTGCGATAACCGCTTCGTAGTCCGACGCAAGCAGAGATTCGAATCCGGATACAGACTCGGCGACGCCGATGCAGTTAGGGTTTGCCTTCAGCATCGATTCCCAGTCTTCCAGGCTTGGAACGATGGCTATGAACTTCTTGCTTATCTTCGCGATCGACGCGGGATTGAACAGCATGTTCTTCCATTCTGAGTGATTCATCGCCGGAAGGAAGGAAACGAAAAGCGAATCCGTGTCTGCGTATATGGATACAGGCTCGCTAGGATCGATCTGAGTGACGTTCCTGACGCATAGCCTCCTGTGGAGCTCGAAGTCGTTTTGCCACTGGTTGTACCAGTAGTCTTCGTTGACTCGGTCCATCGTCTTCGTCAGGTCTCTTCCCTGAGCGGTTATCGTTCCTGCTACGTGGTTGTTGTATAGTATGAAGTATGCCGTGGCGAAGGCTCCGTAGGATCCGTTCAGCACGAGCTTGAGCGCCAGCTGAAGCGCGTTGTAGTAGTCTGCTTCCTTCTTTATGTCGCTGGCTTTCTTCTTCAGCTCTTCGATCTTGCGTATCTTTTCTTCTTTTGTCATCTTGCGGTGTCCTGTATTGTTATAGGCTGCGGAATGTCTTTCGGCTTTTCTTGAACATGCTTCGAAGTGTCTTTTTCGACTCTCTTCCTGAGAGGCTTGACAGGCTCTTCTTTTTTGGGAACGACTATGACAGGCTTAGGCGCTATCAGAGAGTCTATCGTCTTCTGTCTTTGCTCGGATTCCAATCTGAGCTCTTCGATGTCGTTGGTAAGCCCGTTTATATCGGAATTCAAATTCATATAGAGTATTCCGAGCACTATTATGCCGAGTATCAATATCATCAATATGACGCCTAGATTATCTGTGCTGCCGCCGGTTGATGTCGTTCTCCTGTTTCCGTAGTTGTATCTGTTATTCATCTTCGTCTGAAAAATCTTGTTCGAATGAAAGCATAAGGTTCGAATCCTCGTGCTTGACTAGCATGAAGTTGTCGAAGATGTTGAAGGTCACGTCTCCCGCGTCGTTGACGCATCCTAGGAACTTCTTGTTGAGCATGAGGCTCGAGTTCCTTTCGGCGTCTATCTGGTCTATGTCCAGCTCCCAGGCCGCGGTCTCTGATATCACTACCTTTCCGGAAGATACCGATATGTTGAGTATCTTCTCTCCGTTGATGGAAGAAAGCTTCTTTATGTCCGAGAAGTCTTCTTTGGATATCGCGAAAGACCATCTGCTGTTCTTCAGGCTGAGGCCTTGGTCGAGCTGCTTCTTGCTCAGGTCCTTCATCTCGTAGTGCTCGCCTCCGATCCAGTTTACCTTCAGCTTGCCGCCTACTACCTGGATGGCTCTGGCTACCATCACTTCGTCGCTGTCCTGCGACTCCTTGTGAGAGATCTCTATAGTTACCTTCTCGCTGTCTTTGAGAAAGTTCAGGTTCTTGACGAACTTCTTAGCGTTGAGTATTATGATGTCTATTCCGTATTCCAGGTCTTCCGATCCTTCGAATACTTCCGCAGTCTTCATGTTGTAGTTCTTGAATGCCAGTATCGTGGCTTTTCCTAAGGTAGAATACATCATCATGCTGGGCCCTTCGATCTTTATCTTGATGCTGTCAGATATCTTCGTAAGGTCTTCCAGGTTCGAGATGAACTCTGGCAGCTTTTCCGCCTTTATCTTGAATTTGTCTTTTCCGGTCTTTGCCATATCTTTTTCTTATAGACATGATATCCGCATATTGCTTATTTGTTTATGCGGAAAATTTATATATAGAGTATGGTAAAGAAATGGAATGAATTCCTTCGCGAGTTCGTCGAGTCTGACGGATACATCGACGCTAGGATGCAGGAGCTCAAAGACCTGCTTGACGGGATATCTTCCGACGAGCAGAACATAATATACGAATGGGAAAACAAGGATGACCATCACCTGACGGTAAGCTTCTCTCTCGGAGAGCTTTCGGTAAGATACGACTTCGACATCGACGACCTTGTGCTGACCAAGACCGCAGGCGAGTCTGTAGATTTCCAGGCCCCGGTAGAATCGATAGAAGAAGGGCTGGAGATGTTAGAGCAGGACATAAAGTCTATACTCGACATCGAAGAGTCGCTTATATTCGAGGCTAGGGCGAAGGCGCAGAGGTATAAGGGCAGGAAGATTCCTGGAAAGTATCTTACGAAGAATCCTGGAAAGATGAAGAAGGAAATCGACAGGTTCGTAGGAAAGAAAGAATACAAGAAGGACTGGGACGCCGACTACAGTTCCGGAAAGGGAGGAGTCGGGAAGAGGGTAAAGACCAAGAAGTCCGCTGCCACTAAGGCATACCAAAGGATGTTTGGAGACAAATAGAAATATAACAATGAAGCACCTATTGAACTTTATAGAACTTACGGAAGACTATTCGCTCTATCTAGAGTCGGAAGATTTCGAGATTTCAGAAGCATATGATTTTGAAGACTTCACGCACAACGACATGGAAGATGTCAGAGAGCTTTATGAAGAAGGATTGGGCGCGGACGAGATATCGGTCGAGCTGGATCTTAGCCTGGAAACGGTAGAGCAGATAATCTACACTCTGAAGAAGAGAAGAGATATCTCTAAAGACCTGAACGAAAGCAAGAAGTCTGGCGTGACTGCCTCTCTGAGGAAAAAGTCGAAGGCTTCTGGGATACCGATGGGAATCCTCAGAAAGGTGTTCGCGAAGGGAATGCAAGCTTGGAACGCAGGTCACAGGCCAGGCGTAGCTCAGCATCAATGGGGAATGGGAAGAGTAAACTCTTTCATCACCGGCGCGGGCGGCGCGAGAAAGGCTGATGCTGATCTATGGGCCAAGGCTAAGGCGGCTAAGGCTAGAAAGAAAAAGAAATAGTATGAGATACATCAAGCTGTTTGAATCCTTTGATAGCTTTGAAGAAATAGTTGAAGAGTGTCGAGACATATTGACAGAGGCCAAAGACGCAGGATATACTTTTCATATCGAATCATATCCTAAAGTGAAATTTGGCGTCGGCACTATCCAGATATTCATAAGCAAAAAAGATAAAATAGATCCTGATGTATTTTGGAATGGATTTGAAGATGTCTTTCAGAGGCTTTCTGGATATCTAAAAGATTTCGGGTTTAGTCTAATATTTAATTCGAGAGAGGAAGAGCTTGAAGGCCGTCCTAAAGTAAATACTCAATCTATAATGAATCCGATGACATTTACACCAGATGGCCAAAGAACAGGATTTTCTCTAACATACACGAATGGATACAGAGATTAAAAAAGCCGCTCGATGAGCGGCTTTTTATTTATGCGTTGTATTTGAAGCTTTGATTCTCTTCTATGTTCAGAAGCGTCTGGTAGATCAGCTTCACGATGTTCTTGACGTCGTCTTTGTGAACAGTCTCGCAAGTCGTGTGCATGTATTTCAGAGGCAGCGAAATCAACACTGAAGGAACTCCGCCGTTAGAGTATGCGAACGCGTCCGTGTCTGTTCCTGTAGAGCTTGAGCTGGCCGCCAGCTGCACCGGAATCTTCTTTTTCGCCGCGGTATCCAGAACGAGCTTTCTCAGCTTGTTGTGAACCGCAGGGGCTCTTGTTATTACTCCGCCCTGTCCTGCGACGTGCTCTCCTTCTTTGCTCGCGTTGTAGCATGGAGAAGATGTCTCGTGGCATACGTCGGTGATGATCGCCAAGTTTGGCTTGATCGTCTGAGTGACCATCTGAGCTCCTCTGAGGCCGATTTCTTCCTGAACCGAGTTCACGATATAGAGCTTGAACGGCAATTCTTTGCCTTTCTCTTTCAGCTTTCTGGCTACTTCCGCGATCATGAACCCGCCGATCCTGTTGTCGAGCGCCCTTCCGGTATAGTAGTCTTTTCCGAGCTTCATGAACTCGTCCTTGAAGGTGATGACGGTTCCTACGTTGATTCCCATCTCGATGACTTCGTCTTTGCTCGAGGCGCCAACGTCGATGAAGATGGAGTCTAGGTCTGCTTCCTTCTTCCTGTATGAGATGTGTATAGCAGGGTGTCCGAAGATTCCGTCTACTGGCCCTTTGTCTCCCCAAAGAGTGACTCTCATAGAAGGCGCGATCGTCGCGTCGGATCCACCGTTTCTGATGACCTTGATGTATCCTTTCGAGTCGATGTGGTTGACGAACCAGCTTATCTCGTCCGCGTGCGCCTCGATGACCACCTTGTAGTCCGAGTCTAGGTTTCCGGTTACTGCGTATGCGGTTCCGTAGTTGTCTAGCTCTACCCTGTCTACGAATTTCGATACGTAGTCGATCCATGCCTTCTGGCCGCCGAGCTCGTATTCGAATCCTGTAGGCGCGTTGCTGTTGAGGTATGCTTCGAGGAATTTTTCGTCTAATTTCATTTGATATGATTTTCGGTTTGGATTTTTATATGGCGGTTTGCCCGAAATGTTTAGAGAACAAAAGGAGGCCGGCATAATATATAAAGTGTAAAAACGACTATATGATAAAGTTCAAGCTTATTGAAGACTGGTATATCGAAGACTTCTTCGAGAAAGTGAAGATATACGACGCTGGCCACGTCTTCTCTCCGTCCGAGGACGGGGACATAAAAGGAAAATACGTCATCGAGAATCCTATAAACGGAGGAAGGATGGTGATGACTTTCGACCAGATGCTAAACGCCAATAACGGAGATAAGGCTCTGTTCGAGACCATAGACGAGCAGGAGATAAGGCTGGTCGTGGAAGAAGTGCCCGAAGAAAAGGATTTGGAGATAAAGAACTGGAGAATACAGCTAGACGTCAAGACGTCGCTCAGAAACCTCAAGAAGATAGAGGCTTTCATAAAAGAAAACATCAATCAATACTTATGAAGATCAACACCGCGAACGTGGCGTATTCTTCCATCGTGCAGATAGGAGAGAATATCGCCAAGATTGAAAAGGAGACGGGAGAGAAATACCTCAAGCTGCACCGCGGCGTGATGGACGTCTGCGCTCTGGACATAGAGTCTGCTGGAGTCAGCCTGGACCTGAACGACCTCAAGCTGCAGCAATACAGCGGAAATGACGGCCACCCAGGCCTGATAGAAGAGATAAAGAGCGGATTCGGGCTGGAAGACAGCCATGTCTTGGTTACTCCTGGCGGAATGGCCGCGCTAGACCTCGCCATAAACTCGCTGGCGGAGGAATCTGTTTGGATTCCGAACTACCACTGGGGATCTTGGAACAAGATACTCGTCACTCACGGAAAGCAGCTTAAGCCATTCGACGACTTCGACCTAGACGCCTTCTCTCCTAAAGAAGGAATCGTCATGCTTTGCTATCCTTCGAATCCTACCGGATACAGCACTGATTCCGAATCTCTGAAGCGATTCTTGTCGAGGACGAGGGACAGAGGAGTGACGGTCGTTCTTGACCTTCCTTACTACTACCTTTTCAACGACGCGAACGATGGCCTTTCGGACTTCTTCTTCGAGAACGTGATAGTCATATCTTCGTTTTCCAAGTCTATAGGTCTTTCTGGATACAGGGTAGGATATGTCGCCACGAAGAACGAGGCTCTCTATCAGACTATGAGGATAAGGTCTCTATACAAATACAACTCGATATCTACGCTTCCGCAGCATGTCGTGTGCGAGCTTCTGAAGGAGAAGAAGGCGATAGGCGAATACAGGAAGAAGACTGCCGAAAGCATCAAGAAGAACATAATGGTTCTTGAGATGAACGGGCTTCTGTTCGACGAGTATCCTTCTCTTCCGACAGGTCCTTTCGCCGTGGTCAACGTCTCTTACGACGAGCTTCTGAAGAACAAGATCTCGAGCGTTCCTCTGAGCAAGTTCGCTCTTAGCAAGAATCTCAAGCACGAGAATTGCAGCAGGATATCTGTCGCGGTCGATCATAAGCTGTTCTGGCAGTATTTCGAAAAGATGCTTGTAAACGAAAAAGCCGCTCAATAAGCGGCTTTTTTATTTGAATCTGGTTATCATCTTTACCTTCCGGGTAGGAATCGTCATGCTGGCGTTTCCGGTATTCTGAGGCTTTCTTATGTAGGTCATTCCGTTTCTGCTCGAGCTTGCTTCCACGCATAGGTATACCGTTCCGTCTTCGAGCTCTACTTTCGTGTCTACTACATTGAGGTCGTAGTTTATCTCGCGAACCCATAGCCATACGAGGGCCGCGAATATGCAGGCGCAGATCGCCGCGCCTATTGTTCTTAATGTATCGTCCATATTATTTGCCTAAATAGTTCATAAGCTCGATCATGTTCTTGATAGAGTATCCGAAGGCTTCTAGATTCTTTACCGTGTCTCTCAGGAATGTTATGTATGACTCTATAAGCTCCAGGCATCTGTCGTTTTCCGCTATGTGCCCGTCTATCAGAATCGCCTTTTCTCCCATGTTAGTCTTTACCTGGAATCCTATAGCGTAGAATACGAATTTGTCTTGCCTGAGCTTCTTTATCTTCGTAGTCTCCTTGCTTCGCTTGTTCAGGAAGAAGTTGATGTTCTCGTTTATCTGCTGCCTGTATGACAGCGCAGTGGCTTGCGCCTCCAATATGACCTTTGAGTTGGACGGATTGGAAAGGTCCGTTGTGAGCGCCTTGAAAAGCGGCTCTACCTGCTTGTTCCATTCTGCCCTCTTGTCGTTGAACAGCTCTTCTAGCCTGTCGTTGGTCTCTTTAGTCTTCTGTATCCTGTCTAGCTCTTCTTGGTTATATAGATTCATCTTCGTCGTCGAATATTTTTTTCATCTTCCAGTCTCTATGCACGTCTTTCTTATGGCAGCTGCTGAAAGTATGCTCTACCATGGACCTGAATCGGCTCTGCATCGTGGATGAGAGGTGCTCTTCTATGACGGCCGAGCACTTTTTCACCAAGTCTATGTCTTCGAAGGTGATCGAGTTTATGTCGGTAGTATCGGAAGATATTACTATGCATTCGTTCCTGCAGTCGAAGTGCAGGGCAAGCCTGCCTGTTATCCTTCCCCAGTGATTCTGGCTGTTGTTCTGCGATGGCTCTTCGTCTATGTCGAATGTTATCCAATAGTTCCTGTGGCCGTACTTTATCTCTTTCTGTATGTTTATCCTCTCGTCGTCTTTCCTTTCCATAAGGAAATGGAAAAGCTCTTCCAATTCTTCTCTCATGGGATATGCTTTATTGAATTGTATGCCGCTTCCGCCTGTATGTTTGCTAAAAAGCCTCTCGAAATAGAGAGGCTTTTTTCATTTGTATGCGATGTTTATGTTCTCGCCTGAATATTTTCCTGTAAGTGCGTTCTGGTATTCTATTATCTTGTATCCTACCATCTTCGATCCTTTTTCCGCCAGGTCGAGAAGCGTTTCCTGCATGCCGATCTTCTGGTCTCCCGTTGCTTTCCTGCATTCTTCTATGTTCTGCTGCACGACTTCTATGGCTGCCCTCGCCGCCGATACGACGCTCTTTCCGAATGCCGGGTTGTCCACGCTTCCTCCTTTCTTTAGCTCGAATAGGTAAGCCTGTGCCTTCATCATTGTAGAAGAGTCGCCTCCTGTGCCTTTCGACCTTAGCTGTTCGAGAAGGCCTATCGCTGCGTCAAGCACTCCTTCAGGCGGATTCTTGGACGGAGAAGCCGCTGCCGAGCAAAGCACGAACAGCAGTATGACAAGCACCAGAGCTATGATTATGGTCCTGAAGAGAACTGGATGCTTTTCCTTGAACTCCGATATCTTTGACATCACCTTAGAGAAGAATTCTTTCAGGAGATACAGGGATTTGATTCCCTTCTCCATCATCGCAAGCATAAGGTTCCTTATCGAGTCGTTTACCCTCTCGAAGAAGTCTGCCGCCTTCGAAATCCATTCTCGCAGGCCTTCGCCTAGATTCTCTTCTCCTATCAGGTCTATGGCTTTCAGCGCTTCATGCTCTGCTGCCGAAAAAGACTCGAATCTCTTCAGTCGCTTCATGCTATTTTATGTCTTTTGACTCGATCAGAGTGTATGTGAAGGAGTTTCCGTGTATCTTCGCCGCTTTCTTTACTATCTTCATGAACTCGTCGAAGTCCTTTACCCTCTTGAATACTTGGCATCCTTCTGACCAGTTCTCTACCCAGGTAGAATCCTGTCCGGCCTTGTGTATGTTGATTCCGTAGATTCCTTCAGTGATCAATTTTTCGTCGTAGTTGAGGTCTTTGTTGGCGTCTCTGTAGACTTTTACGTTCTTTTGCTGCCTGAGCGCCTCGTATTTTCCTTGATGTAGGCCGATAGCGTGAGATCCTCTGTATTGGTTGGGAACCAGCCTGGCTACTCCAGCCTTGTTGTGGTATTCCAATACGCCTTTCTTTCCTGGATCGGTAGTCGCTGCCCATATGAAGAATTTCCATTCTCCGTTTTCCTTGTAGGATACGGTCAGGTGGTCGTCGAATAGGTTGGTTACTTTGGTTCCTGTAGAAGAGTTTCTTACTCCGACGATGTTGACGTCGAAGCCTTTGTTAGCGGCATCCTCGAACCATACATATCCTTTTGACTTTACCGCCGCTTCAATCTGTTCTCTTGTATAAGACATTTCTAAATATTGATTTTTATAGGCTGAATTCTTCGAAGCCTTTTATGTTTTCGTCATCCGCTGACTTTTGAATGTTCCTGATATGATTGTCATGAACCGTGTGAGATGACTCTGGTCCGCCCAATATCGGCTTTTCTTCGTGGCCTTCATGGTCGTGCTCCGAATCGTCATGTCCTGCCAAGAAGTTGAATACTTCCTCGACGTCGTCTTTTGACGTGGCGATATGGTCTAGCGCCCAGTTATGCCCGTTCGTAAGCATGGCGTCTACTTTTGCCTCGTCCATTTCCAGCATCTCGTCGACCAATCTCTTGATCGTCTTCAGGTTTCCGAAGAACATATAGTTCTGAACTCCGCAGTCATGTCCTTCTTTAAGAGAGCTTAGGGTCTTCGCCAGCTCAAGCCTTCTCTTTTTTGTCGCGTCCTTCTTGCCAAGCTGCGTTCCAGGCTTGTCCTTGTCTTTGTCCTTGGCCTTAAGCTTGTTGATTTCCTCTTGGATTTCCTTTTTCGTAAGCTTCTCGCCTTCTTCTTTTCCAAGCTGCTTCTTCAATGCCCCTGGGTTCTTGATAGCGTCTTTTATCCATTTTTTCTCTTCGTTGAAAGAGCTGAAATTCTTGATCATATCTTTTTCTTTTTTTTATGTAAGAATGCTCACCACCTCAGGGTAGTATCTGCATATTTTGGTATTCTTTCCTTCGTATGGTATGGCGGCCAGCGCGTATCTCATCGCGTTCAGCCTTCCTATCTTCTTGTCGTTCGAGTTTATTATTACCCAAGGAGACGTCCTGCTCGACGCCGCGTTGAACATCTGGTTCTTGTATTCTCCGATTATCTCCCATTTGTCGACTACTTTGGCGTCGTTAGGAGAGAACTTCCAGTATTTCAGAGGGCTTTGCTGCCTTAGGTCGAACCTCTTTATCTGCTTTTCCCTGGTTATAGAGAACCAGAACTTTATCAGTATGAGGCCTTGCCTCTTTATCATCTTCTCTTCCCAAGGAATGACCTTTTCCATGAAGTCCCTGTACTGCTCTTCCGTGCAGTATCCCATCGCCGGCTCTACGACTGCCCTGTTGTACCAAGACCTGTCGAAGAAGACTATCTCTCCTTCGTTGGGCATGTGAGCCTCGTATCTGGCGAACCAGTTTTCCTTCTCTTCCGGAGTCGGAACTCCCAGAGCAACTACCCTGAATCCTTTTGGATTCAGATATTCGATGAACCTCTTGATAGTGGATCCCTTTCCTGCGGAATCCCTGCCTTCGAATACTATGGCTACTCTCTTTTTGTTCTTTATGACCCATTCCTGAAGCTTCAGAAGCTCTACCTGTATCTGGTATTTCTCGGCTTCGTAGTCTCTTCTCGTAAGTATCGACCTCTCGCCTTCGAACTCGTCGAAGTGCTGCGCCTGCGCGCCTGTCTTTATGACGGATATCCTGCTGTCGAGAGTCCTCGCGAAGTCTTCGAACTGCCTTCTTATGTTCTTCTTGGTATCTCTCCTCTTCAGAGCCATAAGCTGGCTTATCTTCCTCAGAAGAGTCTCTATGTTGAGGTCCTGTATGACTTCTGGAGTGAACTCGTTGTTGAGCTCTCTCATCATCACCTTTATGTCTATGTCTTCAAAGCTCTTGTATGATACGGTATTTGTCCTGAGGTCATAGACGATGTTGTCCAATATAGAGCGCTTGTATTCTGACAGCCTTTCGAGAAGGTTCCTCTTGATAGTGTCGACGCTGGCCGCGTCCATCTTGTCGATCCTGAGCTCTTCTTTGAGAAAGTCGATGAATTTCATCAAATTGTCCATTTATAGATGAATCTTTTTGATTATATATTAAATAAAAAAACCGCTCATTGAGCGGCTCTTCGTCATATCTTCTTGTCGAATAGGTAGAGGTCGTATATAGTGTTTCCCTTTACGTTCTTTATGTTCTTAAGCACCTGTCCGGTTATCGAGTCCAGCACCTTGAAGACTCCGATCTGCGTTCCTTTGTCTGTCTGAACCTTCACCGTGTTTCCTGGCTGTCCCAGAGCTCCTAATACCGCGAGGTATTTGTTTCCGTATATGCTCTTCAAGAACGAGAGCCTAAGCGTCGAAGTGTCTTTTATGTTGTTGATGTAGGCGTTTTCCATGGCCTTGGTTAGGTCGAGCTGGCTAGACGTGTCCTTGACTACGATCGTGGCGAACTTTCCTTGCTCTCCTAGCGTCACTTCCTCCCTGTCTTGTATCTTGTTCTGGCTGACTAGGTTTGTCTGGTTTCTCCTTATCTCGTTGAAGTCTGCCCTGGCTATTATTCCGCCTCGCATTCCTTTGTCATACATGTTGTATCCTGCAGGGGCAAGCCTGTAGAACGATCCTGTGAACGTCATCGACAATATCCTGTCTGTCCTGAAGAGCCTCCATATCTTGTTGATATGCCTCTTCTGCGATACGGACCATCCGTTGAGGTGCCAGCCTCTGAGAAGCTGCTTTCCTTTTCCTGACCTTCCGAGAACCATAGGGTATATTACCCTCTCGTGGCCGGCGAAGTGAGAGTCTTCCTCTCCTTTGTAGTTGATGAGGAATATCATTCCGTACTTTATGGCCTTTATCATCGTCTGCTCGTTGTACTTGATAGGCTCGTTGATAGGTATGTTGGCTATGTCCTTTACGTTCTTCAGAGAGAACCTAGGCACGAACTCGTTGTCTTCTATGAGCTCGTATCGCTCTTTGACTACGAATTCGACCGGCTTCGTGTTGTAGTATGTCCTCGTCTGCTTCAGGTTCATAAGGTATATATTAATTCTGTATTATATATTAAGGTGCCTATGTCCCAAAAACAAAAAAGAGAAGGCTTGGCCTTCTCTTTTCTATCATTCCGTCGCAGATCGCGATTACTTCACGGTAGTCGTTGCTACTGCTGCTGTGTCTGCTGCTACTGCTGCCGAATCTACAGCTACTGCCGTAGTGTCTACTGCTACTGCGGTAGAGTCCGCGCTAGCCGCGCCTTCTGCTGGAGCGTTTCCGCCGCATGACGCTAGCACAACAGATGCGATTGCTAAAAACAATGCTTTTTTCATAATTTTTCTGTCTTGTTATTTTTTGTGATGTATATATATTCCGTAAAAAGGTTTGTTTTGAAAACGCGAAAAATATTTTTTATATATACCTAAAATACGATTTTTAAAGGAAATGTCTATTAAAAGCAGAGAAGACGCCAACAGATACTACCAGCTGGTAAACGAGCTGGTCGACGAATATATGGCCAAGGGAAAGATAAGGCCTTCCAACCTGAAGAGATACCTTCAGCCGGGAAGCGAGAGGTTCAAGAAGTTCCTTCAGAGAAACAAGCTGAACGAGATAACGGGAATAGACAGGGTCCTCGAAGACGTTATCGAAGACCGCGCAAGCATGGAAGCAGACGGAGTCCTTACATTTGAAAGCTTCAAGATATTCGAGTCTGACGAATATATGTCCGCGAGCATAAAGCAAGCGATATACAAAATGGTAGACAAGGCAGACGTGGAGATGGAGAAGGCTCTGGCCGACTACTTCGACACCAATCTAGGATCTATAGACGTCATAGACGCAGACAAGCACATATTCTACATAGAAGAAGAAAACGTCGAGGCCGTATGCTTTTCTCTCGAAGAGATGAAGGTGATAGAAGACAACGTGGTCGAGCATCTGTTTCATGAGATGAAGAAGAAGGACGTTAATCTGATCGATCCGATGATAGGAGACCTTTCCATAAGCATAGGAGAGATAGTGAGCAGCAGCGAAGAAGTCAGGAAGGCTTTCGATTCGGCGCTGAGAGACAAGCTGGACGACGGAATGCTTGCTCACATAATAGGAGAGACGATCGGCCATGACGCAAAGCACAGGTATAGCGCGGTAGAGATGGACTCTATAAGGAACTACTACATCTGGTATTGGAGATAGCCAAAAACATGTAACATCATGATATAGAGAAAGCATAATCCGCCCTTCGGCGGATTTTTTTTGACTTCTCATGCCGATATATAGATTAAAATAAATTATTTAGTATGTTGCTCAAAGTAGGATCAAAAGGAGAAGACGTCAAGAAGCTTCAAGAGAAGCTTGGTATCGGCGCAGACGGATCGTTCGGTCCGGGAACTGAAAAGGCGGTCAAGGAATGGCAGTCTAAAAACGGATTGAAAGCTGACGGAATAATCGGAGACGCTTCATGGAGCAGGCTCTTTCCATCTTCATCTCAAGCTGCGGCGCCTGCGGCCTCGCCAGCAGTTGAGTCCGGCGCGCCGCTTTCTTTCATAAACAAGCTGAAAGGACATATTCCTGATGCGGTATTCGCTCAGATACCTTCGGCATGCGCGGCCTTCAACATCACCACGACTCTTAGGCTGGCGCACTTCTTGGCTCAGTGTGGCCATGAGTCTGGTGGATTCAAGGCGGTTTCTGAAAACCTCAACTATTCGGCAGACGGATTGAAGAAGATATTCGGAAAATACTTCCCTGGAGATACAAGCGCATATGCCAGGAATCCAGAGAAGATAGCTTCCAAAGTCTATGCGAACAGGATGGGCAACGGAGATGAGGCATCCAAAGAAGGATGGAAGTTCAGAGGAAGAGGATAC
>JACCDO011563895.1_pt1 | contig 15467 bp, 1 predicted proteins | sample 7446101 | NCBI WGS metagenome assembly JACCDO01 (sample SAMN15323440, study PRJNA562643) | freshwater metagenome | isolation source: river surface water | place: USA:Blue River Watershed | collected 2017-08-16
ATGCTTTTTCATTTTTAAACTTTAAAAGTTTAAATATTTTAAATCAGTTAAACAAAACCGGCATATTTAAAGACATGAAGTTTGATTTTCAACAAACTACATCAGAATATTTAAATAATAAAAGAAAGAGAATTCAAGGCAATATTAATACTTTATATGAGAGAATAGATAGAACTAGAACAGGATACAGAAATGCTACTGATTCAGTTGATAGATTGTTAAATTCTTCTAGCATTGATGCTTACGAAAACCTTCTAGAAAAACAAGCTAAAAATGTTTTTTATATGGGTAGACAAACTGAAAAAATTCAAAGATTATCAGGAAATATAGAACAAAAGAATGAATATATAGAGCAATTAAGGCAGCAAAAGCAAAAGATGCTAGGCGGTGATTTTACTTACACTAGAAAGAATGATGCTGGTGTAGAGGAATCTGTAGATCGTTTAGGTAAAGGTTTTATGAATTATTATAAAACAAAATCTGAAAATATAAAGAAAATAAAAGGTGGTGATAGGCGTAGATTATCAGCAAGTAGATTACTTAACAGAGATTTAAAATATTCTAATAGTAATTTGAATGCAGCAATTCCTATTAGTCATGATTCTACATATTTTAATGTAGACGGAAGTCCTAGAAAAATATCTAAAGAAGAAGCAGTTATTAAATATGGAAGAGGTTACAATGCGTATGATGAAGCTGTTTTAAACAATTTGAGTGACATAGATATTGAATCTCACAGATTAAAATTACTTTTAACTCAAAGTAAACGTAGCAAAACTAATTTTCAAAAGTTAAATAAACAAAGAGAATTTCAATCTGGAATAATTCAATTGTTTGGTGGCAAAACAGAAACTGTAACTACAGAAGAACCTATATTGTATACGTCTGGTCCGAAGAAAGGCAAGCAAATGCACGATCTCCGGGGCAAGCATTTATTTAAAACTAAAACTGAAAGTTATTTAAACGTTTCAATCTTTCATCCTGATTTTAAAATTTCAGAAGAACTCCAAAAACAATTGTTTGGTGACGAAATAAATAAATTTAAAATATCTGAATTTAATAATGTTTTAAATGATACTGACAATATAATGCTCATGGGATCTGAAGAAGCTAATAATTTTTTTAAACATAAAAAAGTCAATTTGAATATGTTTGACCTACTTGTCGAAACAACAAAAACCAATCTATCTTATGAAGAAAAAAAAGCATTAAGAGAATCAGGTCAAGGTGAAGCTAGATTAGCTAAAGCATATATGCCTTTTGTAGATTTATTAGATGTAGAAACTCAAAAACTTTTCTATGAACATGATGGTAATGATTTTGTAAAAGATCCTAGTGGTAGTAGAATAAGAAAAATAATAAAATTTGATAGCACTACTAAAACTGTAAAAAGAGATGGTAAAACTAAAACTTATTCTGGATTCAATTACATAAAATACAATATTGAAAATTTTGATGAAAACGGAAAATTAATTCAACATGTAGACCCAAATGATCCAAACAAAACATTTGTAAAGCACGTCTCAGATAATAATGTAAAACTAGATGTTGAAAGTAAAAGTTTGTATAAATTTATGCAAGGTTATGTTTCTTATTTAGATGAACGAAATTTTGATCGTTTTGATGATTTAAGTGCTAGTCCTTTATATAAAGCATTTTTTAAAATGTTTAATCATGAAAAGATGAATGAAAGATTAGAAAGTCTTGATAAAAAAATAAACACTTTAGCTGATGTTTACACTTATTTTGGAAAAGATCCTGCAGTCGCTGAAGAACAAATACAAAAAGGTTTAGATCAATTTTCTGAAGATGCAAAAGTTTATAGAGAATCTCTAAAACAAAATTTAAATTTAGAAGCACCGCAATCAATTTTACAAAAGAACCAGAGCTTTGCATTAAAAAATGCTATCTCTAATATTTTTGGGTTGCAAGATTTTGGTTTGCAGCAAAATAAAACATTAGGCATTGATACCGAAAATCTTGACATGAGTGATCTTTCTAAATACTTACATGAAGTAAAAGAAGACTTTGCTAGTTTAGTTTTAGAGCGCGATGAGTTTCAAATTAATTCTTTAGAAAAGTCTGGAGCAATGGCATATGATGAATCTTTTACAAAATTAGACGATGAAGGAAATTTAGTTCCATTTGCAAAACATCATAGGCAAGAAAAGAAAAGAATAATTAATGCTTTATTTTCTTTTGTTAAATCAATTATATCTGTTGCAAAAGAACCAATCAAAGCAAGAGAGTTGACAAAACATGATATTGATCAAGTTTCTAAATTCTATGATATTTTAGAAAAACAAAGTCAAAATTATGAAGAGGAATTAAGCAATCCACGGATTACTGATGAAACCGAACGTCAAAAAATTAATTTAAAAAACCATTTAGTTAAAACAATGATGGAAGGAGAGAAAACAGGTTCAAAAAACTTTGTTAAATCAATGTTGTATTATGCTCAAACTTATATTCCAAAAGTGTTAGCTAGAAATGAACAAGAAATTCTTCAGGCCAGAAAAGAATTTTTAGAAGGTTTCTTTAGTGACGATTATAGTTATTCAGTAACAGGAGAAGATGCTAAAGGAAAATTTACTAGACCTGTTACTGATTCGGTAGAAGACCAAGCATTACTTAAAGCTTTTAAACATAATTTTGCTTTAAATCCAGATCAAACTACTTTTGGTGGAATATCTGCAACTAGATTAATGAAAGATTATGATTCTCTCAATGAGGAACAAAAAGAATTTTATAATCGAAATATATTACCTAGTGTAGAAAAAGAATTAGAAAGAAAAGAAAAAGAAGCACTTTCTAAAGTTAAAATAAATAAGGGTTATGAATTACTTCCTGATGGAACACCAGATAAAACTAAACCTATTTATTATGACGAAAATAAACAATACAATACTCTTGATGAGTTAGACGAAGATATTAAAAAATATGAACAACAACAGATATCAGAATATAAAGCGGAACGATTAAAAAAAACCGATGATTTAATTCTTGCAGAAGAAAATAAATTAAAAGAATTAGGAGATAAAAGAATCGAAGCAGAAAATACTCGTGCATCTATTCATCAAAATCAAGATCAATTAAATTCAAGTCATTTGATGAGAAGAGTTGGTGCTGGTGACACTTTTACAGAACATGCTAGTGATTTTGATCAATATGATGAAGAAGGAAAATTAACAGCTAAAGGTCAATTAAAAGAATTGGTATTAGATAATGAAGGGAAGGCAGTATTAGATAGCGAAAGTAAACCTACTTTTAAGCTAGCTTTAAATGAAGCTGGAGAAGAAATCACTCAGAGAGAGAGTAAGACTTTATTAGGTAAAATAAATCTCAGTTTAGGTTTAGAAGATTTTACTTTCGAAGAAGAAATAGACTTAACTAAATATAATCAAGAAACAGGAGAAAATGATATAGTATACAAATCAGTTTACGATACTGATAAGGGTGAATTAGTACCAACTAATGAACCAGAAAGAATAAAAGTAAAAAAGGTTAATAAAGATTTATTAAAGAATTTTATTCGTGTTCACAATTATTTAAGAGAAAGGAATCTTGTAAATTATTCGGATTCAGAAAGTGCATATGCTGCTGAACGAAACGTTTTGAATAAAGTTATAAATAACGAAGGAAATATTTTACAGGAAGTAACTGCAGCAGAAGGCGATAATCCAAATCGATATCTTTATAAAATCTTTTCTCCATCTCCTGAACAATTAATAGAGCAAGATGAAAAAGTAGGAATACTTGAAGGATATATAAAAACGCATCAATCTGAAATTGACGAGATAAATCTAAAATTAAGTAATCCTGATCTATTAAATGAAGAAAAACAATTTCACACTTTGGATGACATTATTAATGAAGCAGTAGATTTATATGATCAAAATTATACTAGAGCTAATGGTTTAGGTGCAGGTAGAGCAGTTTACCCTGAATTTGAAACTACTTTCCAATTTCAAAATACAAAAGATGCATCTAATATATTTGATATTAAAGTACGTACAGATTTATCTAGATCTGCGGTAGGTGACTTTGATGGTGATATCTATCAAATCATTTTAAATAATGAAAAGACTAGTAATGCATTTAAGGGACAGATACAACGCAATGTAAGAGAAATGCAAAAGACTGGTGCAATGATGGTCGTCAACATGGAGATTGCAAAGAAAGCAATGTCTAAGGTTGCAGAAAGAATGGATGTCGCCAATATTACTTACCAAGATTTATTAAAATCAGAATCATCAAAAGAAAGAATTCTTAAAGCAGGTACTGGTTCCGTTGACATTGCTGTTAAAAAAGTTGCAGTTGGTGCAGCTTATAATTTAGCTAAAGGAAATTTAAGTTTGTCTGAATTTAGAAAGACAGATTTAGCTGCGCAATTATTAATTTCTGCTTCTCAAGAATCTGTTGTTATTAAATCTAAATCACTTGATTTAGCTACAAACATTGGTGAGTTATTTACTCAAACATTAAATGAAGCATTTAAAACAGGTGATACAACTAAATTTGAAACATTCATGAGAGATACAGTTTTTAAAGATACTGATTTCTTAAATGATTTGATGGTAACAAAAGTCAGTGTAGAGAATATGCCAGAGCCATTAGCTAGTGCATATACAGAAGGTTTAAATAAAGAAAGAATTACATTTAATTTTGATGATATTTTTGAAGGTTTAAGAAACATTATCAAAACTGTAAATCAACAAAATTTAAGTCCTTATGCATCTGATAATATGTTAGGCGCTTTAATGAGCGCTGGTAATAATAGACGTTTTACAAATGAAGATTATTTAAAACTTGTTAGAAATTTTGATGTTTTAGAAGCTGCAGTAGGTTCACAAGGATTAAGTACTCCTGAACAACAAGCTCTATTTGAGAATCTATTAGGTGTTAAAAAATCTAGTGTTTTGAGTATGGTCGGCGATAATATTGCTAATTTATCCAATATGAAAATGACTGCTGCAACTGCTGCAATTGTTGGGACATCATATTTATTATCATCTTCATATGATACAGAAGAGCTTAGACCAGAAGAAATATTTACTGATACTAGAGTTAATGAGAAAATTAGAAATAGAGAATTAGCTCAAGTACAAAATTATAATTCAGATGTATCGGTTTCTCCAGATTCTATGCAGAGACCTTTTTATAAAGATATGGTAGGTAGAGTTCAAAGTCCAGGCAGTACAATGCTTGCTAGAAACCAATCATATTTAATTAAAGGAAACGTTAGAAATATTGAAGAAGCAAATTATATGAACAAGATTGCTTTGCAAAATGGAGGTAGTTCAAGTATTATGATCAATGATAACCGCAAACCATTAACTGGTGGTTATCTTGATCAACTTATGGGAGAATAACCTTGGCTGGTTTAAACTTAAATAAAGAAATTATCAATAGAGATTATTTTGAATATACTGGTAAAATGACTTTTTCAGAAGTAAGTAATCATTTACGAGAATTAGGAGATAATACAGGGTTTATTTTAAACGACATATTATTTCCTATACCACCTATTTCTATTCAAATTCAAAAAGATAATTTTAATTGGGGTTACAAAACACTAAGATCTAAGACTACAACGAAAATTGTATCTGGTAGAAGTAGTGTTGGTATTCAAATCAAATTACTATTTAATAGAGAAATGATTTTAATGTTGCATCGTTTAATTATTCAAATAAGGAACAATCCTTTTGTATGGGTGAAAAATGATTACATTAAGAATTCTATTTTAGAAATAGATCCTAATTTAGGTTTAGATCCATCCAATCCAACTAATCTTTTTTGTACTGTAGTTGGATTTAGAATAAGTTCTTATCAAGCCGGTGTATCTTCTTTTGAAGCAGAATTAGATTTAAAATATTTCAATTATTATCCTTATTCTCCAAATTTAATGTTTAGAAAAGAATTGGAATCTTTATTGATTCCAATTTCGGATATCAAATTCTCAAGTTTTGTGTTTCCTGTTTTTGATACTAGAAGACTTGCGCAAATAAACTACACTTTAACTAATCAAACTAACACTCAAGCTGCAACTACTGAAACAAATTCAACTTCTGATTCTACTAAAAAAGAATCAGAAACATACTTTACTTCGATGTATAGAAACTTAAAGAAATATAATTTTTCACTGAGTGTTAGAGAACCTTACTTTAGCAATGTATATGTTAGATACTATAATTACTTACAAATAAAATCTTTAACTGAGAACTTTGGAATAAATTGTGTTGATCGATCTATTTTTACAAAAGAAGAAATGTTACTTTTAGAATCAGGTTTAATAGGAGATAATTTTCAAAATTTAGTAATTGGAGTTCATTCCGCATATTTACCAGAATACATTAAAATTAAATTAATTTTAAAGATGCTAGAAAAAGATTTAAATATGAAAATTTACTGGAATCAATATTTCTATTTAAACTTACCAGGAGAAGTATTAAAAAGATATCGACAAGAAATTTTGGATGGTACTGAAAAGATTAATGATGTTGAGCAAAGACAAAAGAAAATTCTTGAAAATCAAAAGAAAATAGCAGATGCTTTGATTAAAATTTCGAAAGAAGAAGGTGTAAAATGAATGAATTTGGCGTTAAAGGATTAATGACTGCAAAAGAATATGCAGAATATATGAATTCAACTTTAGAACAAATAGGTATATCAGAAGATTATGCTAAAGTGCATTTCTTTTTTATCGGTTTGGCTAAAAATGCTAATAAACAAGTAGCTAAAACTGCTTCTGCTCAATTTGTAAAACAAATTAAAGAACTTTCGAAAAAAACAAAAAAGGTTATATTTGTACAAGAAGGAGCTCCTGAATGCGGTGGCTGTATTTTAGAATATTCAAATTTTCATGGGTCATTTTTCCATAAATATGATAAATTTGATCCTGTAAAATTTAAAGGTTATGGACAGATATTTCCTCGCTTCAAAGAAAAACCATATAATTTCTTTTTGTTAGACCCTGTATACTCCCAATTTTTTAGTCCAGAAACTAAACAAAAAATTGAAGAAATAGGTTTTACCAATTTACAAGATTATCAAAAATACATTCAAGATAATTTTCTTTTTATTTTTTGTTACAATCATGAAATCCAAAGTGTTCTTCTTTGGCAATTAGAAAAAAGAAAAGGCGATAGATCAGAAGACCAATACTATTATAAAGATATTCCTTTTTATTCGCCACCTCTAGGACAATATTACGAAGTAATTAATGGCCATTTCTATCAAGTTTCAAATGATTTCTATGAAAAATCTCGGAAGTTGCCGAGCTATGAAGAATTTAAATATCTTATTCTTGAAATATTTAAACTTTCAGGAGATGCTAAGACAGACGCTTACGAAATTTTTGATTCACTTATTGCTGCTGCTGAAAAGAACACTTTAGATGTTTCTTCTTTTAGTTCCGATCAAATAAAGAGCGAATTACAGAAAATTTTAGTTGAAAAAGAAAAAATAGAAACAACTGAATTAGTAGATACAATTCATAAAAATTCTTTTATGGATTATTTAAATTCTTCTTTCCCTGATGCTGCATCTGTTATGTTATATTCTGATGGTAGCCCTGTCGTTAATATCAGAAATGATCAAAAATCGCTTGATGTGTTTGTTAAATTTTTAAAATCTATAGGTGGAACTAAAAGTTCCACAGACGAATATATTTCTTATTTTAAAGATCCTGAAATAGCAAAAAGCAAGTTTTACACTGAAAGTTACGATGCAGATCTCCGGGAGTATAGAGTAAAACTGATTGGATACAACATACCAACCGTATATCTTCTTAATAATACTGTACCCGTCTCTTTATTCCTAGACTACGATACAGTAAAAAATGAAATTTCTATAAGATTGAGTGGATCTGTTGACCGATATAAGATTAAAGGTATATCTTCTGACATCAAATTTGATTCTATTTATAATTATGCTCCTTTTATTAAACCTTATTTAAGAGATATTCTTTCTAATTTTGTAAATACTTTTTTAGAGCATTATTTACAACTTAAACCTTATGTTAAAGAATCTACAATAGAACCAGTTGCAATTATACCTGCAGTAGCACCTCCTCCACCTGAGCCACAACCAGAACCAGAACCAATAGTTGCTGCACCTCCCCCTCCACCTCCCCCACCTATACCTGAAATAAAGCCTGCAGTAGAAGAACCCAAACCCGTGGAGCCTTGGCCATTAAAATATCTAACTAAAGAAGATCTATCTAATTTTAAAGAAATAAATTCAGTATTAAATGGAAACGAAACAGAATCTCCATATCAACCTTGGCTAAATAAAGATTATATTTCAAACATATTTACAAAAACAAAAGTTTTACCATTAACTATCGAAGATGGACCTGATTTTAAAACAAAAGATAATGTTTTAGTTTCTGTTTCTGGTGGTATCAATTCTTTAACTGCAAACATTCCAATTCTAGGACAAGCATATCCTACTACACAATTTCTAAGTAGTATGGAACCTAACTATCAATTAAATCTAATAGCTTCAAATAATATGCATGCGAATGGTTTGGAAGATTCTGCAAGTGATCTTCCCAATGCAATTAAACGTTTAGAAGAAATAAATACTACAACACTTCGAACAGCCAGAGAATATAAGTTTGTACCAGATGGTTCTAGTATTTTAGTAGATTCTTTTATTACTAGATTATTTGGTTCATTTAAAGAAGAGTATGTAATTTTAGAAAACCTAGATGATGCAAACAGCTACTATATTACTTTAAAAAAACCTATTAATATTGAAAGTACAGAATATAGAACTTTAGAATCTAACCCTGGTGCTTCTGCATACAGTATGCGTTTAAGTGAAACCAATGTATATGATCCTGAAGTTTTAAAAGAAGTAACGACTAATAAGAAATTAAAAAATGATCAATTATATAATGAAGTTGTAAATTATGCTTTGATGAATTGCGATAGTTCATCTTATATGAATAGATTCGTAGACACAAAAGAAAACATTCTTGTAAATAATATTGAAACTGGAGATGTTTTTGAATGGCAAACTAAATACTTTAAATCTTGGGACTTTTTTGGTCAGTATCTTAACAAAAAAGATGAGCTTAAAAAATTATTAGAAGAAAAACAAATTGCAAGGATTGTAAATCTTAATCTTTATAATTTAGCAAGCACATACTTGGATCCTTTATTTGAAGAATTAGCAAAAGATCAGAATTTAGCTAAATTTTTTAAAGGAATTAAAATAACTAGTGGTTTTTCTACAGATGAAGATGATACAAGAACTACTTTTTCTCAACATTATTTTGGATCTGCTGTTGATATTGTAGTACCTAATTTTAATGCTTTGCATATTGTGAGAATATTACAAAAAATATCTGATACAGCAAATCGTAAAATTGGTATTGGAGTTTACGGGAACGATATTTTGAAAAAAAATTATTACAAAGGAATTGAAACTGATGTAGCTGACTTAACATGGTGTACTGTAATGGATGGTCAAAAAGCTACAACAGGTTTTGTGCATGTTGATTTAAGATTAAATATGTTAGATCAATTAGAATATGATTCAAAATTAGAAACCTATGCAAATTCAAATAATACTACTGTTCAAAATTTAAAAAACTTTGATAAAAGGAAGTTTTCTAGTTTAACGCAAGAAGAAAAAGATACTTATTTTGCTTTAAGAAAATTGAAGATGGAGTCTTTTAAAAAAGATATCAATAATCCTAATTACGAACCAGAATATCAAAGTTCAGTTTTTTGGTCTGCTGATACTGAAGGTAGTTATGCAGTAGGATATAACGATGAAAAAATAGATGTTTTCAAAACAAACATAGCGCCAGCTGAAGCCAGTGATCAATTCACTATATATGATGTTTATTTAGGAAAAACTTCATTATCATATCTACATCTTTATAATTATTTTGATCAAAATTATTATAATAATAATGAAATATCTATTAACAGCAGTAATGATATGAATAATACGAATCAGTATTATAAGTCTTTATTTACTTCTTTTAAAAATTTAATCATTGATGTTGAAACAAATACTCCTTTAGATAGTGATGATGTAAATAATATAGATGACGTAGATGCAGATATTGATACTGATATAGTTAAAACAACAAACAGTTTAGAATTTTCTAAAGAGACGTCTCTTTATGATGAAAGTCTTAGACAAGAAAAATTCTTTAATCAGTTAGATGAGCTATTCAATAGAGATGCAATCGATTATGTTTTTGGTATTGATTATGAACAAAAGAAATTCTCAGAACTAGAAGATCCAGTAAAACAAAAATTAATGAGTTCAAATGTTACAAATGAATCTCCAGTATATATATATGATATAGATAATGGGGGCGAGCTAATTTCTTCTGAAAAATACAATGATTTTTATCATAAATACAGAGCCGCTAATCCACAGTTAAGTTCAACTGCTGCTGAGGTTCTTACAGCTTATTTTAAAGAAAATAAAATAGATGCATATGTAGAAGAAGGTAACGAATCGATATTTACAGATTATAAAATATATATATTGGATCCCTTAACTACATCTACTTTTACTAAAAGACAAACTTCAAATGCAGCTGAAGAAATAAAAGTTAAAAAACTTTTAACTATGATTTGCGATTTTCATTTACTAGCTGGAATTCTATTAATTGAACCTTACGTTTATCTAGATGATGAAAAAGAAATTAAAAAAGAAATAGCTAGATTTAATTCTACTTTTTATGGAATAAGTGTTGTTCCTTTGTACTTTAATAATTTGTATTATGCTATTACTGGATTAAGTTTAGAGTCATATCAAAACGAAGGTATACAACCATACAATCAACAAGAATTGTTAGGGAAAAAAATTCAATTAACAAATTTCTTAAGTAATGATGGTATAAATTCTAAAAGTTATGTTTCTAAATTCACAAAAACAAAAGATGATTGGACGATTAGTCGTAAACTTGAATCTACGACTGCATTTATTGCAGTCGCTACTCTTATAGGGGCAGTTGCACTTTCGGTAATAAGTGCTCCAGCACTTATTTTAGGTATGATTTTTGCAGGATATACAATATATCAAGGTCTTGAATCTGAAAAAAAAGATAGGACTGGATTGATATTTGGAAGAGGATCAGGTCATAAATTATATAGTTCAAATTGGTTTAATTTAGCGTTATTAAAAGGTGTTATTTTAGATTCTTCTGGAGTTAATGGATCTTTGACTAATAGTGAGCGATTAGGAATTTCAATTTTAAATCAAATTTATACTCAAATTGAGTATGATAAAGATTTGAATTTTAATTTGCAAACTCTTTATAGCAAAATGAACAATGGAGAAGAGATCTGGGACTTTACTACCGATATAGTAAAACAATACTTAATAGAAAATCCTATAATTTTAAAATATAGTAAATTAAGTAAATATTTTAAAGAGAGCAATCAAGGTTTAACTTTTTCTTTAAGTAATATTATTGATCAGAATTTTTTTGAAAATGAAGAAAAAAAAGAAAAAAGTGGTTTAATTAATAATGGTTTTACAGAATCAAGTTTTGCACAAGATTGGTTAAAGTATATTTTAGGTTTTCCTTACCAAGAAGGATTGCCATATTTTAAAGAAAATCATACTATTCAAATTGATAATGTTAAAAAAAATGAATCTAAAGATTCTAACAATATTCAATTTGAATATTTTTCAGGAATACTTGATGAAGTTAACGAAATATTTGAAGAAACTGATGCTTTGATTCCAAAAATTAGCATGGAAGAGAAAAAAAAAGAATTAAATAAAAATAAATCAGAATTTGAAGAAAAAATAAAATCTTTAGAAGAAAGCAAAACTGAAATTAATTTAAGGATAAAAAAAGCAAAAGATGATTTTTCCAAAGATAAAACGGTTACAGCTCTTGATGGATTGAAACGTTCTACTTTTGAGGATAATTTAAAATTATTAAATGAAGAATTAAATAAAAATCTTGAAGATAGTAAACCTATTATTGAGAAATTAAAAGAAATTAACAATAATATAAAGAAGTTAGACACTTCTTTATATTTAAAAGATATTTTTGAACAAGGAAAAGAACTTTATAAAAATACAAACATTAATATATTATATCCTTCGGGAGAGACTACTGTTTCAAATTTAGCTAATGTTGATTGGACATCTCTTTATTCTTTTTTTAGTAATATTCCTTTACCAGATAAACCAGATGCAAGAAATGATGTATTAAAAAATTTCAAACAAAAACTTACTTTAACTGACAATTTTATTTCAATTTTCTTAGGAGAAAGAAAATATGTGCAAAGGCCTAACCATGTGAAAGAGCCTGGCAAATATTTCTTTTTTTCACAATCGCAAAATGTAATAGTAGAAGATTTTTTGCAAAGTTTTGCACTTTATTCAAATGAAACTAAAGAAAAATATGTTTTAGATGAAAGTAAATTACAAAACAATTTCTATTTTGAAGATGAAATAAATAAATTGTATAATAAGAATGAGTTTTTTACTGCTAATTATCAATATAACAGATCTAACAAAGATTTGAAATATGAAAATTTAAAAGATTTATTTTTTAATATTCCTTCTGGATTAAAACAAGGAATTTGCACAGCTTATAAAGAACACAATGATAAAACCTTAGGTTTCTTAAAGAATTTATTAGAAGAAATAATTAAAGAACTTTTGAGTAGCGAGTTCTTTAAGAAAAATTTAAATATTTCTGAAAACGAAAATGTCTCGGATTCTTTTGATTTTGGTAAGGATAAAAATAATTATCCAGATATTGACCTTCCTATTGACCCTTCTGAAGTTAATTCAAATGTAAATTTAAATCCTGGATTCTTTTACTATGAATCAGATTTTAATGATAAAATTCTTACAGATGTAGATAACCGTGCAAACAATATTTTAAGAAAATCCTTAAAATTTATGAATGATTTGGAATCAGGTTTTGTAACTGGAGATGGTAAGAATCTTCAAAAAGGAGATCCTGCTGATAATTATGTTAAAGATATAATTATTGATACTCAAGATTCTTCTTCTAGTTCATATTTAGTAAAAGGAGGTTCAGGAGATAATTTTAAAGATTTAGTATTAAATCCAAATGCATCTGTAAAAATAAATTTTCAGCAAGATTCAATGACTACCTTAACTGCAAATGATATTGCCTTTATAGATATTAAAAATCTTGTTGAAAGTTCTCAAAGTGAAGTTAGACTTCAAACTTTAACAGATAAAATAAAAGAAATTCAAGATAAAACTAGTTCTATAGATATTGCTTTTGGTTCTAGAACTGGATTCTTAAATGAACCGCTAAGTTTATTGAATTTTTATAAAACATATAATCAAAAAGGCGATTCTTTATTCTTTGGAAATTCAGATACAGAAAAAGCTATAGCTGGCAAATTAGGTATTTTTGACGATGCAGATTTAAGTAATAACAAAGAAGACATTTCTATGGTTATGAAACAATCTGGTAGAAAATTGTTCCAAAAACAATTTAAGATGCAAAAAGCATATCCTACATTTAGATTGTTTTTAATTGAAGAAGATGCAATTGAATCTGATACTTATTTTGTATTTGATGATTTTTATTCATTTAGCGCTGTGAAAGATTTTACTGTTTACAAATCTAAAAAATTAGCTGCAGATACTGCAATTATAAGATTACAAAATGTATCTGGTGTACTAGATGGTACTAAGTTAGGTGTAATTAGAGATGTAGATTATGAAATGGCTACTAATAGAATAAAAGAAGTTGAAGCAGAAAAGAAAGCAGAAGAGAAAAATACTCAAGTAATTGAATCTCTAGTTCTAAGGCCTGGTGTAGCTTGTCAATTGAGAGCTGGTTATTCATCTAATCCAAAAGAATTAACTATTCTTTTGTCAGGTAAAATAGCTGATGTTTCTTGGTCTTCTAGTGGAGATATGTGTGAAGTAGTAGTTCAATCTTTTGGTGTAGAATTAGAAGTTAGAAAGTATGGATCTAGTGATGTTGATTCTGGTGTTAGTGAATTGGAATTCCATACTACTCATAAATTACTTGGTTGGTGTATGTTTAGAAATGAATTGAAACATTTTGGACGATTTAAAAAAGAAAGATTATTCCAAACTGGGATTAGTAATTCTGAATCTAAAGAAGTTGTAATATCTAAAGAAAGTTATATAGGTACTCCACCTGGCTATAGTGATAGTATGTTTCAATTCTTCCAATCTAATTGGGGGTGGTTTGTAGTTGCTGACGTACTTTTGTCTGTAGCTACTGTCTTTATTGGTGGTGCTAGAGGACTTGCTAAAGAAGCTGTTTCTGAAGCTACCGAAGCTGTTGCTAAGACTGCTGCTAAAGAGGCAGGAGAAGAAGTAGTAGAAGCTGCAGCTAAAGAAGCTGCTGAAGCAACAGTTACAGAAGCAACTAAAGCTGCTGCTAAAACTACAGCTAAAGCTACTTTTATTAGTAAGACTGCACAATATTTAGCTTCTGCAATGAATATCTCTGATAATCTCTTAACAGGCACAAAATGGTACTCTAAAGGATTGTTAGCTCCTTTTAGATGGGCTTTTGGATCTGGTTGGAATCCAGGTGCAAATACAGTAATAGTTAACAATGTATTAAGAAAAATTGCAACGGATACAGCGGGTTTGTCAGATGACGCTTTAGAAGCTGCTGTCAAAGCAACATTACTTGAAAATGCAAAAGGAGGACGAGGTCCTTTATTAACTACCCTAGGCAAAATATTTGGTTTAAATGTAGCAGTTGCTGGTTCTAATTTAAAAAGATTACTAACAGTCAGCCCTAAAGCTGTATTGTCTGGAATTCAAAAAGCAACTAAAGAGGGAGTTCTAGATCAAAAGGTTGCTAATGCATTAGTTAAAGAAATGTCTACTAGTTTTAATGTTTTGTATGCTGGACGTAGTGCTCTTGAATCTTTTAGTTTAGGTTTTGTTAAAGCCAGCAAATTCTCAATATTAGCATTAGGCATAGGCGCTAGTATCGATATTGTTTCTAATATAGTATCTGCTAGTACTGGTTATTTATCAGATTTAATTAGTAATACTTTAAATCCTTATTCTGAAAAAATTGCTTTATCTCCTCAAGATGATGCAATCTATGCACCTCACCCAGACAGATACATAAAGCCTAAGAATGAAACAATAGGTGTTAGATTTGCTGATATTATGAAGAAAACTGGAATTGCATTTTTAAATGCAATGTCTATGTATCAAGCTGAAGCTAATGCTGAAAAATTACAGAAAGATATAATACTTGGAAGAACATTAGCAATGGACAAAAGAATGTATTCTAGTTCTGGAGAGAATATATTTAAATTAAAGAATCATACTATCTGGGAAGTCTTTCATGAGATGTCTTTGAGACATCCTGGTTGGGTATATGGTGCTAGACATTATGGTACTGGTTTAGAATATAGAATGTTTTTTGGTTTACCAAATCAAAGATATTTTGGTGCGCCATTAAATAATAGAACTATTTATCG
>JACCDO011270371.1_pt1 | contig 15465 bp, 15 predicted proteins | sample 7446101 | NCBI WGS metagenome assembly JACCDO01 (sample SAMN15323440, study PRJNA562643) | freshwater metagenome | isolation source: river surface water | place: USA:Blue River Watershed | collected 2017-08-16
CAGGATATAATGCAGATATACAAAATTTAGGAGCTGATAATATGTGTACACAAAAATTAACAGTTGGTTATGGTGGTATAGATGTTACACATGGTCCATTAGTTACAAATAGCTTTTCAGGTACATACGGAAAAGTTACAACAATGGATATAACTTATATAACAGGGGCATTAATAGGATTGCCAACAATTCAAGGATTACAAGGTCCAACAGGTATTCAAGGTCCAACAGGTACTAAAGGAGATACATTATTATTTACAGGTCCATTTGATTCTGTAACTACAAATACATTATCTGTTTATACAGGAGCATTTATATCCCAGTTTACAGGATTTAATGCAGATATACAAAATTTAGGAGCTGATAACATGTCAACCCAAAAATTAACAGTTGGTTATGGAGGAATAAATGTTACACATGGTCCATTAGTAACAAATAGCTTTTCAGGTACTTATGGAAAAGTTACAACAATGGATATAACCTACATTACAGGAGCATTGATAGGATTACCAACAATTCAAGGTGCAACAGGTAGTCAAGGTCCAACAGGTAGTCAAGGTCCACAAGGATCCTTTAATAATTCAACAGGTTCATTTATTAATTTAACTGTTGGTACACTTTCAGTATCAACAGGGGCTACAACATATAATTTAAGTGTAAATGGAAATATGACAGGAATAAATGGTGATTTTCAAAATTTATCAGCAGGAAATTTATCTACACAAAAATTAACAGTTGGTTATGGAGGTGTATATACACAAGGTCCATTTTCTACTAACTTTTCTGATGTATCTGGTACACCAGGTACATATACAAGTAATTCGATAAGAGGTAGAATAGCTGTAAATTCATTAACAGGTACAATTTCTGTTACTAATAGTACTATAACTTCAAGTTCAAGTAGTGTATTTACATCTATAGTTGGAAATACGTCTGATCATAATAATTATATTATTTATAGAACAACTCCAACTACAGGAGGATTTACAGTTTATTTATCACCAGCAATTTCAAGTCCAGATGTTGTAACATTTGATTATTTTGTTGTTAATCCACCTCCTTTTTAATAGTTTTTTAATTTTATATTTTTAATTTAGTTTACTATTTGAATTAAAATAGTAAAATAATATTATCTTCGATATATAATAAATAATTATAAATTATAATAGTTATCAAATGTCATTCTTTATTCCAGGTTCACAATCAATATCAAATACATCAAATGGTTATGTTGGTATAAATACATTAAATCCTCAGTATTCATTGGATGTTAACGGTAATATTAATGTTACAGGTGAAATATATGTAAATACAGGAGCTGTAAGTAATTTACGAGTAAATAATAATATTAACTTTGGAGGATTATTGACCCAAGGTACAGATGTATCAAGTACAGGTGCATTTTATATAGGTGTACCAAATACAAATACAAATTTTGTTACAAATAGTGTTTTAGGTGTTGGTACGTTATATAATTCAACAGGTACAAATAATGTAGCAATAGGATATCAATCATTATATAATGATTTAGGTACATCTGGTTTAACAGCAGTTGGATATCAAAGTTTAAAAAATAATTTACATGGAAGTGTGTTTAATACAGCTGTTGGATATAATAGTTTAACAAATAATACAATTGGTACAAGAAATACAGCACTTGGTAATCAAACTTTAGAAAATTGTTCCACTGGTATACAAAATACAGCTGTTGGTTCAATATCATCTATAAATTTAATTTCTGGTACAAGAAATACATCTGTTGGAAGAGCATCTTTAGTTTTTAATCAAGTTGGTAATAATAATGTTGCAATAGGTGCTGAATCATTATATAGATCATTAACTGATAGTAATGTTGCTGTAGGTTATGCAGCTGCTGCAGCTTTAACAGGAGGTGCTTTTAATATTTTTATGGGACAATCATGTGGTAATTCATCTGTTACTGGAAATGTTTCAAATTGTATATTAATTGGTTATGATGCTGAACTTCCTCGTTCACAAAATAATATGATGGTGATAGGTGATACTGATAGTGGTTTAATAGGTACAAATTTGTACACACCATCTTTTTTACTTGGTATAAATAATACAACTCCATTAGCTACTTTACATCCATTATCGACAGCAACTACGGGTCCAGTTTGTATCATAGAAAATAATTCTTCAACTTATGCTAATGGTACAACTGCTACTGGTGCTCAATCTAATTCGCAAAATATATTTGAAATAAGAACAAATAATAATTCTTCTACCGTAGGTTTGTATAATTTAATTAATGCTCAAGTAAAAGGTGTTAATAAATTTAGAGTGGATAATACTGGTCAAGTATTTGGTAATGGTGCATTTAATACAAGTGGTGCCGATTATGCTGAATACTTTGAAGTTGAACCAGGTTACACTGTACAAGTTGGTGATCCAGTTGTATTAACTGCAAATGGTAAAATTCGTTGTGTAGATGTAAATGATAGTAATCTATCAATTATTGGTGTAGTTAGACCTAAGAAAAATGGTAAATCAAGTTTAATAGGTAATTCAGCTTGGAATGAATGGAGTAAAAAATATGTTCTTGATGAATGGGGTGTACCAGAAACAGAAGAATACACAGTATATAGTTGGACAGAAGTAATTCATAATATAATACCAGCTATTGAAGAGTTAGGAAAACCACAAATAGATAAAGTTAAATATAGAGAAAGAACATCTTTAACTCCTCCATCAAGTGATATAGAATATATAGATTTAAATACAACCATTCAAATTAGAAATAAAATGAATCCATTATATGATGAAACAATTCCATATATACCTCGTGAAGAAAGAGATGAATGGCAAGTAGTTGGTTTGTTAGGTCAAGTGTATCATAATAAAAATAAACCAATGAAAGCAACTTGGGTTAAGTTGAAAGATGTTGGTATTAATTCACAACTTGTTTTTATTAGATAAAATGTAATCCATTTTTTTATATTTAATTTTATTAATTTTTTTCTATTTAATTAGTAAATAGAAAATGTCTTTTTATATTCCAGGAACAAAAACTATTTCAAATACGTCGAATGGTTATGTTGGAGTAAATACATTAACACCAAATTATAATTTAGATGTATTAGGAAATATTAATTTATCAGGTCAACTTTTAAATAATGGTTCATCTTTTATACCGGATATTGCTAATTCAGTTACAAGTGGTCAACCAAATCAAATTCTTTTTAATTACAGTGGTTCATCTACTGGTAGTAATGGATTAACTTTTAATTCAGATACAAGTACACTTACAATAGGTTCGTCTGGATCTATATTTTATAACTCAACAGGAATAAATTTTAATTCTAATTTAACTCCTTCTACAAATGATTTAACATTAGGTACACTTGAAAATCCATGGAAATCTTTATATGTATCTACTGGTACTGTTTTTATTGGTCCTACTGGATCAATTTTAATTAATTCAAATGGTTTAGTTTCTTCAACAGAAGGTTTTGCAGCACCTTACTTTCAAGTAGGATCAATTAATCCTGGAAATGGTATTTTACTTTATGAAGATAATAATTTACTTTATTTTACTAATACATTTGGAATAACAGGTGCTGTATCTGTTTTCAATATTACACCTGGTTCATCTCTAAATACTTATTATTCATTGCCAGGAAATGTTGGATTTGGTGTAACAGGTCCACAACAGAAAATTGATGTATTGGGTAATATAAAAGCATCAGATACTGTTATAGCTCAAAATTTTACAGGTACAAACTTATCCATTTCATCTATTGAATCTGTAGATTCAACTTTAAATATAGCAACAACTGATAATAAAACAAATACTGTTAATATTGGTACATCTAACAGTATACAAACTGTTAATATAGGTACTGTTGGTTCGGGAAATACAACTATCAATTTAGGTGGTGTAGGTGATACAGTAAATGTAGCAGGTACACTTGTTTATGTAAATTCAACTACAACACAAATAAGTAATCCACAGTTTATTATAAATCAAAGTGGTACAAACATTAATAATACAGGTTTAACTGTGTCACAAAATGGAGGTCCAACTGGTGCATATATATTAGTAAATTCAGCATCCAATGCATGGACATTAAAAGCAGGAGCTGGTTCATTGGTAACATTAAATCAAGATGTATCAACAACCTCAAATGTCAATTTTAATACAGCTACGTTATCTGGTTTAACTTTAAATCAAGATACGATATCATTAGGTACAAATGTAAATGCACAATCTTACTCTGTAGGTATAGGTTATCAATCATTACAATCTTCTACAGCTCCATATGCAGTTGCAATAGGTTATGAAGCAGCTCAACTAAGTAATACTGCAGGATATTCTGTTGCATTAGGTTATAAAGCAGGTCAAAATAGTCAATCAGAAAGCTCGATAGCAATTGGTTATGAAGGTGGATTATTTAATCAAGGTAAATGGGGTTTATCGGTTGGTTATCAATCTGGTAGAACAGGTCAAGGACAATATGCAATTGCATTAGGTTTTCAGTCTGCTTATGAAGCACAATCTACAAATTCGATTGCAATAGGTAATGGAGCAGGAAGAACTACACAACAAACAAATTCAATTGCAATAGGTAATGGAGCAGGATATACTAATCAAGGGTCAAATTGTATAGCAATTGGACAGAATGCAGGAAATACAAATCAAGCAAATGGATCTATTATATTAAATGGAACAAGTAATAATTTCAATACAACTACAAGTGGTTTCTTTGTTAATCCAGTAAGAAATGTAACAAATTCACAGCTTGTTCAGTACAATACAAGTACAAATGAGTTAACATATTCGAATAATGCAACTTTAAATAATTTAACATCCACAAACTTTACAGGTACAAATGCAACTATAAATAATATAACAACAAATAAAGTGCAATTTGGAGGATTAGGTTCTATATATTTTCAAACAGGAAGTGCAACAGGTTGTTTTATAGATGGAATAAGAAACGCGACTGGATCATCTAATTTAATTTATAATTCTACAACAAAAGAAATAACATATACAACTCCAAATTATTTATATGCTTATTACACAGGTACACAACAAACCAGTTCTACATCATATACAGGAGTTCTTTTTAATCAAGTTCCTATATTAGATGGTTTTACCCATACAACAAATACAGCTTTATTTAGTTTTACAGCAGATACAAATGGTATTTATCAAATAACTTATAGTTTAGAAGTTCATAATGATAATAATGCAACAGAAAGTCTTACAGCTTATTTAGATATAGATGGAACACCTATCTCAGGAAGTGCTAGAAGTGTTTCGATAAGTGTTGATACAGATGAAACAACTCTATCACACACAGTATTATCAAATATATCATCAGGAAGTCATACAATACAAGTTCTTATGCGATCAACTAATGCAGATCGTATAACAATTCAAAATCCTACTGATATTCCAGCACCCGGCTTAGCAGGTTCAGCAGCAACTTTAACAGTTCATAGAATTATCTAGACGAGGAAGAAGCGAAACTTCAAAGTGTATACTTCGTTTGATGCTCCGCATCAGCGATAGTTCCCCTAATCCCTCCTTATCATTTTTTAATTTTGTTTTTTATCTACTTTTTATCCATTTTTAATCTACAAGTCAAGCGAGTTTTGACTTTTACTGGTTCATTTGTCCCACAAAATGTCAAAAATTGGTTACTATTTATTTTCAAATAGTAAACTTAATATACTTCATTTATTCTTTTTCATTTTGATTATTATTTTTTAATTGTAGTTGTAATTGTAATTTTGCAATTTCAATTTGTGTTTCATTATTTTCTTGTGCAATTTTTAATTGGATTTCAAGTTCTTTATTTTTTAATTCAATTTCATCCACTCTTTTTTTATTAAAATAAGATAATGTATTTTCATATCCACTTGAAAGAAAAAATATGGCTCCAACAAAAGCAATTGAATTAACTACAACATTAATACTCATTTTAATTAGTTACACTTTTTATTTCTTTAGATTACCATTTTTCTTTAAAGTTATAAATTGTACCTTCTTTATTTTCTTCATCATCAATATACTTTGCATGAATACCAAGTAATCCTAAGTTATCAAGTTTTGAATATAACTCTTTAAATTTATTATCAATTAAACCTGGTAAAATATCTATACTTTCGGTACAAACCATTCTACCATTTTCATCTATTTTCCATTCACTAATTTGGGTGTAGTGTTCTTTTGCTAAATCTTGTAAATCTAAATTACGATTTTTAGGATCATAAATAATTCTACTATGAGCAATCCCCATTTTTTATTATATTTTAGAAATTGTTAAATAATTAATAATTTACATTTGTTTAAGTTTAAATTGAGTTTTTTTAATTAATGCTACTCTATTTTAATATTAATTAAAATTAAAATTGAAGTGAAAAACAATGAGTTTTCAAGATTTGTTAACGATTGGAAGAAACCAATTATTAGAAGGATTACGTTTTTATCAAAATAAAAACGAAAATAAAAATAAAGATAAAAATAATACTGCATTTTTTGACTTTACTGGATGTGAAGATTTCTTTTTTGATGTATTGAATAGACCATTTTTTAATCATATTTACTTTTTAAATTATTTTGTATTTACAGCTCATTCTTCTGTTTATAGTTGGAATCCAAGTAATTTATATGGTTTATGTATAGCATTTTACGTTCCGATTGAATTGTTAACTTCTCTTAAAGAAGAATGTGAAAAAAATAATTATAAATTAACAATATGTGGTAAAGGATATAAAAAGGATCAATTATTGTTGACAAATAGTAGAGCAAAAAATAATACTGATACAGAAACTAAAGTTATTTATGATTTCACAAATTTGTTACCAACAGTAGAATTGGTGGAAGTATATGATACTAATCCAACTAATAAAAATCTTTATTATAAACTTTTTAAATGGTTTTCAACACAACAATCAGAACAACAATTAGAACAACAAAAACAATTAAAAGAAGAACTTTTAGAGTATGACTGGATATATGATAATTTTCAGACTGATTATTATAATTTATTAGATTCAGAACTTAAAGGTAACTTTCAACCATTTCTTGATGTATTAGAACAATTTGAAACATTTAAAAAAGAAGATGTAGAGATAGTTGAAACAGGATTACTGGTAAGAAGATATCTTATTGAGTTATTAATTAGAAAAGATTTCTTTGATAAAAATACTTTTATTACAATATTAAGAGAGTGTGGTTTTAGAGTGGTGGATGTTAGAGAGTTTGTAAATGAAAAAGGATTAAATGAAAGTCATGAAATTAATGATGAAAAATATAAAAACTATGATTCAATAGCTATATATAATGATGGAGTAGCTTTAAAGAATCCAGAATTAACAAATGAAAAATTTTATCAAAAAGTGTATGAAGTACTATTGAATACTGCTAAATAAAATTGAAAGTAAATATAAATTTAAATATTTTAATATTTAAATTTTCAAACTTTTTAAAAAAAACTAATACATTTTTATTTCTAAATTTAATTTTGTATTAGTTTTTTTTAAAATTAATACAAAATTGATTTTTTATTATTTAATATAAATAAAATTAATTATAATAATTGTATTAAAATGAGTAATATAACTTCACCAAATACAATTCAACGTATAAAAACTATTTTTCCTTATTTAGAAAAGACAAAAAAATATTTTAAGATTTATACAAAAGATGATATACTTATTGATATAGATAGTGATACGGAAGATTCAGATTTAACAAACGAACAACTCTTTGAAAGAAACAGAAGAGCTACTTGTTTAAGAAATATAATGAAAGAACTTCATAATAACACTTTACCAGATTTAGAATCTTTTAATCCACAAGATTACGATGAAGAAGTGAAGCTTCAAAGTGGAAGTATTGGTTCCCCGTAACTCCTTTACTTTTTACTCTAACCAGAGTAAAAATGTTTATTATTTCTTTTCAACTCATCTTTTGTGGTTTAATTTAACAACTAAATTAAAAAGTTTTAAATAAAGTTACAAATGTTTTCTTTATCTTTAATAAGGTTTACATATTCAGGTCTTAATAAACCAAAGAATGAATGATTATTATTTTTAGAAAGTTCTTGTTTAAATAAAGTTAAATGATTATTAGTAATTTGTTTTTTAGATTGTTCGTTTTGACAAATATTAACAATATTATTTTTATCTTTGAAAGCATTTTTATTAAAGTTTTTAATAAAGGTATCTTGTTCAGTTTTAAATACAGGATCTAAAATATTATTAAAATCACTTTTAGTAGAGTAACCTATATCTTTAGATAAATCAATTGGTTCATCCGGAGTAAAATTATTATACATATTTAGTATATCTTGTATTGCATTAAATTCAATAGGTTCAATTATTAATCCATATCTATATTTAATAGCTAGCCAATTGCTTACATATTTAAGTTCACCAAAAGGAGGTAACCAGTCAGCTGGAGTTTTATCACCTTTTTCAGTATTTAAATAATAAACCATAGTGAATAAATGACCAGGAGTTAAATCATTTGCATACTTTTTTCTTAACCAATCTGGCCATTCAAATGCTCCAGAGTAATAAGCATGTTTTAATGGTACAGTATGGTCAACATCTACTAATGCAGCATAATTATAAATAGGATTAGTATTATTGGCAAAATAACTACCAGTAATAGGTTGCCATTCTCCAGAATAAATAGTACATTTTAAATCTTTAGCTTCACATTTATTGGTTAAGTTACATTTAGAAGGATTAAAAACAAGATTGCCTTTATTTTCTTTATAAAGTAAAATACTACGAATATCACAGTCAGAGTTTTTTACATTTTTCCAACCATCTCCAAATAATTTTTTTCTATCATATTTTTCAGTTGGTTCTTCGTTTATTACTTTTATAAATCCATCATATAACATTTTATATAATACTTTAAGATGATTTGGTACTGTATCGATTGATTTATAATTTTTTTTATCAACTTTTTCATATTTTCTACACAGCTTATTTAATTCTTTATAACGATCACCATTTTTATCAATTCTTCTATTAGATAAAGGATTTTTAATAGGAGTTTTATCTCTATTTGTAAACCATTGTTTACAAACTTCTTCATTTATTTTCTCTTCTGATATAGTAAAATATTCTTCCTTTGGTATAATTATTAAATATAATAGTGATAAAATTATTATAATTATCAATAACAAATTTAAAACTATTAATTTATTTTTCATTTTAATTTATACTTTATAAAAAAAAGTATAAATTTTATTTTCTTTAATGTTTTTCTTGTTCAGATAAAATAATATAATCATTATTACATTTAGTATTAGCACAAATATGTTCACATATCTCACAACTATGCATTTCATCTTCAATATCATCCCAAACTGATTTAAAATATATTCCTGTTTTATCATCTCCAACATAGTGTTTTTCATAATAGTTTTGTCTATCATCATACATATAATAGTTAACTAATAGGATCAAATGTGTAAATGATAAAATAGTAGTATATTCTACTTCAACTATACTTCCTAGAAAATATTCTAATGTATAAGAGGTAAAATTCCAACTATGTTTTAACCAAATGTTTTCTATTACATTTACAGTTGAAGTTATACATTCATTTACTTCATTTATATCACAACTTACTCCATATTTTTGATATAATTCTAACCATAATTGTAATAATTCTTCTGAATCGTTGTTTACTTTCTCAATATTCATAGTATTTTTTTCTTTAAAAAGAAGGAAACAATCATCAATTGTAAGTTTATTTATTAGTTTATTTAATTGTTTATCAATTATAAGTTTTTCTAATTGATTTACTAGTTTAGAACTAAAAGTAAATTTACCAACTTTAGTTTCACTCATTTTTACAAATCTTAGATTTGGTTAAATAAGATTAAGTTAAACAGAGTATTATTTAGTTATTAATATAATTATTATAATATTTTAATTATTTTCAATTTATAAAAAAAGACATATTTGCTTAATTTTTAAAAAAAACTAATACAAAATAAAATTCATAAATAAAAATGTAACTGCTTCGCGCTATTAGTTTTTTAAAATATTTTTAAAAATAAATAAAAATAAATAAAAATAAATAAAGGAGGGGTTACGGGGAACGTAGTTCCCCGTCTAAATTGATTTTTTTTCATATTTTACTGTTAACAATTAACTAATAATATTAATTAAAAATTAAAATGAGTAACCATTTACAGTCACTTTCAGACCAGATTTTTGAAATAAAAGACAAATGTACTGATAAAGAGTATAAAGAACTAATGGATACATTGGGAAAAGTATATTCATCTAAAGTTGTAAAAGAACCGGAACCTGAACCAGTTGAAGAAGAAGAAGAAATAGATCGTCTTATAAGACAACAACTATTGGAAGAATTTGATAGACCATTAAGAGGAACAAAAGAATGGATTGAATTACCAGTTTCAGAAAAAGCTAAATGGTGTAAAATGAGTGTGGAACATTTTATAAAACAAGAAAATGAAAAACCACATTGGATGGAAGTAGAATATTATAAAAAGTATCCAAATATGAAACCAGCTTATCTAAAGGAACATGCGCTTGCGCTTTGAATCTTCGCTTCTTCCTTATAAACCTCCTTCCTAACGGATTATTTTTACTCTTTTAATACTTTTTACTCTAACTAGAGTAAAAAAAATGTATATATTATCTACCTATAATTGGGTTATAATTTAATTCTGCTTTTTCTTTAATAATAGAAATAACTTTATTAAGTATTGTTTCTCTGTATTTATAGTCTATAGTTTGTTGAGGAAATGTACATAAGCCTTTAAACATAAATTCTGTAGCTTCTTCTATATCTAAAGTAAAACTATTTGTTTTTTCATCTAATATTTCATCATACCAAATATAACCTAGTAAATCATTATTATTTTCTATATCTAGAATTTTCCACCAAATAGCAGTAGTTTCATTTGGTTCTCCAAATGCTTTTACTAAAATATTATAATTAATTTTTCTAATACAATCAAAATCACAATAATTTGGTATATTTAAGAAAGGTCTAGAACGAACCATAATTATTTATTAAATAAAAATTTGATAATTTTTTCAATTTAAAAAAAACTAATACATTTTTATTTTTGAATTTTATTTTGTACTAGTTTTTTAAAAAATATATATAAATGTTAACAAATGTAGTGTTACGCGAAGCTACGCTTCGCTCCACGTGAGTTTTCCAAAAGCATGCTTTTGTGGTTCAAGCCAACCACAATTTTACAAAGTCACTTGACTTTTGTAAAATAATTTACATCTAAAGATTTATTATTTATATTCAAGTAATAATTATAAGTAGTTAAAATGGGTTACGATAAAGAAAATTGGAAACTGGATAGAAAAGGTAAAGACTATATTTATATAGGAAAAAAGATAGAAGATTATAATTCAATAAATCAACAACTATATAAATTGGTATCGATTTCTTATTTAAAACCTTTCAAAAATATAGAAACTGAATGTGAGTATGAACAACCAAATAATACAACTGAAGCTAATGTTAATCAAGTAGATAAAATAGATACAAATAGAGAATATAGAGAAATATATACTTTACTGAATGGTTTTAAACATGGTATATATAAGCAATATTATATACAAAAAGAAGAAACTCCTCCATTTGAAAGAGAGCTTTTAATAGTAGAAGGTAACTACTATAAAGGTAAATTAGATGGAAAATGTACAATATGGTATCCATTTGGAGAAGCAAGAATAATAAAAGAAATGGAGTATAAAAATGGAGAATTAAAATCAGAAAAGTATTGTAATTTTTAAAGTATAATTGTATATAAAAGTGGTATAAATTGATATTTTATAAGTTGATATATAAACTATCCAACTAATTAACTAATTAACTATTTAAATTATAAAAAGAATATGACTAAATTTATAGAGTATAATTCACCAGATAAAGCTATTTTAAATGAAGTATTTAACAATATACCATCTATTGATAAATGGACGGCAAACATAGTAGAAAACTATGTTTATTCTTATGTTAGAAAATATCATCCTAATGGTTCTATTAAGTGTGAATATAGAACTAGATTTGGAAAAAAAGATGGTGAATATAAAGAATGGTGGTTTTCTAATGGAAACCTAAAAGAAGAATGCATGTATGTAAATGGAAAATTGAATGGAGAAGGTAAGTTTTGGTACAAAAATGGACAACTATGTGAACAAAATATGTATCTAAATGGAAATTTTAATGGAGAATGTAAAGAGTGGTTTAGGAATGGACAACAATATAGTCAAAGATCATATATAAATTGCAAAGAACATGGTGAGTTTAAAACTTGGGATAAATATGGTAAATTACGAGAAGAAATGACATATGTAGATGGTAAACTTCACACTATGAATAAATATTGAAATAAAATTATAAAATAAAAATAAAATAAAAAATGTGTTAAATTTTTTACTCTAAATATAAGAGTAAAAACGGGCTTTTTATAAAAGTATTTAAAAATGATATTTTGTAACTTAATATTTAGCTAATAAACTTATAAAAACAATGACTAAATTTTCTAATTATAATTCAATAGAGAAAGAGATACTTTTAGAAGTGTTTGAAAAGATGCCTATGATTGATACATGGATAACTAATATTATAGAAGAATATATTTATTCTACAGTAAAAAAATATTATCTGAAAGAGGGTGAACAGAAAGGAGATCTTAAGTGTGAATATAGAACTAGATTTGGTATAAAGGATGGTGAATATAAAGAATGGTGGTTTGATAATGGTCAATTGCGTGTACAAACAACTTTTTTAAATAATGAAATACATGGTGATTATAAAGAGTGGTATAATAATGGACAATTATATGAACATACTACATTTGTAAATGGTAGAATACATGGTGAGTATAAATATTGGCACAAAAATGGTCAAATAAAAAAACAATGCATATATGTAAATGGTAAAATAGAAGGTGAATATAAAGAGTGGTGTTATGTTCTGAATCATAAAATTAACCATTCTTTATTGATTGAACATACATTTATAGATAACGTATTAAATGGAGATTATAAAGAATGGTACTGCGGAGCGGATGAACGTAGTGATAATTGTCAATTACGAGTACAAACATCATACGTAGATGGTAAATTACATGGTGAATATAAACTGTGGAACTATAATGGTGAATTAATTAAACAACGTACATTTACGAATACAAATGCCATACTTAGATGGTAAATTTATAATTATTTTTTTACTCTCTTCAGAGATAGAGTAAAAAATGTTTTAACAAAGTAAATTATAGTTATATTTGAAGATAATTTAGTGAATTTTTTTCCAGTATAAAGTGTTTTCATTATAACGACTTATTATTTATTATTTACTACTTAGTAATAAGTAGTAAAATATCAATTCAAAAGAGGAACTAAATTGCTTCGAAGCTTTTCTTATTCGCTTCCCCTTAACCCCTCCCTTACTCTTTTTACTTTATCACAAAAGTAAAAAAATGTTTACTACTTCTTTTCAACTAGTAGTGTTACGCGGTCCTTCGGACACGCTCCACGTGAGTTTTCCAAAAGTACATTTTTATGGTTCAACCCAACCATAATTTTACAAAATCACCGGACTAGTAACAACTAAGAGTTTCTATATATGAATTTAATTCATCAAAGTTTCCTCTTATACGAAAATATCTATAATTTGTATTTTTATCAACCAAGTCAATTACAGTTAAACCACTATTACAGATTTTATTAATTAACTGTGGATTATTTATAACAATTAATTTAAAATCTTCATATGTCATTTTATGCTTTTTGTTTAAATATATTACCTCTCCTTGATCTGTGTAATATTTAAATTCAATTGTAATAACAACTATTGTTTCAGGCATAATAAAAGGAGTATATGACATCATAAGATCTGATATATTTCTTAAATCCATAAAAGGAACATCAATGCAAGATTCAATTGTTTGTTTTACAGACATTTTGATATTATTATTTTAATTAAATTGAAAAACTCAATTTAATTATTTACCTAAAGGTATATATTTTTCACCTTTTACACCACCTATAAATCCATAATAAGTAATTTTATTATCAACAATATTATTATATTTATCAAACAGTGAATCTGCTTGTTCTGAAGCATATCCAAAACAAAGTTTATCAACTAATTCAAAATAGTTTGTACAATATGTTATCATTTGTTTTTGATATTCTTCACTAATATGTCCATCACAGTTCCAATAAATATCTTCTATTATTTCAAAATTTACAGGATTGATATCAAAATATATCTCTTCTATTTCCTTATTTTCTTTTTTATGAACTATTTTTGTACTACATATTAACACATCAATAACTTTGGAATTCTTTTTACCTTTTTTCATTTTAATCGATTTGAAACATAAGTTTTTAATCAATTGTTCACGAAAATCTTTAAATTCACAATCAATCCACTGTGAACAATTCATATCCATACTTTCTGGATAATTCAATTCAAAATGTGGATAACAAATTTCTGGAGGAACGGTACCCCATTCTCTTACTTCTGTATATAAATCATGTATTTTTTTATTAAAATAAACAAACTTATTATATTTATATGCATATGTAAATGAATCATCAAATGAATTGTCTACAATTATATCACCATTTATCAGAGTATGTATATTATATTTCTTCATATAATCTATACAACATTCTTCTAACAATTCTGCATATTTTGTATTTATAATCACAGTATCATCTATTTCATCTTTAAGAATAATAAAACAAAATGATTCATTATAAACTTCATTTTCAAAATAATCTATTTTTTCCTGATCTGTACCATATACATTATATAAATATTCTTTTGTATCTACTACAATTTCCATTGGTTTTCTATTTGTAAACTCTTCGATTAATTTACTTACATTTATTACATCCATATATTTTACTTCTTCAATACAAGATTTAATACACTGTTGTATTTTTGTTTTATTTTGTTGAATTGTGGTTTCTAATAAACTAAACATCTTTTATTTAATTTTAGTTAATGCTATTATTATTAATATAATTAGTATAATTAATCAGAAAAAATCAATTCACAACGAGGAACTACGTTCCCCGTAACCCCTCCTTTATTATTTTTTACATTATTACTATTTCTTTTCAAATAGTAATGTTTCGCGGTCCTTCGGACACGCTCCACGTGAGTTTCCAAAAGCATACTTTCGTGGTCCAAGTTAACCACGCTTTTGCAAAAAACTCTTGACTTTTGATAACAAAATATTAATAATAAGATAAATTGATTTTTACTAGTTTAATGCAACTAGTAAACTAATAATAAATAAAAGTAAAGTAAAATAATTAGATTTTTACTTTAGTAAAAATGTCAAAATTTGCTGACTTCAACTCACATGAGTTACACCTCATTAAAGATGTTTTTACTCAACTCAACCATTTACAACTAGATGTAAATATTGCCTATATAGTTGA
>JACCDO011663514.1_pt1 | contig 15463 bp, 13 predicted proteins | sample 7446101 | NCBI WGS metagenome assembly JACCDO01 (sample SAMN15323440, study PRJNA562643) | freshwater metagenome | isolation source: river surface water | place: USA:Blue River Watershed | collected 2017-08-16
CCAGCGCGAAGGCCGCTGCCGCCACATCGGCTTCAGCACCCACGCCACCACCGACGTCATCCTCGACGCCGTCAACTCCGGCGAGTTCGCCTACTTCAACGTCCACTGGTATTTCGTCAACGACCTCAACTGGGCCGCCATCGAAGCCGCCACGCGCCTCGACATGGGCGTCTTCATCATCAGCCCCAACGACAAGGGCGGGAAACTCTACGCGCCGCCGAAGAAGCTCGTGGACATGTGCGCCCCGCTCACCCCCATGCAGTTCAACTCCCTCTACTGCCTCGCCCGCCCGCAAGTCCACACCCTCAGTTGCGGCGCGGCGCGTCCGAGTGACTTCGACGACCACGTCGCCGGCCTCGCGCACTACGACCGCGCGGCGGAAGTCATCGCCCCCATCGAGGCCCGGCTGCGCGCCGAGATGCTCCGGGTGCTGGGCGACGACTGGTGCCGCCGCTGGTTCGAGGGCCTGCCGCATTACGTGGACGTGCCCGGCGAAATCAACGTGAGCGAAATCCTCCGCCTCTGGACCTACGCCAAGTCCCTCGACCTCGTGGACTGGGGCAAGATGCGCTACAACCTGCTGGGCCAGGCCGACCACTGGTTCCCCGGCCACAACGCCGCGAGCTTCGACGAGCGCAAGCTGCTGGCCACCGTGCAGCGCAGCCCCTTCGCCGCGCGCATCCCGGCCATCCTCCGCGAAGCCCACGCGATGCTCTTCGAGGCCCCGGTGAAAAGGCTGAGTCAGAGCTGACTTACCCCGGCGCTGCCTCTAAATCGGCAGGATGCGGACGCGCGACTTGGCCTCGTCCACATTCAGCAACGCCCCGCGCTGCAGCGCTTCGCCGTGCGCCCGCAGCGCCGCCACCACGAGCGGACCCAAGTGCGCCGGCGACACATCCTGCGCGCGCACTTGGATGACACTCGGGCCGCCCGCCTTGCTGAGAGCCAGCAGGATGCTGAAGTCCAGGTCGTGAGTGAACACCGCGCAAGCGTTGTCCCGCGCCCACTGCATGATTTCCGTATCTGGCGCAGTTTGGGCTCCGAGCGTGGACCAGTGAATGGCCTCGCAGCCGTGCGCGCGCAGATACGGCACCCACTCGGGCGACAGATTCATGTCCACGAGCAGCCTCACGCGACGGCCAGTGGCACTTCCAACTCCTCCACGCGCCACGCCGCGTAGGCCAGCGCCTCCCGGATGTCCTCCGCGACCAAGTAGGGATACAGCCGCAGAATCTCCTCGTGCGAATGCCCGGCGGCGACCAAGCCCACCAGCGTGCCCACCGTCACCCGCAGGCCACGGATGCAAGGCTTGCCGCCCATGACGAGCGGGTCGTGCGTGATGCGGGTAAGAGTCGTCATAACGCTAAACTACGAGAAGGCGCTGGCCAGCGCACGCTGAAATCTACGCCCGGGAAAACCTCCGCGAAGCCCACGCGATGCTGTTCGAGGCCCCGTGAAGCGGCTGAGCCAGTGCTGACGCCCCGGGCTGGAGCGACTGAGGAACACGGCACTACAACGCAAGGTCGGCGATTCGCTCCTACCGGGAACGGCCAATGAGCCGGTCGTATTCGCTGTGATGCCCAATCCAGAACCAGACCATGTCAGGGCCATCCTCCACGGCTAAGGCTCGATAGTGAATGCCGACCCGGGCAGACCACATCCGCCCAACCTTCTTGAAGTGCAGCGAGGGATGCCGGGGGTCGTTCTTGAGCAGTTCGAAGTTCGTGTCGGCAAGCTCCTGAACCTCCTTGGGTAGCTGCTGATAGAACTGCCAGAACTTTGGGTTCGCGCGATGCCTCACAACTCCGTGCAACGCCCTTCGCGCAGGTCACGAATGGCCTCGTCGGCGAGCGCGTCGAGCCGGCCGGCGGCGACATCCTCCGCGAACTGCTTGTCCCACGCGGCAGCGTCGAAGCCGAGAAACCATTCGCGGAACGTGGTTAAATCGTTGCGGGAGAGCTTCTGGACAGCGTTCTCAATCTCCGAAACGGTGCTCATGCTGAGAGAATACTGCTGGTCAATTTTCGGACAAGCGCAGAAACACCTGACGACCCACGCCCAGCGCCGCAGCCATCAAGGGCGTTTGATTGCAGCCTCAGGCGACGGCGCTGGCTAACGCACGCTCAACCCACGCCCGGGACAACCTCCGCGAAGCCCACGCGATGCTGTTCGAGGCCCCCGTGAAGCGGCCGAGTCAGAGTTAGTAGACAACTAAAAAGCCAGCCGTGGCATGGGAAGCACTGGCAGCAGTGCTAGCACACTGGGCGTTCGGCTGCTCACAGGTAACGGATCTGACTGGCCGGGGGCGGAACGACCAGCACAGAAAGCTGGCCCATCTCCCGTCGTCTATATCGACCACTTGCAGTCGCTTCCTGCCACCTGTTATCGCGGGATTTGCTGCGGTTTCGCTGCTGCTTCGACTGCCTGGGCTGATTTCTGTTCAGCCCTGCTCTCCACATCGGGAGCCCCTCTCACCTTCATCCAATACTTCAGACTGTCATCGAGAACGTGATCAATTCTCGTCTTAAAGCATTCCAGCTCCCTTGGATCCACATCCTTCGGGTCGAAGCCGCACGCCCAGAAACGCAGATCGCGCTGTATGTCTTTGAGTCTCGCAAAGGTCACTGTCTCCCTGATCCAGAGCGCGCGCGGATCGAAGAATGCCTCGTAGGCACTGAGGACGGTAATGACGGCGCTTAGCACGAGCGCCGCATTGCTGAGCGCCTCAGTCAAATCAGGGCTTTTCAGTTTCACGCCCAGAAGAACAGTGATGAGGGCAGCAAGGAATACAGAGGTAACTTTGAGGGCCAAGGCCATCTTCTTGTGTTGCACCGACTCTCGTGCGTAACGCGTGACGAGGGAATCCAGGTCCGTCTGCAAGCACTTCAGTCGTTCAGAGGTATTCATAATCTGTGCGAGGCCAGCCTACCTTTCTGCCTCGAGAATTGATTGCCCCTCTCAAGGCTGACCATACGAGGCTAATTCCGGGGCATTTGGCTTGTCCAGCAGTCGATAGAAGATCCAGTCAATCCGACACCCATGGAAAGCAGCAATAGATCACCGCACTCCAACACGCCTGACTCAATATCCAGTTTCTATCCACTCCGCTCTACGTCCCCGAGCGCCCGCCTTACCGGTTGAGACGGAGCCCCGGCCCCTAGCGCCACTGACTCATTTGGGGAGCCACTTCTCCCAGTTCTTCGCGTAGGCGTCCACGTTTGCCTTGGTGACGGCGATGAGCGGGGTGATGTCCTGCGGGGAGGCCGGGTTCTTCTTCAGGTGCAGCTTGTTGACGAGGTGCTGCACGGCGCGCTGGCCATAGCCATAGACATCCTGGGCGAGAAGCATTTCCACATGCCCGCTGCGAACATAGGCGAGCTGCGGCGGCAGGGCGTCCACGGAGACGCACTTGACGGTGCCGGCGGGCCACTTGAGCGCATTGTCGGTAAAGAGCGGCCAGCCGCCCAGCAGGCCCCAGCCGGTAACGTCGGGGTTGGCCTGCTGCACCTGCTCAATCTTGGCGACGGCATCCTGCGGGGTCTCCTTGTGGTAGAAGATGTCGAGCACCTTGATGCCGGGTGCGCGCTTGGCGGCGGCACGGAAGCCGGCGGCGCGCTGCTGGAGGTTCACGGCGTTGGGATTGCCATCGATCGCGGCCACCAGGCCCTTGCCGCCCATGAGTTTCGCCAGCTCCACGAAGGTCCGCTCGCCGCACTGGAAATCGTCTATGCCGATGCTCACGAAGCGCCGGCTCGCGGGCGCGTCGCCGGAGAAGGTCGCCACGGGCACGCCCTGCCGGTCAGCCTTGTTGATGGCGTCGGTCAGCTTGTTCGCATCCGAGCAGGAGATGATGATGCCATCGGTGCCCGCGAGGAGAAGCTGCTCGATGAACTCGGCCTGCCGCTGGGCGTCCTCCTCGTTGGGCGTGCGCCAGTCGATCTTGATCTTGATGCCATGCTTCGCGCCCAGCTCCCGGGCGGCGTCTTCCGCCCCGGCGCGGGCGGCCAGGAAGAACATGTTGCCCTGTGACTTGGCAATCATGCCGAAGGAGTAGCTCTTCTGCGCTTGGGCCAGGAGCGGGGACAGGGCGGCGAGCAGGACGACGAGGCGGAGCATGGCTTTCATCGCGCAGAGCGTAGCGGCCTGGCCCGGGGCCGGCGACAAAAACCTCAAGCGGAATACGCCAAAACTCATGGCTAGCAGGCGGTGTTGCCCCCTACCTTGACCGGGAAAATGAGCCCACTCAGCCGCTCCCGCATGCATTGCCTGGCCGCCGGCATCCGCGCCGGAGCCTTCACCCTGATTGAACTGCTGGTCGTCATCGCGATCATTGCGATTCTCGCCGGGATGCTGCTGCCCGCGCTCGGCAAGGCCAAGGAACGCGCCAAGCGCACCAAATGCCTGAACAACCTCAAACAGCTGGGCCTCGCCTCCGTGATGTATGCGGATGACTACAGCGAGAAGTTCATCAACGTGGCGCAGAACCAAGCCGGCACCACTTTCGGCAACTGGCCATGGGACGTGACCCAGTATGCGACCACCAACCTCAGCCGCTACGGCCCACAGGAGCCGGGCTACTATTGCCCATCGTATGCGAACCTCAATGACAGCGGCCAGTCGTGGAACTTCAACGCCAACTTCCGCGTCATCGGCTACGTGCCGCTGCTGGTCGGCGCGCGTCAGGTGCCCGTCAGCCTCACCCAGTCAAACACCTTCAGCTCTCCCCGGCCGCCCACGGACACGGAACTTTGGACCGATGCCGTGCTTTCCCAAAACGGAAACTATGCCGTCATCATCGGCGGCCTGATCAACCGCACCGCGCACCTCAACGGCATCAACCCCGCCGGCGGCAACATCGCCTACATGGACGGCCACGCCGCCTGGCGCGAGTTCAAGCTGATGACCAACACCTTCGGCAATCCGCAGTTCCAGTTCTGACCGCCCCGCGACCCACCTGCCTGCTTGAGTCCTTGCGGCGGGCCGATACTGTCCCAACCGATTTTACCGCCTTATGAAAAGTGTCCACTCCGTCTTGGCCGCACTTCTTGTCGCGCTGCCCGCCACCGCTGCCACCGGCCCCGTCCGCGTGCTCTACTTCGACGCCGCCGGCGCGGAGCAGACCAGCGTCGGCCCGCTCCACGCCGCCATGCGTGACCTCGGCCGCGACGCCATCTGGTTCGATTACGCCACCGGCCCCACGCCCGGCGCGGATGTGCTCGGCCGCTACGATGCCCTCGCGCTCCGCCCCAACCCGGAGGGTCAACCCGCCCTCAACAACGTCATCAAGCTCCCCTCCGGCGCGCTTGTGCCCGTGCTGAAAGTCACGCCCGAGTCCACGCCCGAACAGCTTCGCACCGCGCTCCTCGCCGCCCTGCCCGCCGCGCGCAAGGCTGACTGGGACAAATTCCTTGCCCAGCGCGAACCGGAGAAACGCGAGCCGCGTCCGACCATCGCGAATTACGAGAAACGCCCCGAGCCCGTGACGTTCCAGCACCCGTTCAGCGTGAAGGGCAGCATGGAACGCACGCAGGTGCCCGCCGACCTCCGCCTCCAGCTCTTCGCCAGCGAACCGCAGATCGGCAAACCCATCGCCTTCGCGTGGGACGAGCGCGGCCGGCTGTGGGTCTGCGAAACGCATGACTACCCGCACGACGTGCAGCCCGACGGCCAAGGCCGCGACCTCATCCGCATTTGCGAAGACACGGACGGCGACGGCAAAGCCGACAAGTTCACTGTCTTCGCCGACAAGTTGAACATTCCCACCAGCCTCGTCTTCGCAAACGGCGGCATCATCGTCTCGCAGCCGCCGCGCTTCCTGTTCCTGAAGGACACCAACGGCGACGACCGGGCCGACGTGCGACAGGAAATCATGACCGGCTGGGGCATCGGTGACACCCACGCGCAGGCCAGCAGCCTCCACTACGGCTACGACAACTGGCTTTACGGCTGCGTCGGTTACTCCGGCTTCAACGGCGAAATTGGCGGCGTGAAAAAGCAGTTCGCCATGGGCACGTATCGCTTCAAGGCCGACGGCTCCGCGCTCGAATTCCTCCACCAGTTCTCCAACAACTCGTGGGGCCACGGCGCGAACGAGTTCGGCGACCAGTTCGGTGGCACGGCCAACAACGCGCCCATCTTCTTCGGCGGCATCCCGGCCAGCATCGTGCCGAAGGGGCTGCGCGCCATGACCGCCAAGCGCATCAACGCCGTGGACAAGTGCCACACCATCACGCCGAACTTCCGCCAGGTGGACGTCTTCGGCGGCTACACGGCGGCGGCAGGCAGCGCATTGATTCACTCGGGCAATTTGCCCGCGCGCCTGCAAGGCAAGGCCCTCGTCTGCGAGCCGACCATGAAGAACATCGCGCTCATGGACCTTCAGCGCGACGGCGCGGGCTACGTGGCCAAGGACGGCTTCAACCTCGTGGCCAGCAGCGACGAATGGATGTCGCCCGTCTTCGCCGAGGTCGGCCCCGACGGCGCGGTGTGGTTCGCCGACTTCCAGAACTTCATCATCCAGCACAACCCCACGCCGAGCGTCGAGCGCGGCGGCTTCGCGGCCAAGACCGGCGTGGGCGGCGCGCACGAGAACGTGCTGCGTGACCACAACCGCGGTCGCATCTACCGCGTGGTCTGGGACCAGGCCAAAAAGTCCGCCGTCACCTCGCTCAAGGGCGCGGCCACCCCGCAACTCGTCGCCGCGCTCGGCAATGACAACCAGTTCTGGCGGCTCACCGCACAGCGCCTGCTCGTCGAAGGCAAACGCACCGACGCCGTGCCCGCCCTCAAACAGGCCGTGACGAACACCGCGCCCATCGCCGCCCTCCACGCCTTGTGGACGCTCCATGGCCTCGGCCAGCTTGACGACGCCACGCACCTCGCCGGCCTGCTGCACAAGGATTCCGCCGTCCGCCGCAACGCCACCCGCGCCCTCCCGGCCGACGCGCGTGGGCAGAAACTTCTCTTCAGCGCCGGCGTCATCAGCGACCCCGACCCGCTGACCAAACTCGCCGCCTTCACCAAGCTCGGCGAATTCCCGCCCGCCAAAGACACGCAATCCGTCGTCACCAGCCTCGTCCGGAACCCCGCCAACCGCGCGGACGAATGGCTCACCGAAGCCACGCGCATCCTCGCCCGGCTGCACAAGGCGGACATCTACAAGGAAGGCCCAAACCTCCTGCCCAACCCCGGCTTTGAAACCGTCGGCACCGACGGACTGCCCACCGGCTGGAAACGCCGCGACTACGGCAACCGCGAGGCCAACAAGAGCGCCGAGTGGAAAGTCGTGAGCGGCGAAAAGAACTTCCACGGCGGCAGCAACGCCATCCGCTGCATCACGCGCGGCGATGCGGACACGAGCCTTTACGCCGATGTGGAACTCAAACCCAACACGCAATACCGCCTCGCCGGCTGGGTGAAGTCCCACGCGCTGCGCGGCAAAATCAGCTTCAACGACCACATCGGCCGCGCCGAGACGGAAGCCATCCGCCGGCGCGACACCGACTGGACCGAAGTGGAGGTCACCTTCAACAGCGGCTCGCGCACCAAGGCCAGCATCAACGTCCTGCATGTCGCCGCAGGCGACGGCCTCTTCGACGACGTGCGGCTGGTCGAACTGCTGCCGGTGGAAGACGCGAGCAAACCCGTCGTCGCCGACGCGAAACGCGGCGCGGAACTCTTCCACAAGCACCCCGCCGCGTGCGTGCTCTGCCACCAGCTCAAAGGCGTGGGCAGCACCGTCGGCCCCGCACTGGACGGCATCGCCACGCGCGCCACGGCGGCTTACATCCGCGAGAGTTTGCTGGAGCCGAGCAAGGTGCTGGCGAAGGGCTTCGAGCAATACAAAGTGAGCCCCATGCCCCCGATGGCCGACATCTTCAGCCCGCAGGAACTGGCGGACATCCAGGCCTTCGTGCTGACGCTGAAGTGAGGCCGCGAGGCGGTGCGGCGATTTGAGACGGGCTTGTCTTCAGCCTCACGGCAGCCGCAGGCGCAACTCGCCTGCGGCGCCGTCCACCGACAACACGACTTCCTCCCGGGTAATCTCGGTGCACCGCGCCTTTCGCGATTCCCCGCCGGCGGTAAACTTGAGCTCCGTGCCGGGCGATACGGAATGGTTGGCTGACCCGATCTGGACCAGGGCCGTGATTTTTTTTGCCGTGATGGAGATGCTCTTCACACTGACCGGCTGATCGCCCAGCTTGGTTTCCGGCCCCCGGACCGGCGGCGGGGGCACCGCCGCGGCGAGGCCATTGGTGGCCGGCGGGGAATTGGTGTTCACGGTGCCTGTCTTTGGGCCAGCGGTTGAGGCATTGGTGGCGGGCTTTGGTGGAGGCGTCGGAAGACTGCCTTCCTTGCCGAGCTCGGCTTTCTTCTCCAGCACGCCCCGTGCGGTGGCAACGGCGTTGGCCGGCTCGGCCAGCAGCTGGCTGACCTTGCGGTCGAGGCCTGCGCCCGCGCTGATGAAACGGACCACGCCGTTGCGGTCCAGCAGCCACATCGAAGGCCAATGCCGGATGCCGAAGACCTTGCCCGGCGCGGCATCGCGGCCGCCGCCATCAAAGTATTGCGGCCACCCGATCTTCTCGCGTTTCACGATCTCCTCGAGCCGCGCGCGGTCCGCGTCGAAGCTCACGCCGATGACCTCCAAGCCCTGCGCCTTGAAGCGCTCGTAGGCATCGCGCACATGGGGCAGTTCCTCAAGGCAGGGCGGGCACCACGTCGCCCAGAAGTCGAGCAACACGACCTTGCCGCGCAGTTGTTCGAGGTCCACCTCGCGGCCATCGAGCGCCTTGAACTTCAGCGGCGGGCTGGGCTTGCCAACCATGGGCAGGTAGCGCTCGTCGGACTTGAAGAGCAGCTCCTCCCGCCCGCTGGGCTTGCAGCCGGCGAGGTGGAGGCATAGGAGTGCCAGCACTGCAAGCGAGCAGCGGAAAGCCGGCCAGCCCGGTGCTTCTCCCTCTCCCTTTGCGGAGCAAGGGGAGAGGGCCGGGGTGAGGGGTTGGCTGCGTCGGCGTGGGTGGCCGCACCCCTCATCCGGCCTACGGCCACCTTCTCCCCTCGCTCCGCGAAGGGAGAAGGCGAGATTACTTGCCCGAGCCTTCAAATGGGATGGTCGATTATTCATGCCCCCGCCGGCCGGCTGCCGATGCCGCAGAGTTCCCGGATGAACCTTCCGATGGCCGCAAACCCGGCGAGGATGCCGACCTCCGTGGTGCCCCAGCCATACACGCGCGCAAGCTCGTCCTCATGCGTGTTGTAGCGCGGCGGCAGTGTGAAGATCGCGGTCTTTTCCTCGCCCTCCAGCCGCACGACCTCGCCATGGAAGATGCCCTTCCCAACGGCATAATTCCCCTTCGGCAGCGTGAGGGTGCGCGGCGCGAGCACAAGCCACGGACGATAGGTGAAGACCAGTTCGCCGGCCGCGTTGCGCGCGAGCGTGCCGTAAGTTCGGATGGGCACCTTGTCCTGCTGGCGGGCGAGGAACATCCCATTGCCCGCCGCGTCAGGCTGGCACCGCGTGCGGCCGAAGGTGAAGTAGTCCCAGATGAACTGCGTGCCGCAGACCGTCAGCCGGAAAGCCCAGCCCGCGAGGCAATAACTCAGAAGGATGATGACCAATGACCAGATCACGCCCACGGTCTCATTTACGAACCCGCCCACCGTCACCGTGGACAGCAGGAACGTGCGGAAACCCTTCAGCGCCGCGTCCACCGTCGCGAACGGGCTGATGAGGATGAGCATGTTGATCGCATGCGCCGCCAGCCAGACGACCACAAAAGCGATGATGGCAAACGGCATCAGCAGCACGTTGAGCACGCCGGAAATTCCCAGCGACGCGAACATGGTGTTATCAGCCACGGCCTGCTGCACCGCCTCCGAGCCGAACACGCTGGCCACGATCGGCACGAACGCGCCGGCGGCGACCAGCCCGCTGACCTTGTTCTCGAGCGCTTCGGCTACGTCGAGCGGCTTCTTCAACGCCGTCGGCACGGCCACGCCGCCGGCATCCTTCAGCGCCACCGCGCCCACGAGGCCGAGCGCCGGCAGCCAAAACCACATCTGGGCAAACCACGGCAGGTTCTTCCGCTGGGCATCCTCGGTCCGGAACCATTTGAAGGCCCCGTAGGCGCCCGCACCCAGCAGCGGCGAAATGGCGACGCCCGTGATCGTGGTGACCGCCTGGGCCACTTCCGAGCCCGGCGTGGTCGCGGGCTTGGCGGCGGCCGGCGCCGGCTTTGTCGCGGCGTGCGCCACCAGAATGACGGCGCAGAGCGCCAGAGCGACCACCAACCAAAGATGCCTTTTCACGGGGCGAAGGTTTGTCAGCCTGCCACCTTTGGCAAGCCGTCAGTCAGCGCGAAACAAGTTCGGGCGTGGACAGCCAGGTGCCGGGCCGCGCGGCGGCCTGTCGGCACGCGCCGAGCAGGCCGGCGGTGAGCAACCCGCGCGAGGCGGGCCACGGCGGCTCGCCGGTGCGGAAGAAATCTTCAACGGCGGCGGCCAGCGGGCTGAAGTGTTCCTCCGCCGGCGCCGGCGCGCGGAAGAGCTGTGCGGAAACCTCGCTGCCATCGCGGAGCCGGACCGCGAAGTTGCAGTCGGCCACAACGCCGTCGAGTGCGAGCAGCGCGGTGCGGACGCCGTCGGCGTGCTCCAGCAGCCAGCCGCGCGGGTTGGTGGCGAGCTTCGGCACGAGACCGAGGCCGACCAAGTCCTGCGTGCGCCCATCCAGAATCGCGTCCCCCTGCGGTGAGTCGGAGCGGGAGAGCGCGGCGGAGAGGAGCGGCCACGACCACTCGCGGCGGTCGCCTGCCCGCCAAAGCTCGCGGCCAGACAGATACTTCACCTGCCGCACGCCGCGCTCGCCACCCGCCCGCCGCGCGAGCACGGGCAGCAGACCGTCGAGCGCGTGCAGCTCCGCGAGCGGCGACTCGCCCTGCACCACAATGAGCGCTTCGTCCACGGGCGCGTTCGTGGGCAAGTCCACCTGCGGCAAGCGCCACGTCACGGGCAGGAAGGTGCCGGCGGCGAGGGTGATTTGCCGCGCCGCCGCAAGAGTGGCGAAAGTGCGCGCGGCGGCGAGGTTTTCGGCGAGGGCACCGAAGACGAAACAGGGCGCGCCGCGTTTGGCGTGGGTCAGCGCGGCGGTGACTTGAGCTTCGGAGGGCGCAGCGGAATCCGCACGCGGCACGATGACGAGCGCATCGGCGTCGCGCACGGCAGCGAGGAGGTCGGCGAGTTGGAGGTTGGCTTCGTTGACGCGCGTCTGGAGCAAGGCGGCGGCCGGCGGCGATTGCAAATCGCCGGCACGGGCGATGGCGATGCGGACGCCGTCGAGTTTGTGGAAGCCACCATTGCGCCGGTAGCCAAAGAGGAAGCGGTCGAGGAGCTGTTGCGCGGGCGTTTGCAGCGCAAAGTCTTCGAGGACGAAGGCGAGTTGGCGGAGCGGTTTCATTCAGCCAAGCCAAAAGTGCGGCCCGGGCGTGGGCTGGTAGCGGATGCGCAGGTCGGGTGTTTCGAGCTTCGCGCCGGCGGCGTAGAGCGAGTCCACGGCAAAGAGCGTCATGCCGGTGGTCAGGTAGTTTCGCTCGATGGGCCACGACGGCTGGCCGGTCAGGACCATGCGCTCGATGTGGTTCACCAGCGGGCTGAAGAAGCTGGCGAGCGTGGACATCGTCGGCGGCATCGGCAGGAACATCAGCGTGGAGAGCACGTCGCCGGCCTGCGTGCGGCCGGCGTAGGTGAAGTCGTTGAGCGCGGCGGTGTCGCGGCTGAAGGCGGTGCCGGTGCCGTTGAAGTGGAAGATGGTCGTGCGGAAGCCGTCGAGGTGCTCGAAGACGTAGGCGACGGCGAACGGGCTGACGCGCTGGAGGTGCTCGACGGTCGGCTCGGCAAAGGTGCGGCCCGGCAGGGCCTTGAGCGTCTGGCTGCGGTTCAACGCAGCGAGGCAGAGGCGACGGGTGGACTCCCGCTCGCCGAGCAGCTTCCAGACAGCTTCGTTCTTGAAGGCTTGCACGGACTTCACGCCGACTTCGCCGCCCGCGCGGCGTTCGCTCATGCACTGCGCAGTCTCGATGGTGTGGATGTCGTAGTAACCATGGTGGCCGTAGCCCACAGCGACGCTTTCGACGAGCGGCGTGCCGAGGGGAACTTCGATGGCCGGGATGCGCCACGTAACCGGCAGCGACGAGCCGGCCATGAGCGGGAAGCTGAGGCGTTGGGCGTCGCGGTAAGTTTCCTGGGCCTCGCGCCAGTCCATCGCGAAGTGTTTGTCTTGGAAGACGGGCACGGCGGCGTTCGTGCGCTCGAAGGTCTTTACCACGTCCTTGAAGAAGCGAAAGCGCGGGTAAAGCGGCTGGCCCTTCGCGTCGCGCGGGTAATCGCCGTGCTCGCCGATGATGAGCACGCCGTCCACGGCGAGCCGCGAGGTGCCAAGCGTGAGGGCGTCGGCAATGGTCGGGCAAAGCCGCACGCCGTGGCGCTTGCTGCGCTCACGGCTTGTGTCGGTCTCGGGGAACTGCTCGACGTAAAGTGAAACCAATTCCAGCGGCGACTCGTGGTGCCGCCCGTGCCAGCCATAGCCCTCCAGCAGCCGGTCAACGAAATGCTGCCCGTGCGAGAACTTGCGGACGATGGTGGTGATGAGCGCGACGCGCTTGCGCTTGGCCGGGCTTTTCGCGGCCGCGCGAAGGTGGAACGGGGCGAGGACCGAAGCCGTCGCCGCGCCCGCAACCGCACCGGAGAAACGGCGCCGGGAAAGCGAAACGTTCGGGCGATTGGCCATGGCGGATGTTTGCCGGCACGGCGGTCATTGCCAATGCGAAACGCGCATGTCCACCGGACAAACTTCCGCGTTGAGCGGCCGCAGCGCGTTCGCCAAGCTCACCCCACCATGCGCACCGCCAAAGCCTCCGTCCTCGAAGCCTTCAACGCGCCGCTCCGCCTGCACACCTACGACGTGCCCTCGCCGGTCGAGCCGGGCGCGGTGCTGGTGCGCACGGAGATGGCCGGCATCTGCGGCACGGACGTGCATTTGTGGCAGGGGCAGTTGCCCATCAAGCTGCCGGTCATCCTCGGGCACGAAACGGTCGGGCGCATCGCGGAGCTGGGCGAAGGGGTCGAGAAAGACTGGTCCGGCCAGCCGCTGAAGGTCGGCGACCGCGTGACGTGGAACTCCGCCGTGTCCTGCGGCCAGTGTTACTACTGCGCGGTGAAGAAGCAGCCGACGCGCTGCGCGCAACGGCGGGCCTACGGCATCGGCTACCCGTGCGATTGCTCCCCGCACTTCCTCGGCGGCTATGCGGAGTTTCATTACCTGCGTCCGCGCACGACGATTTTCAAGCTACCCGACGACCTGCCCACCGAGTCCGTCATCGGCGCAGGCTGCGCGCTCATCACGGCGATTCATGGCGTCGAGCGCACGGGCATCGCCTGGCAGGACAACGTGGTCGTTCAGGGTGCCGGGCCAGTGGGCATCGCCGCGCTCGCGGTGGCCAAGAGCGCGGGCGCGGGGAAGGTCATCGTCATCGGCGCGCCGAAACACCGGCTGGAAATGGCGAAGCGTTTCGGCGCAGACGAGGTCATCAGCCTGGAGGAAGTCCCCACGCCCGCCGCCCGACTGGCGCGCGTGCGCGAGCTGACCGGCGGCTACGGCGCGGACGCGGTGCTGGAATGCGTGGGCCATCCCAGCGCGGTGGTCGAGGGGATGGAGCTGTGCCGCGATGGCGGGAAGTATCTGGTGCTCGGCCACTATTGCGACGCGGGCACGGTGGCCTTCAACCCGCACGTCATTACTCGCAAGCAGCTCTCGGTGTTTGGTTCGTGGTCGAGCGAACCGCGCCACTTGCAGGCGGCGATTGAGTTTCTCCGCCGGCACCAACGGGAGTTTCCGTTCCACGAAATGGTCTCGCACCGCTTCACCATCGAGCAGGCGGACGAGGCATTGCAGACGACCGCGAAGTGGCAGTCCGCGAAGAGCGTGATTGTGCCGGGCTGAACTGGCGCTCCTTCTCCCTTCGCGCAGCGAGGGGAGAAGGTGGCCACAGGCCGGATGAGGGGTGGGGCCACCAACGCCGACGCAGCCAACCCCTCACCCCGGCCCTCTCCCCTTGCTCCGCAAAGGGAGAGGGAGATGGGAACTCACCGCAGCCAAAAGTCGGCGTAAAGCGCGGACTGTCTGTTCAGTTCTTCTTCGCCTTTTTCTTGGCCTCGCCACCGGGCGCGGGCCACGGACGCGTCGGGTCCATGCGCTTGTAATCTTCCTCCGTCGGGCCGCCGCCGAACTGCTTCCAATACATTTCCGCGAACGGGTTGAGCTTCGGGCCAACGACCTTTTCGTTCACCAACAGCGGCTGCACGTCGGTCCACCACTGGTCGTAGGCGGCGGCGAGTTGCTTCACCACCTCGGGGTTCTGGGCGGCGACGTCGGTCTGCTGGCCGGGGTCGGCCTTCACGTCGTAAAGCTGCCACTTGGGCTGGGCGCCGCCGTTGGGTGAGATGAGCTGCCAGCGCGTGTTCCGCACGCTGCACATGGCGTATTTTGACTGGTTTGGGTCCGCGTGCTTCGGCCAGCGGCCAAGGTGAGTGACTTGGATGCGGTCGGGCAATGTGCCGGTCGGCTTCTCCAGCAGCGACACGAGGCTGCGGCCTTCGACTTGCGGTTTCACAGCCTCGGGAATCTTGGCACCGGCGATCTCGGCAATGGTCGGGAAGAAATCAATGTGCGCCGCAAGCACGCCGCAATCGGCAGGTTGAAGCGTGCCGGGCCAGCGCCAGAAGGAACTCGCGCGCGTGCCGCCGAGCCATGCGGAGCCTTTGCTGCCGCGCATCCCCGCGTTCCACACGGGCACGCCGGCCGTGCCGCCGTTGTCGTTCATGAAGACGACGAGCGTGTCCTTCGCGATGCCCCATTCGTCGAGCTTGGCCAGCACTTTGCCGATGTTTTGGTCAATGTTATGGACCATGCCGAGGAAGCTCGCGGCCTGGTCGTTGGGGGCTTTGCCGTCGTATAGCGCTTTGTCCTCCGGGCGGGCGATGTAGGGACCGTGCGGGGCGTTCGAGGGGATGTAGCAGAAGAAGGGCTTGCCGGCCTTGCGCTGCGCGTCCATCCACTGCGTCGCCTGCGAGTAGAAGACATCGGTGCAGTAGCCCTTGGTCTTCACGAACTTGCCGTTGTGCAGGATGGCGGGGTCGAAATACTTGTTGCCGGGCGCGTCGCCGCAACTGCCCGGGTAGCTCTGCCCGATGCCGCCCGCGCCATGGATGAACATCTCATCGAAGCCGCGTCGGCTGGGCAGGTATTCCGCTTCGTCGCCGAGGTGCCACTTGCCGAAAATGCCCGTGGTGTAGCCGGCGGTTTGAAGCACTTGGGCAAGCGTCGTGGCCTTGAGCGTGAGCCGCTCGCGTTCGAGGATGGTGTGGGTGATGCCGTTCTTGAACTCGTGCCGGCCCGTGAAGAGCGCGC